>Ga0222718_10003251_pt1 | contig 14023 bp, 9 predicted proteins | sample C33_27DmetaG_FD_165045 | JGI IMG/M metagenome (GOLD analysis project Ga0222718, IMG submission 165045) | Estuarine water microbial communities from San Francisco Bay, California, United States - C33_27D | ecosystem: Environmental > Aquatic > Marine > Unclassified | place: USA: California... | reverse complement strand
GGCACAACCTCATAGTGAGGCGGTAACAAATGAAATGTTGTTACCAAAAGGTGCTAACTCAACATTAGTTTCAGAGATTGCAACGCAAACTCTAACAAATAAAACAATAGGTGTAGGCCAAGTAACTGGTAATACAAGAGCATATACTGGTGACGGTTCTACTGTAACATTTACAGTTACAGATGGAATGACTGTACAAAATACCTTGGTATTTTTAAATGGTGTTTTCCAAAGACCAACAACAGATTATACAATATCGGGAACAACGCTGACATTTGGTGTTGCTCCGATAGCTGCGGATGCAATAACAATTAAAGAGCTTTAAAAGGGTGTATAAATAGTAATATGTCAAATAAGATTAAAGAATCCAACATAACAGACGGTGCAGTCACAAGTGCTAAATTAGCTTCTGGTACAGTTGCCAACGACAGACTTGCAAATAATTCGATTACTATTAATGGTTCGGAAGTTTCTTTAGGCGGCTCAGTTACGGTGGGTGAAACAAAACCTACAATTTCATCTATTTCACCTGATGTGATTACAAATGCACAAACACAAGTTACAATTACAGGAACAAATTTTGTTAATGGTGCTCATGTAGAAGCAGTATCTTCTACTGGTACAATTATTCCAGCTGACTCTATTTCATTTTCAAGTTCAACAACACTTGTTACAAATTTTACAATTACGACAGATTCTACATATTACATTAGAATTGAAAATCCAGACGGTAACGCAGTAAGGTCAACATCAGCGCTGTTAACTGTATCAGACGCACCTTCTTGGACTACAAGTGCCGGCACTTTAGGAACAATTGAATCAGGAAGTTCAGTTTCTTTATCTGTGGCAGCGACAGGTGACAGTACACTTGCTTATAGTGAAACAACAAGTGTATTAACATCAAACGCAAATACACCGGCGGCAACAATGAATTTAACTTTAAATAGTAGTACAGGTGCCATAACAGGTACAGCACCAACACCAACAGGTCAAACTACATACAACTTTACCCTAAGAGTTACAGATGACGAAAGTCAAACAGCAGATAGAAATTTTAGTATTACTGTGTCTGTGGGAATACCAAACGGAGGTCAATTTAACTAATGGCTAGCACATACTTATCTAAGACAATAACACCTGGCGACCATAATGGAACAACATTTACTGTTTCAGGATGGTATAAAATTGATACGGAAAGCCATACAAGTAATAATCCTGTTTTTAGTTTTCACGGTTCTTCAGATTACACAACACTTAGAGTAGGTAATGGTAATAGTATTGACTTTTTAACTTACGACGGCTCCGTAAATTTTAGAAAAGTAACATCACAAAAATTAAGGGACTGTAATGGTTGGTATCATTTAGTATTTGTTGCCGATACAACTAATGGTACTGCTGATGACCGAATTAGAATTTATATTAATGGAAATAGAGTTACATCTTTTAGTAATAGCTCAAATCCTAGTTCCAGTTTTAATTTAATCAATAGTAATAAAACTGAAATGAATGTAGGAAGTGAAGTAGACCAAACACCTACAAGAAGTTATTTTGGTGGTAATATGTCACACATACATTATTGTGATGGTTATGCTTATGACGCTTCAAATTTTGGTCAAACAGATAGTACAACAGGCGAATGGGCTCCTAAAACATCACCTTCAGTATCGTACGGAACCGAAGGCTTCTTTTTAAAATTTGAAAATTCAGGTTCTATGGGAACGGATAGTTCAGGTAATGGAAATAATTTAACAGTAAACGGCAATCTAACACAGACGATTGATACTCCTACACACAATTTCTGTACTTTAAATCCTTTAATTCCTCACGGTGCTAATTTAACTTTTTCAAATGGAAATTTATCTTTAGCAACATCAAGTTCTCAATGGCAAGGAGCTCTTGCTTCAATAGCACCAAACGGTGGTAAATATTATTTTGAAACAAAATATAATACAGGAACAGGTATTAAATTAGATATTGCTAGAGTTGACGCTGATATTAGAAATATGACTGTATCAAATAATAGTTATTTAAGTTATACTTCTTTAGGATATGGCTATCAACTTAATAATACAGGTTATGATTATTATTGTAACAATAATACTTGTACTACTTGGAATACAGGTAGAGGAAATTCTACTAAAATAATTATGGTCGCTTTAGACTTTGATAATGGAAAAATGTGGATTGGTGATAGTGGTACTTGGTATAATAAATCAGGTACAGCAAATCCAGAAACAGGCGATGACCCATTACACGATTTTTCATCAGATTTAAATGGAGAAAACTGGTTCATTAATATGTCGTGTGAGGGTAGTGGTACTGCTCACAATCTAAACTTTGGCGGCGGATTTTTTGGTACAACTGCTGTGTCAACAGCAGGAACAAATGCTTCAAATATTGGAACATTTGAATATGATGTTCCTTCAGGATACACAGCACTAACAAGTAAGGGGTTAAACGAATAATATGGCGTACTCGACAGTCAATAAATCTTCCGATTATTTCAACACAGTTATATATTCAGGAAATAGTTCAAATAATAGAACAATATCAGGATTTGGATTTAATCCAGATTTTGTGTGGGTAAAATGTAGAGGAAATACTTTTTCTAATACTGTAAATGATATTATTAGAGGCACAAACGCCAATCAATTTATAAATGAAACAACGGAAGAAGTAGACCCAACATCAGATATTGGTAACGGTGGTATTGGTCAAGTAACGACTGATGGATTTATAGCCGTTCAAGGTACTTCCTCTATGAATAATACTAATGTGTCAGGAGAAGATTATGCTAGTTGGGCTTGGAAAGCAAATGGTTCTGGAGTATCAAATTCAGACGGTTCAATTACTTCTACGGTAAGTGCTAATACTACAAGCGGTTTTAGTATTGTATCTTGGACCGGAACTGGTTCAGCTGCTACTGTTGGCCACGGATTAGGCGCCGTGCCAAAATTTATTACTGTAAAAAATAGAGGATCAGGTGGTTGGTCTTGGTACACATATCATCAAGGATTAGGTAACGATAAACACGCATATTTAAATAATAGTGATGTGCCTGTAACATCATCTACAGTTTGGAATACAACTACACCAACTTCTTCAGTTTTTTCACTAGGTACAAATGGCGGATTAAATGGAAGTGGCAACAATTATATTGCTTATTGTTTTGCTGATGTTCCAGGATTTTCTAAATCAGGAACATTTATCGGGAATGGAAGTTCATCAGCACCTACATTTGTGTACACCGGATTTAAACCCAAATTCGTTATTGTAAGAAATATATCTCAATCAGACCACTGGTTTGTCCACGATAATAAAAGAGATGGATATAATGATGATAACGAATATTTGTTTACGAGTTTAACACAAGCTGAAGGTACAAATGTTAATAGAATAAGTCTTTATTCAAACGGGTTTAATGTACCTACAACTGATAAAAGTCATAATGTAAATGGTAATAATTATATTTATCTAGCGTTTGGACAAACAATTGCTAGTTCAAATGGAACACCAGCAACCGCTCGATAAAGATGTATAAATAGTATAAAGGATAAAAGAGAAAAGATATGCCAGCGATTATAACAAACAAATTTAGAAGACACAATGCTCAACAATTCGTTGAATCTTTCAGCGAATCAGCAAATACTGTCTATTACATGGGTTTAGGTCGTCCTCAAGCATATGCTACATCTACAAGAGGTGATAGTAGAACAGAAAATGAGGGTACAGACACAGCTCCATTAACACCAGTTGATTCAATCCAAGATGAATTCTTTTATTTTGATGATTTATTAGCTGCAAAAAGAATTACAACAAGTGATGTTTCTTTTGCAATACCAAGAAGAAATTGGACAACAGGAACAACATACGATTATTACAGACACGATTACGGCAATAGAATTACTGGCACAACAACTACACAGTCGGCAAACTCTGGTGCTACTAACTTATTCGATTCTACTTTTTATGTATTAAATAGTGCAAACAATGTTTACAAATGTTTAGATAATAATGGTGGTGCAAGTTCAACTGTAGAACCAACAGGAACATCAACATCAATTTTAACAACAGGTGATGGATACAAATGGAAATATATGTATTCACTATCTGCTTCACAACAAGTTAACTTTTTATCAACTGACTTTATGGCAGTTGCAACAAATTCAACTGTATCATCAGCGGCTGTTGATGGTGCAATTAACATTATAAAAATTAAAACTGCCGGTTCAGGCGGTGCAGACGGTACACATACAGGCGTTCCAATTAGAGGAGACGGTAGTTCGGGTGTTTGCTCAGTTACAGTTTCATCTGGTGCAGTAACAGCCGTAACAGTAACAACACCAGGTACAGGTTATACTTTTGCTTACATAAGAGTTGCAGATATTATAACTGCTGGTGCAACAAGTTTAACAGGAACAGAATTAGATGTAATTATAGAACCAAAAGGTGGTCACGGATTTGACGCAGTAACAGAATTAGGTGGTTTCTTTGTAATGACGAACACCAACTTTGAGGGTGCAGAAACATCAAACTCTGGTGACTTCAATACTACAAACGATTTCAGACGAGTATGTATTGTAAAAGACCCAAATTCAGGTGGTTCAGCTGCAACAGCAACTACTTTAAGAGCTGTAAAATCTGTCTTACTTGCAAGTGCTTCAGGTTCATTTACAGTAGATGAAAAAATTACTCAAACAACAACAGGTGCCGTAGGTAAAGTTGTTGAGTGGGATAATACAAATAAGATATTATATTATGTTCAAACTAGATTTAATAACGCTGGTTTGGATACAAACGGTAACTTAACAGCGTTTTCTGGAACAAACACGATTACAGGTGCTGATTCGGGTATTACAGGTACTCCTTCAACTTCAACAAGTACAGTTGATAGTGTTTCATTCACAAGTGGTTATGCAGCTGCTGAATTAGACGCTGATAGTGGTGATGTTGTTTATGTTGAAAATAGAGCACCTATTACTAGAGCTTCAGACCAGACAGAAAATGTTAAATTAGTTATTGAATTTTAAGAGGGAAATAAATGCCAAGTCCAACTGACTTTAACCTCACGCCTTATTATGATGACTTTGCTGAGTCAAAAAAGTTCCATAGAGTTCTTTTCAGACCAGCTTTCGCAGTACAGGCTAGAGAGTTAACACAATCACAAACGATTTTACAGAATCAAGTCGAAAGGTTATCTGACCACATCTTTAAACAAGGTGCAATGGTCATTCCTGGTGAAATTGGTTATGATTTAAATTACTATGCTGTAAAACTATCGGCAAAATCTCTATCAGATATTACAAAATATAATAATGTACAATTAACTGGCGTAAGTTCAGGTGTTGTTGCAAACTGTATTGGTGTTGCAGCTACAGACGGAACTGACCCCGATACTTTATTTGTAAAATATATCACATCAGGTACTTCAAACACAGCAACGACATTCACAGACGGAGAAACAATTAACTGTACAGTTGATGGTTCAGCCGCTACAGTAACTTGTTCTACTACAGCTACAGGTTCAGCTGCTACAATCGGAGCAGGTGTTTATTATATAAATGGTTTTCATGTTGAAGTTGCCGAACAAGTTTTAGTATTAGACAAATATACAAACTCACCATCTTATAGAGTTGGTCTTGCAGTTACAGAATCTTTTGTAACTCCAAATGATGACTTATCTCTAAATGATAATGCAGCCGGTTCATCAAATCAAAATGCTCCAGGTGCTCACAGATTTAAAATAGATTTAACACTTGCTAAGAAAACTTTGACAAGTACCGAAGATTCAAACTTTATTGAATTGTTAAGATTAAAAGTAGGTATTATTCAAAACAGAGTTAGAACAACTGAATATGCAGTATTAGAAGATACACTTGCTAGAAGAACATTTGACGAATCAGGTGATTATCTAGTTAGAGGTATGGAATTAGATATTAGAGAACATCTAATTAATGGCAACAATAGAGGAATTTATACATCTGCTAATGGAGGCTTAGAAAGTAAACTTGCATTAGGTATTTCTCCTGGTAAAGCATATGTAAAAGGTTATGAAATCGAAACAATTGGTACAACTTTTGTTGAAGTTGATAAGGCAAGAGATTTTGATACAGAAAATAACTTTAATACAAGATTTAATTTAGGTAACTTTGTAAATGTTTCAAATGTTTACGGTTCTCCAGATGTTGGATTTGTTTCAGGTGATGTAGAAGCATTTAAAAGAGTAAATCTTTATAATACAACAACATCAAGTAGAGGTACAGAAAATGCAGGCTCAGGTTCAAGTATCAATACAATTGGTCGTGCAAAATCCAGAGGTTTTGAATTAAATTCAGGTACAGCTGCTTCAAATATTTTTGCAAGTTCTTCATTAACAGGTGCAGTATATAAACATTACTTGTTTGATATTAATATATTCACACACTTGAACATTAGAACAGCACAAGCATTTACAACAGGTGAAAAAATTACAGGTGGTACTTCAGGTGCTACTGCTACTTTCGAATCAATTTCTACAACTGAAAGTGCTACAATTACAGGTGCTACAGCAGCTAATCCTGTTGTTGTAACTTCAACTAATACTTTCAAAGAAGGCCAACAAGTTACAATTGCAAGTGTTGGTGGTATGACTGAACTTAATGGCAATGTTTATACTGTTAGAAATCCTAGTGGTTCAAATTTTGAATTATACGATACAGACGGCACTTCTTCAGTAGATGGTACAGGATTTACTTCTTATACTTCAGGCGGTACAGCTGCACACGGTGTAGTTATTGTATCAAGTGTTGTTGGTACTTTCTCAGCAGGAGAAACAATTACAGGTGGTACATCATCTAACACAGCAGTAATTCAAACAGACGCTGTAGGTTTAAAAGGTGTAACTACACTTGATTTCTCTAGTGTAAAACAATTAGGTATGGCAGGTTCGCCAAGTTATACTTCAGATGTTGTAAGAAGTACAACAAATGGAGAAAGATTACAAATTTCAGGAACAGTATCAGTTGCAAATTCAAGTGCTTCTGTAACAGGTTTTGGTACTAGATTTACAGACGAGTTAAGAGTAGGTGATGAAATTACTTTTACTACAAACGCAGGTGGTTCGGAAACTCAAATTGTTGAAGCAATCATTTCAAATACAAGTTTGACCATTGCAGCTGCAGTTGGCGGTTCAGATGTAACAACTAAATCAAACGCAACTAGAAATAGAGGTAAATTACAAGAATCTAATAATAATATTTCTATTTTAAAAATGCCTTATAAAACTATTAAGACATTAAAGACAGCTAATAATTCAGGCGTAACAGATACAAACTTTGCAGTAAGAAGACACTTTACAGGAACATTATCATCAAATGGTGATGTAACAATTACTGCTGGTACAAACGAAACATTTGTATCGTTATTAGAGAGAGATTTTTCAGTATCAATAATGACAACTGGTTCTGGCGGTTCAGGTGCAGTTGGTGATGTATTAAGTTTAACAGGTAATAACCATGAGGGTGACGCTATCTTTACATTAGGTGGTTCTCCTACAGGTAAAACTTTAACACTAGATTTTGGTGCTAATTATGCAGGCCATAAAGTTAAAGTTCTTGCAACAATTAATAGAGCTGTTGCAGGTTCTAAAACTAAAACATTAAACGCATCCACAACTTTAGCAGTATCTACACAAGCTACAATAGAAAGTGGTGTGATTGGATTAGGCAAAGCTGACATATATAAAATTAATAATATTTACATGTCTTCTGATTTTAGCACAGCGGCTACAAGTTCAGACACAGATATTACAGATAGATTTAATTTAGACAATGGACAAAGAGATAACTTTTATGACATTGGTAGAATTAAATTAAAAACAGGTTCATTAACACCAACAGGTAGATTATTAATCAATTTCGATTACTTCTCTCACGGTTCAGGTGATTATTTTGATGTTGACTCTTACTCTGGTGTTGTTGCTTATGCAAATATTCCAAGTTACAATTCAGATACAACTGGTCAAATATATCAATTAAGAGATGTATTAGATTTTAGACCAAGAGTTGATGACGCAAGTACAATCGCTTCTGGTGGACAAGATAGAAGTTTTGATGGCACAGGTGCTTCACCGGTTGATGTTATTAAATTTAATTCTGATATATCTACAGACTTTGAATTCTATTTACCAAAAATTGTAAAAATATTTTTAGATAAAGATGGCACATTTAGAAAAGTAGATGGAGCTTCGGCATTAAGTCCTCAAGCACCAAATAATTTAGATAGTGCAATGCACCTTTACACACTACAATTAGATAATTACACTCTTTCAACTGACCATGTTGAAATCGAAATCATTGATAATAGAAGATATACAATGAGAGATATTGGTAAGATTGAAAAGAGATTAGAAAATGTTGAGTATTACACTCAATTAAATATGTTAGAACAATCAGCACAGTCTTTACAAATACAAGACGCTGACGGTTTTGATAGATTTAAAAACGGATTTATTGTTGACAACTTTACTGGTCATGGTATCGGTGATGTAGGTAACGCAGATTACAAAGCTGCTATGGCAATGGCTGAAGGCGCTTTGAGACCGACATTTAAGGAAGACGCAGTACAATTAATCGAAAGAGATGATGACGGCACAGAAATTGTTGACGCTGATAGAACAGCAGCTAATTATCAAAAAACAGGTGACTTATTAACTTTACCTTACACAGAGGAAACTTTAGTTGACCAACCTTTTGCGAGTAAATATATCAATGTTAACCCATTCAATGTATTTACATGGATTGGTACGATTGATTTAACACCTCCAGGTGATGAGTGGAAAGAAACAGAAAGAGCACCAGAATTAGTAATTAATAATCAAGGTGGTTTTGATACTTTAATTTCAGGTAATCCAGGATTAGAAAGTGTAGAAATTGGTACAGTTTGGAATGAATGGCAAGATATGTGGGCTGGCGCTCCTAGAGATATGGATGTTAGAGCGCTTGGTGGTCAAGTAAGAGAACAAACATTTGCTTTTGGTGTTCCAAGACGAGTATTACAAAGACAAGAAGTTACAACTGCTCAATTAGTAAATCAAACTAGAACAGGTGTAAGAAATGTATTAGTACCACAAGTTGTTAGAAATTCAATTGGCGATAGAATTATAAATGTTGCATTTGTACCATTTGTAAGAGCAAGAACAATTACATTTAACGGTACAAGATTTAAACCAAATACAAGAGTTTATCCATACTTTGATAACATTGATGTGTCAAGTTATGTTACACCAACAGGTGGTTCTTTAGGTGGTAATTTGGTAACAGACGCTAACGGTGCATTATCAGGAACATTTGCAATACCTGACCCAACAAATAATTCAAATCCAAGATGGAGAACAGGTACAAGAGTATTCAGATTAACTGCCTCAGCTACAGATGATAGAAGTTCAGATGTTGAAACAGCTGGTGAAGTAGATTACACAGCAAGAGGTATTTTAGAAACTCAACAAGAAACAATTTTATCTACAAGAGAACCTAGATTACAAAGAACAAACACAACAGATAATAGAGATATTACTAGAACATCTACAAGAGAAACTAACAGACAAGTTGGTTGGTGGGATCCTCTTGCTCAAACTTTCTTAATTGATGATAGTGGTGGTGTTTTTGTAAGTTCAGTAGATTTATTCTTCCAATCTAAAGATGATACTGTTCCAATTACAGTTCAAATTAGAGAAGTTGTAAATGGTTATCCAGGAACGAAGATTTTACCTTTCTCTGAAAAAACAATTAATCCTAGTGCTGTAAATACTAGTACAGATTCTACAACGGCTACAACATTTACTTTTGATAGTCCAGTTTACATACAAGAAAATGTTGAATACGCATTAGTTGTATTAGCTAACTCTACAGATTACAATGCTTGGGTTGCTCGAATGGGAGAAACACAAGTTAATTCTGATAGAACAATATCAGAGCAACCATATGCAGGTGTATTATTTAAATCACAAAATGGTACAACATGGACTGCTGACCAAAATGAAGATATTAAATTCAAATTAAAAAGATGTGAATTTGATGTTACAAATAACGGCTCAGTTGTATTGACTAACGATAGTTTACCAACAAGAACATTAAAAAATAATGCTTTAAGAACAACAAGTGGTTCTAAAGATATTAGAGTTTTCCATCCAAATCATGGTATGCACGGCACATCAAACAATGTTACAATTGCTGGTATATCCTCAGGAACATATAATGGTTTAGCACACTCCGATATTAACGGAACATATACAAGTATCTCTAATATAACATTAGATAGTTACGACATTACTTCACCAAGTTCTTCAAATGCTACAGCAACAGGAGATATTGGTGGCACAAGTATTACAGCAACACAAAATAGATTATATGATGTAATGAATTTAAGTATTCAAACAATGACTGTACCTGAAACGACAATAGGATATTCTATTAGACCAACAACTGGTAAATCAGTTCATGGTTCTGAATCTGAATTTACTTTAACAAGTTTTGCTAATAGACAATCAGTTGTAGGTAATGATAATATTTACTTTACTGCTCCTCAAATGGTAGCAAGTGATATTAACCAAACAAATGAAATGTCAGGCAACAAATCATTATTTGTTCAATTAGATTTATCTTCATCAAATACAAAATTAACACCAGTAATTGATACTCAAAGAATGAGTGCATTTACAATTCAAAACAGATTAAATCAACCTACAACAGGAAATACTCCTGACTTTGTTGATGATGACCAACCAAGTGGTTCTTCTACAGCTGCTATATATTGTACAAGACCAATTAGTTTAGAAAATCCATCAACTGCTTTAGAAGTTAGATTAACTCAAAATGTTCGTTCAACTTCAAGTGTTAGAGTTTACTTTAGAGCAACATCTTCGGAAGAAGTTAGAAATATTGATGATTTAGGTTGGACAGCGTTTAATGGTGACGGTAGCGAAGATACTACAGTTACACCGGCTGAAGACGCAAATACATATAAAGAATACAAATATAGTGCAAGTGATATAGCAGAGTTCTCAGCATTCCAAATCAAAATAGTTATGAAAGGTACAAACTCAGCGTACCCACCAGTAATTAAAGATTTGAGAGGAATTGCATTGGCGGTTTAATATGGCGAGATTAAAAGTAGAAGGTCACACAAGTTTAGAGAGAGATATTTATTCGAATGGTATAGTAAACACGAATAGAAGTGAATATACAGTTTATATGAGTAGAATAAAAGCAAGAGAAAAACAAGGTGATGAAATTAGGACTGCCGTAAAAGAGATAAATAATTTAAAGGCAGAATTAAGAGAAATAAAGAATTTAATAAAAGGATTAGGTAACTAATGGCTGTAAGAAATGTAGCAACAACAAGTACATTAGAGGGGTTTAGAACAACCTTTAATAGTCTTGGAACGGATGTCGGTGATTTATCGAGTTTAAATACTACGGATAAATCGGCTATTGTTGCGGCTATTAACGAGGTTAATTCTGCTGTAACTACTGCTTTTACAATTAAAGATAGTTCATCAACTACTCAACAAATCAATTCAGGTGATGTTTTAAACCTTGCAGGTTCGACAAATATCACAGCAGTAGTAACAGCAACTGATACTGTTACTTTTGCTTTAGCAAGTACAATAACAGGTATAACTAGTTTAACTTCGGCAGCTTTGACTGCTACAGGTACGGTTACACTATCAGGATTAGCGGCTGCTTCTACTGATACAGATAAATTTTTAGTAAGTGATAGTAATGTTGTTAAAACAAGAACAGGAGCACAGGTATTATCAGATATCGGTGGTGCTTCTACAGGATTTGCTATTGCACAAGCAGTAGCATTAGGTTAAATTTATAATAATTTTATTATAAATAGTATTATAAATATAGAAAAGGGTTAAAAATGGCAAACGATTTTAAAAGGTTTACATCTGCTTCATTAGGTACTACAGCTGGTGCGTCAGCAACAGCAGTATATACAGTTCCTAGTACAAGTTCTACAGCAATGGAATCAATCGTCATTGGTATTACTCTTGCAAATAAATCAAACGCTGGTATTACTGCTAGTGTGTTTTTAGACAACTTTAGTGGTTCAAATGATGTTTACATTGTGAAAGACGCTACAATCCCAGCAGGCTCTTCATTGGAAGTCATGTCGGGAAATAAACTTGTTTTGCAAGGCAACGGTACTGATAATGACGCATTAAGAATTTCATCTTCAGCTGCGACTTCACTAGACGCAACTGTTTCAGTCCTAGAAGATGTGTAATAAAAAAAGGTAAAGAGAATTAAATGGCTTATATTGGAAAAAGACCAACAGATACATTTAGAAGTATAGCTGCTAAAGATACTTTTACAGGAGACGGTTCAACAACCACTTTTGATATTACAAACGCAGCCGCTTCAGCAAATGACCTTATGGTATTTGTGGATAATGTTCGTCAGGAACCAGGTGCAGGTAAGTCATATACATTAGGTGTTGACGGTTCAGGTTTATTAAAAAGAGTTACTTTTGACGCAGCTCCAGACGCTTCAGCAGAGATTTATGTTATTAACCCACATTTAGCTCCAGAAGCAGTCGCAAGCGCACAAAATTTAGAAGGCAGAGCATTTACAAATCAAACAGAGTTAAATGCTGTTGCAGCTGATGATGATGTTCTTTTAATTTATGATACATCAACAAGCACAGTTAAAAAAATTCAAAAATCAAACATAGCAACCACATTAAGTTATGTTACAAGAAATTATACCGGTGATAATTCAGATACAACCTTTACAGTAACAAGTGGTGTTACAGTTGATAATTGTATTGTAACTGAAAATGGTGTTGTACAAAAACCAACAACTGATTATACAGTATCGGGAACCACATTAACCTTTACAACTGCTCCAGCAACAGGCGTAGCAATTCAAATTAGAGAGTTACCGAGATAAGGATAAATATAAGCAATGACAACAAGAATTACAACTCAAAATATTACAGACGCTACAATCACTACAACTGATATTGCTTCAAGTGTTCCTTTAGCAGTAGATTGGCAAGCAGTTGTTTCAGCTGATACAACAATGGTAGCAGGTAAGGGATATTTTGTAGACTCATCTGGCGGTACAAAAACAATGACATTACCGGCTTCACCGAGTGTAGGTGATACGGTGGCTGTTAATGCTTTAGACGGCAATACAAACACAGTTACAGTAGCAAGAAATTCTAGTAACATTGAAGGTGGAACAGGCAATCTATTATTACAATCTGATTATGCGGCTGTTACTTTAGTTTATTCAGACGCTTCTAATGGTTGGGTAAGACATAATAATGAAATACCACCTTCTTTTGTATCTGCTACAGGTGGTACAGAAACTACTTCAGGCGATTTTAAAATTCATACATTTAACTCATCTAGTAACTTTGTTATATCAAATATATCAGACACGCCAGCAGAAAATGAAGTATCATATCTTGTAGTTGCCGGTGGTGCCGGCGGCGGCGGTGACAGAGGTGGTGGCGGTGGCGCAGGAGGTTTTAGAGAATCCAAATCTGGTGCTGATAGTTATACATCTTCTCCTTTAGAAGGAACAACAAATATTTCAGTCACAGCACAAACATATCCAATTACAGTTGGTGCCGGAGGTGCAGGCGGTAATTCAAGTTCAGTAGGAAGTTCTGGCGCAAATTCAATTTTTTCAACAATCACATCTGCCGGTGGCGGCGGTGGCGGTAATTCTCCACCTGGTGGAGCTGCTGTAGGTGCAAGTGGTGGTTCTGGCGGAGGAGCTAGGTCAGGATATAATTCTACTTTATCTCCGACTTGTTCAGTAGGTTCAGGAAATACTCCACCTGTAAGTCCACCTCAAGGTAATAATGGCGGTAGAGGTTATGACGGCGTGGCATCAAACACACAAAGTGGTGGCGGCGGCGGCGCTGGTGCTGTTGGTGGTAATGCAGGTCCGAACCAAGGCGGTGCAGGAGGCAATGGTGTTGCAACCTCAATAACAGGTTCATCAGTATCAAGAGCAGCTGG
>Ga0222718_10003249_pt1 | contig 14028 bp, 10 predicted proteins | sample C33_27DmetaG_FD_165045 | JGI IMG/M metagenome (GOLD analysis project Ga0222718, IMG submission 165045) | Estuarine water microbial communities from San Francisco Bay, California, United States - C33_27D | ecosystem: Environmental > Aquatic > Marine > Unclassified | place: USA: California... | reverse complement strand
CATCGGTTGTGGCTCTTTCTTTTCTGGTTGAACTGTCGATAACGATGTCGTAACTTGACATACTCTACTATTAGACTGTTTTTTTTCAATGAAGAAATCACGGAGGTCCAGTTCGTCCAGCTCTTCATTGAATACGTCGTCCAGCTCGGAGTACTCAACCTGGGGTTTCAAAATCTGAACACTTTCTTCATGCTCCAGTGGGACCAATGATTTTTCAGACTCGGTCTCGCTGGAAATTGTGGCATACTCGTCTGGGTCATATTCATAACCTTCCATTGGTTTCTACCAGACGCACTACTATTTATTGGGTTCGTTTAAACGCGACTAAGCCTTTACCTTACATACCATTCAAATCTCATAGTCCTATTCACACCAGTGCTTGCTTGACAACAATTGAATGCATCACCAGCAGAATAACTTGCGTATTTCAGACCAATGCCACCTGTCACGTCGTTTGATGATTGGTTTGCTTCATTATTCCAGGCAAACCCCCATCTCACAGATTTGAGATCAAATGTTGTGTAATTTATTCCATACCACTGAAACCCATTTTGTGTAGACCATATGCTATAGTTAAATTTAGAACTTCCTGTCGGTGATGGATTAGTTGCTGGATAATCAACACCATTACTTAATTTTGTTATTTGTGTTGGACTAGCGTAAAATTCTCTTACCGATTTTTTACCAACTGCATTGTTTTCAACCCAGGTCCATCCCCCATAGCCTCCAGATACGTCACCGCCCACTGAAACATCTGGAAATATTGCCAGCCAGTCATCTGATGGGAAATAATTGAACGTATCAAATTTAGCATCTCCATCATTTCTATTTGTTTGATATGCATTTAGCGTATTTGTTGTTGTCCAGTACGTGGAATCGAAATTAAATGTTGTACCTCGTGTCCCTTTCATGGCCAACATCCAACCGCCTCCAGCACAGTCGGTGTTCAAAATACAGTATATCTGTGTAGGACCAACTACCGGAAGGTTTATCCAATACACACCATCATCAAGTTCTGGATGATATTCAACAAGTTGTTTTGCGCTATACACAGCGTTTGCTGGTGAAGAACCATCTCTTAAATGTGTTCCGCTAATCTGAAACTTGGGTATCTTGACGTCCATATACCATTCTGAAATATTTGTTGATGGTACGTTGGAATCTGGAAAAATACTTGAAACTACTATAGCATAATATTTGAATGGTCTTTGAACGTACTTATCTAAAAGTACAAATGAACTTACTTGGTCTGACCTGTTTACATATTGTATCACTGACCAATTTGTATTATCATTTGAAGCCATTAAATATCCAGTTTTGGGAAGTCTATAATTATACCCAGTCCTGGCGTACATAACAGAATAATTCAAAAACAATGGTATTGGAAATTGTATTTTAAGCCATTCACCTTTGTAACCTGATATGTTATTACTTCCTGGATAAGATCCATCTGGATTGTATGTATCTCCTAAAGAATGCCACCCCTCATCTCCAATGACTCCATTGAAAGCTTGATAATATCCTCCAAAACTACCATGTTGCGAAGAACCACTCGCCGCGACACTGCCCAAACCTAATATGTTGGTGGTATTTGCGGTCATTTTGTTTATATTTACAGAATAACCTGTTTTCTTATAAAAAACAATATCTCTGGGATTGAAGTAATTTACACCTCTGGGCACAACTGGATTTGTGTAGATAGTATATTGTGCATTAAATAAATAAATTTCAATTATTCCTATTTCATCCAGTGTCAACTCGCGGTTGTAGACGATGACCTCCCAGACCGCCCAGTCGGAATATTCAGAGTTACTACCATAATTTATACTTAATCTAGTAGAAGAACCTGTCACCGATATTGTAGTAAGATTTGTACCATTTCCACGATACAAAGATTTTTGATCCGTAGAAATTAAAATTTCATCAAGTGGAAATGCTGTTGTCGCGGATTGTGTTAACCATTGATTACCAGCCCCATCACCGTGATACGCCACACCCGTTTTAGGAGGGTCTGTATAGTGCCAGAATCCAGAAAGCCAATTATTGGATACACCTGTAAAAATTCTTTGCTTGTTTGTACCATTATATCGGGCCACGTGAAAGAGCGTATAGGTTGATGGCAAAATGGAAGTTGGAAATCTTATCCCATCGCCAGTACCTCCGTAGATGTAGTTGCCAGCTTTGTTGATAGTTCCATTTATATCCGTGCAATGATTACCATTCCCAGAGAGGTCTGGCCAGCTCGATCCATTCCACGCTTCGCCCTTGTACCACCCGACTAGACCATAATTTATGGGCAATATTGTATCTGCTTGTGGATAAAATTGTAGGATATCGGTCGTGAGATCCGTTGTGAGTGACGTTTGGGACCCACCGCTCCATCTAAGGCGCATATATTCACCTCCACCACTTTCTCCAAAATATATTTGAATTAGATACCTTTGTCCCGAATTTAGTACATGCGTACCTGTAGCAGTGTTTGGATAGTCTACTGTAACTACCTGGGTTCCATCTATATATACAGTAGAACGGTTATCAGAATAAACCTCGAAAGTATATGTTCCTGTTGCCAATGGTACTATAAATCCGTACCATTTCCAGCTAAAATTATCTTCTAACTGTTCTGATGGTAAATCTATACTAGCGAATGTACTTTCGATCCCAATGTAGGTAGCGGTATTGAAAAAATCTACGTTTCCATTCCAGTACCCACTGTATTTTTGTCCATATAGACCTCTGGACATAACTATCATTAGCGTCTAGAATTTACGGCGCTCTTTATCATCATCTCGAGTTCGGTCTCGGGTTCCCAGTCAGCCCATTCGCGGACCGCCTGGTTTACCTCTAGATAGCGTTCATCGTCCCCGTCATACTCGCGGAACTCATCGTCGAAGCCCATGTCGCACTCCTGCACGACCATATCATCATCGGTCTCCCATCCATCTGAATCTTCGTCGTCCGCATCTGGGAGTATAGATCCGTAGACCCTTCCTGTCAACTTCATGGCACTCCACTTCATTCCATATTCCATATCGAGGGCAGTAACGATGCTCCTTCCAGTGGCTTTGCAATACTCGGCGGCCACCACTACGGCATTCTCCAGAACGGGCTGGATTGCGTTCGTGTAGGCAGCGATGATCTGTTCCTCGCGACTCATTTTTAATTTTAAAATGTACCTAATCTTTAAGAGAGGATCATGTTGAAACCTCCAGTTGGATTCCGCGGTGACACCGGAACGGGTGCTTTAAATGGTATCAATGCCGTTGGACTACAGGATACATTTCTGTACTCTAACGATAAAGCTCCCACTGAAAATGAACACATCGAGTACACCCAAGGTACTCCGTTCTACAGAGTTTACAAACCGACACAGACAGCATTCCTAGGACAGGAAATCAGGCACACCTTTTATCCAAAGGAGATGGGTGACCTTCTGAGAGCGATGCTTATATCATTCAAGCTTCCCACGACCACAGATTCCGGAAAGAAAAGTCTTTTCAATGTCGGCTACAATATGATTTCCAAAATAAGACTTCTCGTGGACGGCAGTGAGATACAGAACATGACGGGTGGGTTCATGTCTCACTACGAGTCCATGTTCTCTACACAAACATCCCGCGTTAACACTCTAAATCTTATGACAAACTTAAATTATACATATAATACCCAATCTGCATTTTATCAAAATTCCAATAATCAGCGCATCGTTCTTCCTATCCCTTTCTTTTTCAATACCCATTACGAAGATGGAAAGGTAAACACAAAGTCGTTCAGATCCGCGTTACCTTTGTGCGCGATGTTCAATTCTGAAATTACTTTGGTGCTTGAATTCAAACCACTTGAAGAAATTGTAGAAAATACATCAAATTTTACTACCACAGACTTGACCGACTTCAAGTTCATCACGCGTGAAATTGTCTTAACAAATGCGGAACGCAATGACCTGAAATTTAGGCGTCTAGATATACCTATTGAAAAATTTAATACAGAAAATTTCGAGATAGAGCTGGATCAAAATGCAAATACAACAAAATACAGATACTATTTTAACAGTTCATATTCTTGTCGTGCCATATTCTGGGATTTCAAAGAATTGACAGACGGGTTTAATCCGTATTTTTTCATTCCAGTAAAAACCGCTACGATAAACACACTAAAGAAAACCGATCGGAGTGAGGAGCGTGTTGGGCTTTTCTACCAGGATTTTCAGGCATATGCTCACAACTACCATAACGGTAGGACTTTCTATGGGTATGCTTTTTCGGAGAATCCTCTTGACGTCGTACGGGGCGACTATGAGTACAGAGCACCAAGACCACAGTCTTCCTACATAGACATGGTTCTGCAGATCGCAGCAGCTGGGTATTCACTGTGGTCATTAGGTGGTTCAAATCTTAACGTGAACGAAAACCTTATTTTAAATACGGATGTCAATGCATCAACGTTGACTATCACAGACGCGTCGCTCAGAACAAACACGTCGAATATAGGTATATCAAATTACTCGGACACCACGATTGACGGTACACTGCCCCATTACATGCGTCTCACCACATCTATTGATATTGATAGTACTTCAACAATGAATATCAACACGTTTGTTCCACAGCCGTCCGGATACAAAATATCATTCTATTACCTTTCGACAGTTTTCCTTGTGATTCAAAATGGAAGGGCGAGTATATTTGATAAGGTAAGTGGTTTTGATGCAATCGACACTGACAAATCAGGTTACGTCGACGCCTCGGAATTAAAGGCCTTTGACGACAATATTGATTTGGCTGTATACGATAATGACAAAGATGGACTATTGTCCTATGGCGAATTTATGGGAATTTAGGAAAATTATTTTCACTCGCGTCGAAGAGCAGGCGCGCCACACCATTCTCGATGTACAGAAAATTCACCGAGAGTGCGTACACGCGAATACGCGTTCCAATGTTTGCCTTTACAATTTCATAATTACGACCTATATCTGGGTCACCTAGCTCGGTAGGGAAATCTACTACTTTAAGATTTGTTGTATATAATGGAACTGCCGGGTTATAAACTCCTGTAACCTTTACATTTTTTAAATAATTCTCATATTCTATAAAATCTCCTATGTCTAATTCAATACTTTCTGGATTCCCATCGCTGGTATTGCGGATTGACTGAAATACCAGATATCCATTATCGACATTTGGAAATAAAGAGCCCTGTATTGTAAAATCAAACCCTCTTTTTTTGCTATCCAATTTGATGGAAGGATTTTTGACAACGGAAAAATTGATGCTGCCGTTGGGGTCTTTCTTGTTCATGGGATCTTGACAGAAAGATAGGGCATAGATGTATGAATAGTACCTTTGGTCTTCTCCAAAAAATATTCGTTGGGTACATCCGGGAAAGTGTGCATAGTATTCATATCCACGGAGAAGTTCGAACGTACCCGCTTCCTCTGGGAGCATCACCTGGCCGTCGATAACAACTTCCATGGAATTCAAAAAATCATTGTCATCTGGAGATGTAAGTTGTGCGAAAGTCTTGCCGCGCGAGTAATCAAAGATGTTGGTCGTTTCCGTCGCGAGATCCTTGTACAAAACAAATAAAGCCTTTACAGGGTTTATAAAACTCGTGCCTTCGCTTGTAGTATAATCTTGAGAAGGTATGTAAATAACACTGTCTCCTCCTGTATAAGCTGGAGGTTCAAGAACCTGAAATTGTTCCACAGGGTAAAGCAGAGGTTGTTTTATAAATGTCTCAAGAACCTCATTATCCATGTATCCATATTCAATATGCAGACACACATCAGAACCGGTGACTCCAACGTCGACACCTCCCCAACGGTTCGCAGCTCTAAACCCGACATTCACCTCAAATTCCTGATATCGGAGTGCGGCCAATGGAAAGGCTAGTGTCGGATCTCCAGCGAACCACATGGGCAAAGGCACATGAAGACGGTAAGGTCTTAGGTATTGAACAGTGTCCGTGAACGGATACTGCGGTCCTCCGCCTAGCATTCGATAAAGTTGATTGGGTGAAAATGTGTCATTGTCTGTTTCGGTCAGATTCACTCGCATATTCAATGTTTCACCAGTCTCCCTTTGAATTATCTTTCCGCCCACAATGAACTCTATGTAATCGATCATGGCATGTGCCTGATTTACGGTGGTCGAAGCTGAACTCGGATAATCAATCAACAGGTACATTCTTGTAATAAAGTCACCATGACGTGGTATCACGAAGTTACCATACCCTCCATAGTCAATCGGGATTGTATCAGTGAAAAATGACTGTGTGACAAAATTAGATTTCTTTGTATATACGGTTCTGAATGGAGTCTTCTCCATAGTCTACTATATCTCAACCTTTATTTTTTCTCTATTATGCCGAGAATGGAATTGCGTACAGTTTCATAACTGGTGATGCGCCGAACCTCTTGCTGAACCCATTCGGACTTGTCTTCCAGTTCGCCCTGATAGATCTTTTCCATTGCCTCGACCGTGCCTTGGACGCTAGGCGTGACCCACCACGCATTCTGCATGTGATTGAATCGCCGCTGAATTGGAGGAACGGAAATTCCATATAGACAATAGTCGTGCATGGCACCGAATCGCGTCGTGACCACAGGAACACCAAAGTATTGAGCTTCCAGCTGTGGAATGCCAAACCCTTCCGAACATGATCCACATAGATACATGTCGGCGCATTTGTACATCTTCTGGAGGGTGGTTTCATCCAGAGTCGTTTCCGTAATCTTGATGGATGTTTCTGGAATTCCAAGGGTTCTTACCATCAAAGGAACATCGTAAACCCTTGCGTGGTTTAACGTCGGTGCGTGAATCCAAAGGAGTGCTTCGGGATGTTCTGCCTGAAATTCTTTGAACGCCAAAAGGGTCGTGTCGATAGACTTTCGTCCACTCTGTTCATAATTTCCGGCCACGGTGAGAACCACATAGCGATCATCTATCCCGAAATCTTTGCGAACTTTTTCCTTGGTGTCTTCTGTAGGAAGCTGTGTCTGAAATTCCACTATGTGAGGTACGACGTGACTTTCCCGTCCCATCTGCCTTATGATCCTTTCGCGTGTGGACATACACAATGAAATGATTGACTGTATCTTTCCAAGAGCCTTGACCGTAGGTTCATCAATGGGTTCATAGTGCAAAGGAAACCATAGATAGGATGGACACGCGATCTGTTCCTGAGTAGATGTGTCCAACAGGAAGATGTCCTGAAGGAAGAAGATAGCCCCTGCATTAGTGCGTTTTATATACTCATTGATATCGGTAATCTTGATTACACATGGAAACTTTTCATAGGGTCCCAAAATGAAACTCACACCCGAGCGATCCAGCAGCGCCTGGGACCAGGGATCACGGGTTTCATTCGGAAGAACGTTCGCGTTGACGAGATCTCTAAATGAAAGTACACCAGTGTGCTTTACACCACATAGGGACCATATGATCATAGTAACGGTGTGTCCACGATCCAAAAACATCTTTATCAAGTGCTTGAGCTGACTCGGGTAGCCACCCTTGGCGCCATTGAATGGCGTTCCATTACTGGACAGTAGGATGTGCATTTACTGTAATCATGTCAGTACCGTTTAATTGAAAACCAATGATACATTCTTCATCGTCCCACATGGCCTCGTAGTGGTTTGGGACCTCGAAGTGTGAACGAACCATGTCCTCGTAATAGTATTCGAGTTCTTCGTTGTCGAATATGTCGCCCGACGCGTTTCCCAAAATGGTATCGCGGGCACAGAGATAATCCAAAAAGGCATCAAATGTGTGACCCTTTGTCCACATGAATTCGATGTAGCGTTGATGTCTCCATGTCTGATCAAAGAGTTTTAGAAGAAATTTACCTACTCCCGGAGTGATGTTGATGCTCTTCGGTATGATCATCTTACCCGTGATCTCCCTTTGATGAATGTTGTTCAATTTCAGTTTGTAACAGGCTCGACACACATTCTTCCTTGAACTCGATCTTCCCTTGTGATAAACTCTTGACAATCGCTCCAAAGGAATCCTCGACTCGAACTGAAAATACTCAAATGCATAGTTTATAAAATCATATCGACTGGTCCATTGCAAAGGCACACCACACCAGTGACATGTTGTTGTTGGATAAATCATCCTAAACTACATTGGGTTGTTCTTCTTTAACATTTCTGTTATAGCACAGCCAACCCGTGACAATATACTTGTCTCCAGATCTCGGAATGACCCCTTCATGCTCATGGGTCCAATAAGGTGGGAATAGAATTAGCTTACCCTTCCTGGCCTTGACCTTAATCCCAAGTTGTGGGAAGTTGGTTCCTCCGCCTTTTTCAACATCATTTAGATACCAAAGGTACACAAGATTTCGCCCTATTGTATTGTCATCGTTCCATCCTGTATTGTCACAATGTGGAACAAAGCATAGGTCTCCCCTTTTGGTCCACTGAATTTGATAACCTTTATCATGTATTGGACCTGTACCTAAAACGTACCTAGCAAACGATGGACAGACTTCACCAAGTTCACGAAGATGTTTACTAAGATTTTCATAAAGTATTTTATCAATTTCTTCAAGGCCTCCTTCAGACGTCGTCAGATCGGTCGAATTCTTTATTAAAGGATTTCTACCTGATGCAGATACACCCGGTCTCTTGTGAGGACTTTCCTGAAATTCTTTGATTATCCTATCACATACATCATCTTCAAGAGCATTTTCCTTCTCAAAAACAAAAGTATTTTTCTTTACTTCCTTAAAAGACATTATTTATTAATGAAGTTTAAAGTTTAATTATAAAAACGTAACTCTTAAATAGAGGGATAATGGATTGTCCTGATATGTCTGTTCCTTGTTCATCAGTTTTTTCATCTGATATCACATCATGTACTATTGGTCCAGCACCTATAGTCGGTATATTAGTTGTTGAGGTATGCGTATGGGACGCATTAATCTCATTTAAATTTCCAGACGGGTAATTATAAGTATGCGAATGATTAACATCTCCTGGTAAATTCCTATCTATTGGTGCATTCTTATATGCAGTGCGAGTGTTTGCAAACGCAAAGGACCAGTAACGAGCCGTGGCGTAGGTGAAGTCATCATCTATATCAAATATTTTATGATTATGACCCCCTGAATTGGAGAATGTATTTGTGGAAAGTTTATGATGATGAATCGCTCTTGCATTTTGAATATTGACATCAATAGAATGCGAATGACTATTGTTAATAAATTTTGCAGTGCTTGCAGTATGAGAGTGTGACTCAACATTACTTATTGTAATATTTACTGTATTGGCTCCCCCAAAGGCCCCTGTATTTGTAGAGCCGCGGATAAACCTTGTTCCTAAGGCATTGAATAAAACCCAACCATCTGGGATAGTATTTGGCGTTGAATCTTCCCACAGTGCTATCGTCCCCGATGGAATTCTGTGATTGGCGTTTCCATCCACGACCAAATTTCCATCGCCCATCATGACGTTGGACGCATAAATGTTATCTGACACCGATGCACTCGCCACGTTTGCCGACGACCCTCGCACCAATGCATTGCCTTCTACGTGCAAACGGTCTGACGGATCAGTTTTTCCTATCCCAACATTGCCACCTGAAGTCACGATAAAAGTGTTTGATTGCTCCGTCATGGCACCCGTGGAAGGTGCTGACATGTAAAAGTAAGTCCCGACATTTGAAATTCCCATGAATGTAGAACCAGAGTAAACATTTGAAAAATGCAACTGCCTGAAGTAGGTGGCTGGATCATCTACCGAATAATCGCTATAAATTTCAAATGGAATGTTATCAGTAGTTTTACCATCTTCTGTGTCCTGTGCATACAATGAACCTTTGACACTTATATGTGAAGACATATTCTATTATAAAAAACTAAATTAGTTTTTCTTGATGAAACGTAACGTGTAATATGCGGGAACGATATTTACAGGGTTATTATCACCAGCACCTTGTATAACATGATTATGATCAGCTCCCTTATTATTAGAACTATTAAACTGATAGGCATCGTTTAATGAGTGACTGTGTTCGGCATTGTCTCCATCATTAGTACTACCTATCTCATCTTGACCGTCATGACTATGGCTTCCATCTGATGTTGTAAATGTCTCCTTCGAGGTACTAGCAGCCATTATATTTACCTGAGGATACTGCCACGCGTTGTTGATAATACCCCACCGTTCGTTTCGACTAACCGTCAAATCTTCTATTGTATGATCATGATTCCCACCTACTCCTGAAGTGGTAGTAGTCCCAAAATTTGTCGTATGAGTATGATCACCCTCAGAAGAAGTTACATGAGTAGAACAGGTATGTGTGTGTGTTGCAGAATGTGATAATGTCGCATGAGAATGCTGTATTGGAGCTATATTTTTGGTATCATTACCTCCCGTTGTCAAAGTGGATTGATTTTCTGCCAGTAACACATTTTTATCAGTGAATTGTGAAGTTATATCCGTCCAACCGTCGGGAGTACTTGTCAACGTCGTCATCAAAATAGCACCCGTCGGAAGTAGTCCATAGATGTTAGAAGTAACCCCGTGAAAGATCGCATTACATGTGAGTGTGTCAGAAGAAGATAGTGTTGCGGTAATGAGGTTGGACTCGTTTGTTAAACTTCCCGTCGCGTACAAGCTTCCGCTGACATCAAGTTTTTCTGTAGGGATCACTCCGATTCCCACATTCCCTGAACTGTCTATACAAAAATCTGTTATGCTTCCACTGGCGTCCAAACTTGGCTCGGTTATTCCAAATAAAGGAGGATAAATTAATTGCATGTCCGTAACTCTGTATTCATCAATTCCAGTAGCTGGTTTATTTCTGATCCTTAAATTACCTTTCACTTCTACAGGAACGTAATTGGTTGCTGTGCCTTGTTCCACATTGGATATGAACATATTTCCATCCACTTCTAGTGTGTGGTTTGGAGGACCATCGATGCCAATGTTCACGAATGACATTTCTATGTATAAGGAAGTTTTTTAATTAATCTTATCTGACGATAACTCGGCGTGAGATTCACGAGTACACTATTTACAACATTTACATTATCTACCGTACTTACACCATGTTCATGATTTCCAGAGTATGAATCACAATTAACATCAACAGTATGGACATGAGCTCCCTTATTCAAAACATTCCAAGTAGTAGTATGACTGTGATTTGATGATTCAGGTTCTGTAGAAAATTCATTATTAAAAACCCCTTTGTATGCTGGTGAATTAGTATTATAGACTGAATTATATCTTACTGCTCCACAATACTCTCTCCAATTATGAGTATGTGATCCATTTATTGTTATTGAATTATTATAGTTATATACACTGTGTGAGTGTGCAAAATTGGAAGCATTAACAGTCTGAATTCCGCTTACGTAATTATGTGCATGGTTACCTGGTTCAGTTGCAGTTGCAACTACACTATGCGCGTGCACTCCAATTTCATTTATAGTGAAAGATGCCTCTCCTCCGGTCTGAACACTCGTCTGAGTTGGATTGGATCTGAGATAGTATCCCGAAACATCCGTCACAAGAACCCACCCTGGTGGAATGTCCGCCACCGCTCCGTCCCACATGACAATCATCCCTTCGGGGACGATGTAGTTCTTCTCTTGGTTGAAGCTGGTCACGTGGAGGTCGCCGGTGATATCCACGTCACCCCGAACTGTGGTCGTCCCTGTGACATTCAGGTTTCCTGTCACCCTGACATCTCCTCCAACCTGAAGCAGCTCCTGTCGTGTGGCGTCTGTGCGATTTATCAGAATCCGCCCGTTCTGATAGATCCTAAAATTGTTCTTGGGGTCTACTGCCGCTGAAAGGGGCTTGGAGATGTAAAAGTAGTCCCCTCCATCCTTTTCCAACCCCATGTCCACAAAGACATTCGATGAACTCGGCGTGTTCACACGAAGCCTCAACTGCCTGGCCCAATCGTATTCAGCAGAACCGAAGAACGTGTAGTCGCTGTAGATCTCGAGCGACTCCGCCGTGACATTCGACGTGGTCTCGAGCTGATGCGCCGGGTTCGTCGTACCAATGCCAGGATATGTCATGGTTTTCTACTAGTTAGCTAGGAGAATTTTCAAGGGATTCTATGCGAGATAAAAGGGAAGCGAGTTGAGTCTCCAAAGCATCGTTCTTTGTTTTGAGTTCTTGTATCGCGCCTATGGCGACAACAAACAAACCTTGGTAGTTCAATGCTAAAGGTGTTTGTGTTTCAATTTCCTTTGTATAATGTGCGGTATAAACTTCTTGTTCATCTGTTGTAAGGTTCGAATATTCTTCGAGTGTTATGGTACCATTTTTGCTTATATAAGATAATGTATATGTGTTCTGTTGATCTGTAGTCAAATTGCTATATTCTTCGTGATTTAAAGTTTTGGTGTCTGTTCGTGTTTCCTCACCATTCACGAGGAAACTAAGTTCTGGAATGTTACGAACATCTTGTGCGATGAAACCAAACTCGTCACCGTATGTATAGTCCTGCTTCACACTTTCCCATTCTTCATCCGTCGGAATCCAGTTTCCTTCGGAGTCTTTAGGAATCTCCATAATCTTCTCATATTTTTGGGGTTTGAGTTGTGAAATGAGGGCGAGTGTGTTTGGTATATTTTCTTCTTTGTACTTGATGCGGTCATCTGAACCATTTAAGCCACCAGAACTGTAATACAGTGAACCGTTGACATGTAACGTGTAACTCGGAGTGTTCACATTGTTAATACCGACGGCACCCTGCTTACACATAATCGGTTGTTGTGCCGTGCCGCTCCCCGCGCCGGACCTGGTATGCAATGACATGTAGGTGGCCCAGCTACCGTTATAAAAACCTGTATTTATCCAAGCCGAATTCCTTTGACCATTGTCTCCATTCCCAAATTGTGGGTTTGACCAGAATTGAAGCCCGCTTACGCTTCGTGTTGACCCATTGCTCATGTAACTCCGAATTTTGAGATAATTGGATGTACTGCCCGAATTTGTAACATCCAAAGTATTGATGCCGACGCTGCCTCCACTGGGACATAAATTAACACTACTAATCCCGCCCCACCCCATATCCCGCCCAATCGTGATGTTGTTTCCGCTGTAATACATAAGACTCGCTAATCGTGCTCCCGAATCATGAACGGCGAACTCCGTGGTGTCTAAACATTCCAACATTAACCCTGCCGTGCGTCCATTCGTCGAATCCCATCCAGAACCTCCTCCGTAATTCAATCCGTCGTCCCCGAATACTGCTACTCTCCCCCTCATATAGTTATTTTGGGCTGCGAAAGTTCCATTATAAATTACGCTACTAGCATATATGTTTCCAGCCACATCCAATTTAGCACTCGGACTCGCCACCCCGATGCCGACGTTGCCGCTAGTGTCTATTGTAACCTTAGTATTAGTAGCCAAGTCTGTACTATTTGCTATTTTAAAGTCCCCAATGTTATTCTGTCCATGTTGACCAACAGACCAATCTGTGTATCCAGTCTTAAAATTTATCCTAGATTGATTAGCAACGTCGCCTACATCTTCAACCAGAATAGTAGGATTTGAGTCTGCTTGTATGTGCAGTAATTCTGTCGGACTGTCCGTCCCGATGCCGACCCTGCCCGTCGTGGTGTCCACGAAGAGGTTCGAGGTCCCGACCTCCAGATTCGAATTGACCAAGAGGTTATCCCCACTGTTCGCCACGATGTTAGAGGTCGTGATGGTCCCTGTGATTTTGAGGTTGGACTCGGAGCCTGCCGGAGGTTCAATGGCCCCTGTGGTCAATGTAGTTCCTGCGGCCATTACAATACTCGAACTGATGGTCACGGGCGAAGCGCCGATGATGTTGGATGCTGTCAAGGTTCCAGTGATCCAAGAGTCGCCCACGACATGCAGAGGTTTCTCTGGGTCCGTGGTCCCGATGCCGACATTGGAGGTCTTTGAAATGACGAAGGTGTTCTGGTCGCCGACGTTGGACGTGTTCTGGGGCGCCGTGATGAAAAAGTAGTTGTCCGTGGTGTTCTGGATGCCCATGTCGGTCACGTAGGAGTCGTCCG
>Ga0222718_10003247_pt1 | contig 14031 bp, 12 predicted proteins | sample C33_27DmetaG_FD_165045 | JGI IMG/M metagenome (GOLD analysis project Ga0222718, IMG submission 165045) | Estuarine water microbial communities from San Francisco Bay, California, United States - C33_27D | ecosystem: Environmental > Aquatic > Marine > Unclassified | place: USA: California... | reverse complement strand
GGCTCAACGGGCCCAAAGGAAACCAATCCAAAAAGTGGCAAACCCTATGGACTGGATTTCCCGGTGTTTACCATTCGGGACATGGTCCAAGCACAAGCCCGATTGCTCGAGCAGCTGGGAATAGAGAAGGTCTTTTGTGTCACCGGGGGATCAATGGGCGCGATGCAGGCTTTGGAATGGGCCCATCGGTTCCCAGAACGCATCACAGCGGCTGTGCCGATTGCAGGGTCGTACCGACATTCGGCACAAAACATTGCCTTCAATGAGGTCGGCCGTCAGGCCATCATGGCTGACCCCGATTGGCGCCAGGGAAAGTTCTTGGAAGAAAACACCGTTCCAAAGCGCGGCTTAGCCGTTGCACGCATGGCGGCCCACGTCACCTATTTGTCCGAACCGGCACTGCATCGAAAATTTGGCCGCAAACTGCAAGATCGCGAAAACCTGACCTATGGGTTTGATGCAGAATTCCAAGTTGAGAGTTATCTGCGCCACCAGGGCTATACTTTTGTCGATCGCTTTGATGCGAATTCGTATCTCTATGTCACACGGGCCATGGATTACTTTGACTTAGCTGAGGAAAACGGCGGCAACCTGGTCAACGCGTTTAAGGATACTAACGTTCGGTTCTGTCTAATCTCGTTCACGTCCGACTGGTTGTTCCCGACCGCAGAGAGCCGTGAGATTGTGCACGCGCTGAACGCCAACGCGGCCAAGGTCAGTTTTGTCGAAGTTGAGTCAGACAAGGGTCACGATGCCTTCTTGCTGGATGAGCCAGAATTTCATGGCGCACTGCGTGGATTCTTGGATGGTGCCGCTCGGGCGATTGGTCTTGGAGAAGGTGCAAGAGGAGAAAGCGCGTGACCCCTGCCCCCTCACAACTCCCAGCCCACGACAAAGCGAGTATCCGCGTCGATCTCCAGTTGGTGGCCAATCAAATCAAGCAAGACAGCCGAGTCTTGGATGTTGGCTGTGGCGACGGCATGCTCCTGGCCTATTTGCGGGACTTCAAACAGGTGGATGGCCGCGGCCTGGAGCTCTCAATGGCGCGGGTGAGCAGCGCTGTGAGAGAAGGGCTTGCCGTTATTCAGGGCGATCTGGAAGCGGACCTGAAGCACTATCCAGCCGACGCCTTTGACTACGTGATCTTAAGCCAAACCCTCCAGGCGACTCGCAACCCGAAAGAAGTTTTGGAGGGACTGTTGCGTCTCGGCACCCACGCGGTGGTGTCATTTCCCAACTTTGGTCATTGGAAGGTACGGCTCGCTTTGTTGCTGACCGGCCGCATGCCTGCGACGCCTACGCTTCCTGATTCTTGGTACAGCACTGAGAATATTCATCTCTGCACCATCAAAGATTTTCTGTCTTTGGTTAATGAATTGGGCGTCACCATTGAAGCGGGCTTTGCCCTAAATAGTAGCGGTCAAAAGCGGAGCTACAATGCCACCAGCTGGCTGGCGAATCTCTTTAGCGAACAAGCGTTGTTCGTGTTGCGACGCTAGCGCGCAATAAGTCTATTTGCCGTTCGGGCTGGCGCTGCATTTCCAGGCACCAACACATAGTCTTTCAATCGGCGTGCAGTCGCAGCCTGAGGTGGGGCCGAATAGATTTGTTTTGTTGCCTCCATGAGGTTCACGCCGGCGATCGTGGGCAAGAAACGACGTCCGATGCGCTCAACCACCAATGTCCAAGACGCAAACAAGGGCCACCATAACGGCGGAAAAAACAAAGCCGTTGATTTTTCAACCGGCATAAAAAAGGCGTCGCGTAAAAGTCGACTCAATTGGTTCATCGAATAGGGACGACCGTAAGCGAAGGGTGTTCGTTCGATACGCGCCCACATACCGCGCCGGTTGGGCACAATAACCATAAGCCGCCCACCATCGACGAGGACCCGCCAGCACTCTCTGAGCAGGTCACGAAAATTCGCACTACTCTCGAGGGAATGGACCAAAACAATACGGTCGAACAACCGGTCTTGAAACGGCAGCGCGCCATCATCAGCCAAAGTGACTAGGCCCGGTTCACCAACCGGCCAACGCATAGCACCTTGGGTAGGCGACATGACCGCTGCCACCTGCTCGGCTTCCTCTTGAAACTGCGAAAGAAAAGGGGTGGCAAAGCCAACACCAAGAACCCGCTCACCTCTCACATCCGGCCACAATGTACGGACGTGCTGGCGCAATACTCGGCAAACCAGGCAGCCCAGTGGCGAGGCGTAAAAATCCCGCAAATCATTAATATCGGCCCACATTTACTGAGGTTAGCACAACCCAGTTCAAACCGCGCTGAAACCGTAACCCTCTATTACATTCAGCGCGGCTGCATGCCCTGTTCGTTTCGATCAGAAAGGCTTTGTGGACAAAACACACTGATCCTAATCATTCTCAAGTTCACCGAGATTTCTAGCCTCACAAAAGGGCAGCGAAAGCCCCTCCGCATATTGCTGTTCCAAAGGGGAAGCATCGTTGTTTACGCATCACATCATGCCAAACCGCCAAAATCAGCACCAACCCCCCGCCAAAGGCCAAAAACGTAGCCACCTTTGCTATCGGAATAGCAATTGAGACGGCTGTCGCCAACTTGATATCATCCCATCTCAATCCTGGTTTTTTATTAATAATTTGACCGAAAACGCGCAAAAAAATGCCCGCCACGAGGGTCGCGGCCAAACCAATCGTGACATCACCTGCCGCCCGTTTGTCCATCCAGGCCAGAACACCGCAGAACACAAATAGAAATAGAATTAACCTATTGGGCAGAAGTCGAAACTCCAATTCTATGACTGAGAGGGCAAGAAGACCAACGACCAAGCCCCAGAGTAGAATTATGCGGATTAACGACCACGGGTCTGCGGCAAGCGCTACCGTTACAAACAATACGCTACATAAAATCTCTATTGCTGGGTAACGGTTTAATATCCCCACTCCACATTGACGACATTTGCCTCTGGATATCAGCCAAGATAATACAGGAACTAAGTCACGGGCTAACAATTGGTTCATACATTCTGGGCACTGTGACCGCCCTAGCACAAAGTCTTTGCCGCGCGGCAATCGATAGGATAAAGCCGTCACGAAACTGCCGCAAACAAGTCCGAGCAAGGAAACCAATATGAGCACCAAGAGGTTTTCTGGCGCCGACATTACGGAAAATGAGAGCAATTCAGGTACCGTCGGTTAGGGCTGTACCGAAATCATCGAAACGGCCTTATCAGGTTATCTTTGATCCAAAACTGTAGAGTTGGATTCAAGGCAAAGATGGCCGCGACCACTTGTTAGGGATCTGCGGGAATCAACAATGCCAAGACTCAAGCCTGTTGAGCAACGTTGAGAGATGGACAACTCCTTACTCGACCGAAATAGTCACGATTTTAGACATAACCGGCGGATCGTGGGGAACGTGGTCTTGGTCCCCTAAAATCATCTGTAAGGTATATTGCCCTGGTTCCAGGGTCAGCGTCGCCTCTGTTTGGCCACCACCAAAATGAAGTAAATCCGCCTCTCCTGATGGCAACGGCATATGCATGGCCAGCGGCGCCCGGTTAACTAAGAGGTGGTGATGACCTGTATCAGGATACTCAATACCCGCGGGGGCCACGCCCATGCCCGACAAACCAAACTGAACCTTAAACGGGCTGGAAACGACCTCTCCATTGGAGGGAGAGATTATGTAAGCAACCGCTCCAGGTGCTGATTCTACTCGTGGCCACTCTTCAGATTGGGCACAGGCATTGGTCGAAACGAGCACCGCTGCAAGGGCAACTAGGTATGAACGCATAAGGATGTCTCCAAAACTCTTTCTTCATTTTAGTGTCGGTACACCGTAGGCGAGCGTCCCCGAAAGAGGCAAGGGTTTACCGCGTTACCTTGCCAACTAATCAGCTCCCTGGCCTATTGTATCCAGCTGTCGGATAAACGTCAGGTCGCGCCTCTGGCTCATTGTTGTATTAAAAGATACCTGTCATGCAAAAAGCAACTCTGATAACAGCCCCACTTATTGCCCTCGGTGTTGCTGCAAGCGCCTTGACGAGAAGCGATCCAGAATCCGTCGCCGTCGAAGCCAATTCATACGAGACGTGCAGACTTTCTCAATTGAACATCGGTACATTTGAGAGCACCAACATCACGGACACGTAGTTGATTATCGGTCATGCCGATGGAGATCCGCGCGACGCCCAACAAGGTTCAGTCGATGGAAGGCTTGCTGAATTCCTAAAAGAGCAGTCGGTCAGGTTTGGCGACATATATTTTACAGGCGACATGCTGCCGAGCCCAAGTCAGGAATGGTTCACCAATCTAAAACGCGACATGTCTGAATATAGCGGTGAGATCTATGCAGTGCCTGGAAATCATGACAGCGGTTTCAGTCCCAATGCAGATCACAGTATTTTCCTGCAGGCTTTCGGCATGACCTACCCAGCAATAATAGTGAAAGAAGCCGCCACCTTTTTGCTTGTCGATACGATTGAGCACCCCTGGGCCATCACGCCTGAAGCTATAGGTCGCACCCTGAATAACGCAGGATCGACAAACACCCTGTTCATTCTTGCCAATAGCATTTTGAGGCCTAACCCCACAGAAATAGAGAATCCCATTGATGGCATTCCTGATCCATTACCACACAATCTGTCACTGATTACTCCATTGCGCGAAGCATACGCGAAAGTAATTGTGATCAGCGGCAACACCGGCGCATTTGGCAACAAACCTGCTGTCGAGCGTCGAGACTACCAAAACGTTACTTTTGTCTCCCAGGGTCTTGGCGTTAACGAGGGGATCATATTAGCTGTTCGTGATGACCAACAGTTCACCCTTCCTATCAACGAGTAGGTGTTAAAAATGTCCCGGATGTCTAATTGGATTATGCGCGTGGCGTCTTGGCAGACTGCGCTGGCTACGTTCACGCTTGCGATGGTTCTTATTGCCGTCATCACTAATGTACTCATCCCTCCTATTGTCACCGCTACTGGCGGATTGGACCCTTTTGACATCACCTTTCCACTCAGTGCTGATGATATCCTGTCAGGGCTAGATCGCTACAACGCAGAAGCGCAACGGGCCTACTTGGTATTCACGCTTGTCGATGTTGTTTTTCCGATTTCCAGCGGACTTTTTTCATCATTGATGTACGCTCAGCTAATCAGTTTAAGTGGATTTCCTTGGCTTATCTCTGCGGCAAAAAGAGGGCTCGTGCTTCTCCCTTTTGTGCCAACTCTTATAGACTTGGTTGAGAATGTTGGGTTTCATATTCTCATCACGTCACCTCCAATAGCCCCGTCTTTACTCGCGTCAGTTACAGCTGCTGTTCATGGAGTAAAATTACCGGCGATGGGTGTGATTTGGGCAACTATGAGCTGTCTAATCGTACTTGCCTTAGCCGGAAAGACCAAACGGTGGAGACAACGGTCTAAAACATCGAGCTAAGCAGAACACCCCTTTACGGAAATGGCGCGCCCGACAGGATTCGAACCTGTGACCCCCAGATTCGGAATCTGGTACTCTATCCAGCTGAGCTACGGGCGCGCGGAAGGCGGGGACAATAGACAAAGCCTATCTCTCTGTCCATCACGGATGAGGCAGAAATCAGCTACTTTTTAGCCGTTTTCAGGCGCTCAACAGCATCAATATCGGCGCCGGATGGCAGCGGTTGTGACGGGTCTTTAAGAAAGGCGTCAATGTCGACAAGCACCCTTTCAGCGTCGAGATCGCGCAGCATCATGTGCCACCCTTTGTCATAGAAAGCGATACGACGACCCTCAGGTTCAGAGAGAAATTTCTCGACCGCTTTTACCGTTGCGTCCTTGGGAATGATTTGGTCTTTGGCGCCGTAGACATAGAGAGTGGGAACGGGCATACGCCCAATATTAGATTGGGCCAGGTCCATCAAGTTGGCCAGCCCGTAGATACTGTCGATCCTCGTCTCTTTTATAAAAAGAGGATCTCGCGACGCTTCCCGCAACATTTTTATGTTGTCGCTCGCTTGGCGCCCAAGCCCCCGTCCTGTCGGTTTAGCACTGGGCATGGTATGTGCGCCAAGCCATAACGCAACACGATACGAAAACGGCATCGTGCTTCTCGACCAGACCGCTGGCGCGACCAGCACGGTGGCATCAACCGGTGGCGGGTCATCTAACGTCATCGCGGTAATGATGACTGCACCCCCCATGCTCACACCGATTGCATAGAGCGGAATGTTTGGGTGCCGGCGATCAAGTGTTTGCGCGAAGTCCGCAAAGTCTCTCGCGATTTGGTTTTCTCCGGGCCACAGCCCAACGTATGGTGACTTCCCAAAACCGCGCTGGTCATAAGCGTAGACAGCATACCCTTTTGCAGCCAGAGCAGGGCCAACGCCGGGCGCATCGGGCACCAGGTCGAAAGATTTGCTGTAGTCATTGAACCCATGGACCGCCATTACCACGCCCTTGGGTTCTGCCGGAGGCAACCAATGCCTTATGGGGAGGGATAATCCGTCAGCAGTACGAAAAATAGTTTCTGAAATCGAAGGTGTTATTGAATAGGGACCTGTGGGCGCTACTTGTGGTGCGCAAGCCGCCAAGGCGGTGGCCCAGAAAACCGCAACCAGTGCCCTCATGGCATCTTTGGTTCAGAACTTGTGAGCTGCAAGAAGATATCTTCTAGATCAACCTCTTCCGTCACGATGTCAGCGATAGGTAGTTTGATATCTTGGGCCGTCTGCAGAATATCCAACATAGCTGTCGACGATGGACGATATGTGATCTCCAGCTGGTTAGCTGTGGGCTGACATGGATCAAAGCGGCGCATCGCCTGCGGGATCTCCGATAAATTTTCAGAGAGAAGAAACACGACCGTCTTATTATCAAGCTGCTTGAGAAGAGTATCCGTCGTGTCGCAGGCAACCACTCGACCATGGTTTATGATCGCAATCTGATCACACAACTCCTCAGCTTCTTCGAGATAGTGCGTGGTCAGAAGAATAGTCGTGCCACGCGCGTTCATCTCGCGAATTGATTTCCAAAGCGTTTGGCGCAACTCCACATCCACGCCAGCTGTTGGCTCGTCCAGCACTAGAATTGGTGGGCTATGAACCATCGCCTTAGCAATCAACAGACGGCGGCGCATTCCACCGGATAAAGTCCGAGAATAAGCATCCGCCTTATCGCTTAGACCGACAGTCTCAAGAATTTCATCTGTTCTGCGTTCATGTCGTCGCACGCCATACAGACCAGCTTGGACTTCAAGGGTTTCGCGCGGTGTGAAAAAGGGATCGAGGTTGAGTTCCTGAGGCACAATACCGATGGCGCAACGAGACTGGCGCTCTTGTCTATCAATATCGAAATCCCACAACCGCACCGAGCCAGACGTTTTGTTTACCAGCCCCGCCATAATATTGATCATCGTCGATTTACCCGCACCATTTGGTCCGAGCAGGCCAAAGAAAGACCCGCGAGGGACGGCAAGATCGACGTTTGTCAGCGCTTCTTTTTTCTCACGGCCATTTTCACCCCCGTAAACCTTGGTCAGACCCGAAATTGAGATGGCAAGATTTGGGAGCTCAGCCGTAGAGGCGTTGGACTCAAGCACGGGTGCGGTATCAGGCATGGCGGATCGAACAATCATAGTGGAGGGAACGAATTCGGCGACGTGACCGATTGGGTATCACCGGCATCGCCACCCGGTCAACGGCCCTGCTGTTTGATCTTCAAACAGGGTTGCCTCCAGCGAGTGGGCGGGCCATAGAAAGAGGTGAAATCCTAACCCATCATGAGCGGATAAATCCTATGGCAGACCCAGTCGAAACAGTCGAAGTAGAACGCACAGATGTGGACTGCGACGGTGGCGGTGGCGCACTAGGTCACCCTCGGGTCTTTCTCAATATAAAGCCTGATGTCGGCCATTTGGATTGCCCCTACTGTGGTAAACGCTTCGTTCTAAAATCGGCGTCAAACGCCGCCTCTGAGTAAGCCTGCATGGTCATGCCTCCCAAAGCCGACCGGCTGATCCTGATCGACGGCTCCGGCTATATTTTCCGGGCCTATCACGCGCTCCCGCCGATGACCCGGTCAGATGGCGTTCCGGTCAACGCCGTCTATGGATTCTCCAACATGCTGATGAAGCTGATGGACGATCTGCTGGATAAAAATGAAACTGAACTGATTGCCGTTATTTTCGACGCAGGGCGCATTACCTTTCGAAATGAAATTTACCCGGACTACAAAGCGAACCGGGACGAAACACCAGAAGATCTCCTTCCGCAGTTCGATCTGATTCGCGACGCAACCCGAGCCTTTAACGTTGCCTGCATCGACATGAAAGGATTTGAAGCCGACGACCTGATTGCCACCTATGCTCGTCTGGGTAAACAACAGGGACTTAAGGTCATTGTCGTATCAGCGGACAAAGATTTAATGCAGCTTGTCGGCGACAATGTCGAAATGCTTGATCCCATGAAGCAGCGAGTCATCGGTCCCGACCAAGTGATGGAAAAATTTGGTGTTGAGCCCGATAAGGTCATCGACGTTCAGGCCCTCGCCGGTGATTCAGCAGACAACGTGCCCGGCGTTCCGGGTATTGGAGTCAAAACCGCCGCACTCTTACTGAACGAATACGGCGACCTAGAAACACTGCTCGAACGCGCCAGCGAAATTAAGCAAAACAAGCGTCGTGAAAATTTGATTGAGTTCGCAGACCTTGCACGCATCTCCAAAGATCTTGTGACATTAAAAGACGATGTGCCGGTCACAACCAAGTTGGATGACTTCGGTTGGCAGGCGCCCGAGCCAAGCGTTCTTTTAGACTGGCTGAAAGACCAAGGCTTCAAGAGCTTGGCGACAAAGGTTGCGACTGAATTAGGAACAGAGCTGGGGGGCGACGACGCAGTGGCCAGCCCGGCTGTTCAGGCCGCGACGATGAAAGAAGAGGCCGACTACGAACTTGTGCAAGACGTCAAAGCCCTGGACCAATGGATCGAGCGCGCTTTCAAAGCTGGCATCATCGCCGTTGACACGGAAACCGACGCCCTGGATGCGTTTCGCTCAAACCTCGTAGGGGTTTCGATTTCTACCGAGCCCGGAAATGGGTGTTACATCCCCCTCGGTCATACGGGCAGTGGCGAGCAAGGCGCGCTGGACCTGGGAGACTCTGGTGAGGCCACCAAAGAAGCGCCAAAACAAATTCCGCATAAAAAGGCCATCGCCAAATTAAAGCCGCTACTAGAGAGCCCAGGCGTTCTTAAAGTTGGCCAGAATATAAAATACGACATGCATGTCCTACGCCGCTACGGGATCGGAGTTACCCCCGTGGACGACACTATGGTGTTGTCCTACGTTCTTGATGGGTCGTCCCACGGACATGGCATGGACGAATTGGCCAATCTGCATTTAGGCCACACGACAATAAAATTCTCCGAGGTCTGCGGTAAGGGTAAAAACCAGATCACCTTTGATCAAGTTCCATTGGAAACCGCCACGGATTATGCGGCGGAAGACGCTGACATCACGCTTCGTCTTCAACAGATGCTGAAGCCACGTTTGGTCGAGGACAGGCTAACGACAGTCTACGAGCGCCTGGACCGCGCCTTGATTCCGATTCTCGTTGACATGGAAGCGGCTGGAATCAAAACGGACGCTGGTGTCCTCAAAGCTATGAGCCAAGACTTCGCGACCCGCGCAGCAGATTTGGAAACTGAGATACACAAACTGGCTGGGCGAGAATTCAATGTCGGGTCACCGAAACAGCTTGGCGAGATTTTGTTTGATGAGATGTCTATCGAAGGCGGCAAAAAAACCGGTAAGTCTGGGGCTTGGGCAACCGGAGCAGATGTACTCGAGGACCTCGCTGCGCAGGGCCACGATCTCCCAGCCAAAGTTTTGGACTGGCGTCAGGTCACCAAACTCAAAAGCACCTACACAGACGCACTGCAAAACCAGATCAACCCAAACACCGGTCGGGTACATACGTCGTACTCTCAAACGGTAGCATCAACCGGGCGCCTGAGCTCAAACGATCCCAATCTGCAAAACATCCCCATCCGCACCGAAGAAGGGCGCAAGATTCGCACCGCCTTTATTGCCGAAAAGGGCATGTCGCTGGTCTCAGCCGACTACAGCCAGATTGAACTGCGACTTGTCGCCCATGTAGCAAACATCAAAGCATTGAAAGACGCCTTCAAAAACGGTGAAGACATTCACGCCGCAACGGCTTCTAAAATGTTTGGCGTACCGATCGGGGGCATGGACCCGATGATCCGCCGCCAAGCTAAAGCGATTAACTTCGGAATCATCTACGGTATTTCCGCCTTTGGTTTGGCAAGACAGCTATCGATCCCACGCGGTGAAGCCAAAGACTTTATTAACGCCTACTTTGAACAGTTCCCTGAAATCAAAACCTACATGGACGAGACCAAAGCTCTCGCCAAGAAGCAGGGCTATGTCACGACCATGTTCGGCCGGCGATGCCAAACTCCAGGAATCAACGACCGCAACCAGAACGTTCGCGGGTTCTCTGAACGCGCCGCTATCAACGCGCCCATACAAGGAGGGGCCGCTGACATTATCAAGCGCGCCATGATTCGCCTGCCCTCTGCGTTGGCCGACGCAGGATTAAGCGCCACAATGTTGCTTCAGGTCCACGATGAGTTGATCTTTGAAGTCCCAGACAGAGAAATCGATGACACGATAACCGTGGTGAAAAAAATTATGGAAGGCGCAGCGCAATTGGACGTTCCGCTGGTCGCCGATGCGGGCTGCGGTGCCAACTGGGCTGAAGCCCACTAGCAGAGCCAAGCAATGCGGATCATCCTCTTCAGCGTTGGACTTTCAGCCGCCCTTTACTTTCTTCCCGCCCGCGCCGCTCCAATGGATTGCTTTGCAGCGATAGCCGACATCACGGAGCGCCTCACCGCCTGCACGGCTACCATCCAAGACTTGAAAGTAGATGCAGAGCTTAGAGCACGAGCGCTGCTGGCCCGGTCAGAGATTCATCGCCAAAATCGCAACCTTGATGCGGCGCTCTTCGATATTGATGAAGCTGAACGGCTCGGTGGAATCGACAACACAGGTCGATTGACGCGCGCACGACTACTCTCATTCATCGGTCGTGACGACGACGCTCTTGATGACCTCGATCTGGTCATAAGAGCCGACCCTGGGCTCACCGATGCCTATCTGCTGCGCGCCGAAATTTTACTTGGCATTGGACAAACAGATTTGGCTATGACCGATCTCGGTGAAGTGCGCCGACTTAAGCCAAACGACCCTGGCCCATACCGGGTACGTGGGCGCACATTTTTACGGGCGGGAGACGCGGCGTTGGCAGTCGACGAGTTGCAACAAGCCGTCTCGCTTGATGACACTGACAGAGTAAGCCTAAGCCTGTTGGGCACTGCACAACTCAGGGCTGGGCAGCCCATACCCGCCATTCAGACCTTCGATATCCTATTGGATCAAACCCCAAACAATATGGAAATGCGAATGGTCCGCGCCGCCGCACACGGCCAAGTTAAGAATTTTGCCGCAGCGATATCAGACTATAGCGCTGTTCTTGCTGAACAACCCGACAACCTGGAAGCGCGAGAAGCCCGTGGCGTCGCCCGTTTATTTGCAGAGAAACCTGTGGATGCGGAGAGGGATTTTAGCGCCGTGCTAAGCGCCACACCAAACAATCAACGAGTCAGCCTGTTTCGGGGAAGCGCACGTTTTGCTCAACAAAAGTATGTGGCAGCTGAACAAGATTTTGACGACGTATTGGCGACCTTTCCAAACGATGCGGACACACGGTTAAATCGCGGCCTGGCCCGATTGGCCATGGGGCGTCCGCTGGAGGCCATTACCGACTTCACGTTGGCGTTAGACTCAGACCCCTCGCTGGTGTTGGCCAAACGCCGTAGGGCACAAGCTCAGCTATTGGCAGGTGACTTCGAAGCGGCGGTATCTGACTTCGACTCCCTGACGACTCCAAGGTCGACGGATTCAATTTGGCGGTTCATAGCTGCCAAGCGGTCCGGCCAGACAGACTCTGAAATAGAGCTGACCCGTATGACCAAAGGCATAGACCCCACCCAATGGCCCGGTGCATTGGTCGATGGTCTTGAAGGTCAGGTGACAATTGAAACCGTATTGAATGAGGCTACGCGTGACTCTGCAAAGGCTGACAATCGCCTCACAGAATCTCATTTTGTCATCGGACAATTGGCGTTGGCAGCAGGAGACATGATCCTCGCGCGAGCCAGCTTTTCAGCAGCCTTAGCCAGAGGTTCACATGGCTTGATCGAGTACCAGGGCGCCGTCCTTGAGCTTCGACGCCTTGAGACGGACAACTCGCAATAAAAGTTATGTGGCGGAGCGAATAGCGGTCGCCATAACCTCATCATCAACGTGCTCTTCGAACTGCTTGAAATTGTTTTCAAAGCGCTGGGCAACGTCTTGTGCTGCAGTGTCATACGCACCTTGGTCATCCCAAGTTGATTTTGGTTGCAACACGTCATCTGGCACACCCGGACAGTACGTCGGCACCAAGAGGCCAAAGTTTGGATCAGGCTTGAAGTCACCGGAATCAAGTGTGCCGTCGAGCGCTGCGTTGAGCATGGCTCTGGTGTACTTAATTTGCATACGCTTGCCGACGCCATAGCCGCCGCCGGACCAGCCGGTATTAACCAACCAACACGTCGCACCGGTTTTTTCCATCTTCTCACCGAGCAGCTTTGCATAGGCAGTCGGATGACGCGGCATAAAGGGCGCACCAAAACAGGTTGAGAATGCCGCTTGCGGTTCTTTCACACCTTTTTCTGTGCCTGCAACTTTGGCTGTGTAGCCGGAAAGGAAGTGATACATCGCCTGCTCTGGCGTCAGCTTTGAAATTGGCGGCAACACACCAAAAGCATCAGCCGTCAACATAATGATGTTCTTAGGCTGGGGGCCGAAACCGGTATCCGAGGTGTTGGGAATAAAATCAATTGGGTATGAGGCCCGGGTGTTTTCCGTCAAAGATCCGTCATCGAGATCTAGGGCGCGGGTGACTGGATCCATCACCACGTTCTCGAGAATGGTGCCGAATGTTCGGGTCGTCTCGTAAATCTCTGGCTCTGCTTCTTCAGACAGATTGATCACTTTAGCGTAGCAGCCACCTTCGAAGTTAAACACGCCGTTGTCGCTCCAACCGTGTTCATCATCGCCGATAAGAACGCGCGACTGGTCCGCCGATAAAGTTGTTTTTCCGGTGCCAGACAAGCCGAAGAAAATCGCACTGCTGCCATCGCCACCAATATTGGCAGAACAGTGCATGGGCAGAACCCCACGGGCCGGCAGAATGTAATTGAGAATCGAGAAAACAGATTTCTTAATTTCACCGGCATAAATAGTTCCGCCGATGAGGACCAATTTCTTTGAGAAATTCACAACCACAAACACTTCAGAATTCGTGCCATGGGTTGCTGGGTCCGCGTGACAAGAAGGCGCCTGCAAGACAGTGAAGTCAGGCTCAAAGTTCGCGAGGTCTTCATCTCCCGGTTGGATAAACATGTTGCGGGCGAAAAGGTTGTGCCATGCGTTTTCATTGATGACGCGAACGCGCAGCCGGTTTTCTGGGTCGGCTCCTGCATAGCAGTCTTGGACAAAAAGATCCTTGGCCGACATGTGCGCAAGGATCTTTTCATGGAGAGCATCAAAGTGCTCTGACGTCATCGGAACGTTAACTTTACCCCAGTCGACTGTTGTCTCAGTTTCGGAGTCCTTGACGATAAATTTGTCATTTGGGGACCGCCCTGTGTGTTGCCCCGTTAAGCAGACAAACGCTCCGTCTTTTGACAGTGAGCCTTCGTTGCGCCGAACAGCAGTTTCAATCAGCTGGGCCGAGCCGAAATTCCAGTGGACCGTGCCAGACGAATTAATGCCGTTTTTATCAAGCCCGAATGAACTGACCACGTGACCTTCGTTACTCACCGCGAGACCCCCCGAGAAGCCTAAATAAAAGGAAAGCCGGCTCTGAGCAGGAACCCCTGCCCGACCGGCGGTATTTGGGCTTTAATACCCCCTAGGATGAACAGGCGCAACAGGTC
>Ga0222718_10003244_pt1 | contig 14033 bp, 26 predicted proteins | sample C33_27DmetaG_FD_165045 | JGI IMG/M metagenome (GOLD analysis project Ga0222718, IMG submission 165045) | Estuarine water microbial communities from San Francisco Bay, California, United States - C33_27D | ecosystem: Environmental > Aquatic > Marine > Unclassified | place: USA: California... | reverse complement strand
AAACCTGCGTCTACATCACCTGTAGCTATGCTAGTTGTTTGATATGTTCCAAATAACCCTACAAGATTAAAACTAAAACTTGTTATCTGTACTGAATTATCTGCTCTAAAAACTAATTCATATCTACCATTACCTATACTAAAACTTCTTAATCCACCTGATTGACTTGATGTATATACAAATGTTGTTACAGTAGTGTTAGTTGATGTATCTTTAAGATCTACATAAACATTACCTGATATTGTACCAAAATTTACTGTTATTGCAAATTGAAATTGTTGTGAACTAGTTAAACCATATATATCCCAATCTGTTTGCCCTAATAATAGATTGTTTGTATGATTATTAGTTGCATTAGCGTAAGATTTTAATGATTGTTTATTCGGCGTGTAAGATGATCCTAGTCCTTCTAATAATTTACCTGCATTTCTTTGACATAACATATACAAATTATAAAAACTTGTGTTTGTTGTATTAAAAAAGTCATTACTAAATACTATTTGACCATTAGTAGCACTAGAATTTTCTATTGCTTTTATTATTACATATAATCTTATGCTGTATGTTAAATCTTTCCAATAATATCCTGATAAAAGTCCATTACTTGTGTTAAGGTTACCACCTTGTTTGTTTATTTCTTCATTACCTGTATCAAAATATTTAGGTGTTGAAGCTGTAGAGTAATATCCACGCATTGAATTACCTATTAATGATACTACTGTCGGTATTGTATATGTTTCACCATCTGATCCTATTACATCTGTACCTGTTGAAGATTGTAACGCAGCTAAAACTGCAGTAGAGGTATAGTTTCTGTCAAATTCATCTAAGAAATCTAGATCTTGTAACTTCTTATCTCCTAGTACTTCTTTTAAATCTAATTCACCAAAGAATGTTACTCTATATGTGTCAGGTCTACCATTTTTTAAATCTACTCCTTCTAATCTTAACTTACCTTTTTCAAATGGGTAACTGTTTAGCTCTATTTTTGCTATACTTTTTTTTCTAGCATCATAAGAATAATCTTGTGACTGTATAAAATTGTAATAATGTTTAAAAAACTTATTGTTTGTTTTACTTGCAGGTAAACTAAAACTCTTTGAAAAGTTTGTAAATATTTTTGCAGGATCTTTTATATCTTGTATTGTCTGCGTTAAAGATATTGTTTCATCTTTGAATAAATCTAATCTAGTATAGTTTGTATCACTAGATCCTTTAACATATAATTCTATATTGTTCATTATCTAATATTACTAATCATATCAAAGGCATACTCTGCTGTTATTGTGTATTGTATTACCTTATCACTAACACCTGTTTTTATTGTCTGTTGATTATCAGTTATATTAATTGGTACTGTTTGTTCGGATCCTCCCATTTCTTTTCTAATCCATACTTGCTCACTAACTAATAATTGTTTTATAGAATCGTTTACGCTATCGTAACTCATAGGTGGACTATTAAGTATGATCTTCTCATTTGCTAATACATTAAACTGTCTTATACTATGTTTCTGTTTATCATACTCGTAACTAGTATTAGCTATATTTCTTTTGAATGTTGTTTTATCTACATTAATATTTTCTGTAGTTCTACCAGTAAAATAGAAATCTTGTAATGCTCCATATTTATTTACAAATGTTATTTTGTATGCTGTATGTTTATTACAAACCCTGTTAATTGTTATTGATTCTCCTACTACACTAGCACTTGTTGCTGTTGCAGAATACGCAGAATAATCTATAGTAGATCCAGTCCAATATGGTATTACTCCTGCAGTATTATCAGGTACATATAATTGTTTATTGTCTTGCATTAATGGTGTTCCAGTTATAACCTTAGCACTATTTTGACCAGTACCCAAACCTTCCATAAATTCATAGTAACCATCTAATCCTGTGTGTGATATTGCATAAGAGTCCATATTATGTACAGTACCACCTGTATTTATATCATCAATAGTCGCACTCTTAAATTGTATAGATCCACCTATAGTTATAAATTGACCTGAATATGAATTGTCAAATGTTATATCTAAATAATCTCTACAAATATCAGCTATCTCAAAACTCACAGTTCCAGTTTCTTGACCACTAGTTCCTGACAGCACAGTATCTTTACTCATTTGCGTTATTTGTACACTATTGACTGTAAGGGTTAATGTTGCACTTTTAGCCACTCTTGAATTAACTGCGTCATAAGTGTTGCTTTGTGTTTCGTAGTACGGACTTCTTAATAATATTGTTGCCATTAAATATTTTTTATTAAACCTGCTTGTGTCATACTATCAATCATATCAATAATCATTTCATCACTAAATATGTTTTGTAAATCTTCAGGTAATTTTTTAAACTCATTAACAAAAGGTATTGTAAAAAAATTGTTTGCTCTTATTCCTTTTTCAAATATAGATCTTGCTAATACAAATCCTATTTGTTTATATGTTCCTTTAGTATATCTACCTTTTAAATCTCTAAATCTTATGTTCTTTGCTTTAGCCCACCCTCCTAATGCAGTACTAGGTGGTTGGCTTTTAAACTTAAATGGTGTGTTCTTATTTACTCTATAATTACTCTTCGTACCTTTTACTCCACTATCTATGTAATCACCATAATCTAACATTGACATACCATAAGCTATACCATCTTTACTTTCAAATAGTTTCTCATACTTTATACTATTGTATAATCGTTTAGTGTTGTTTATAGGTCGCTTCTTTCGTTGTAGTTTTGTACCCTTACTTAAATTCTGTCTAGCTTGTTTCTTAACAGCTTTAAAAAACTCCTCTAATCTTTCATTAAGTTTATCCGAATACACTAACATATATATAAATCATTAGGCATTTCTATTTCAAGATCTGCATTCCACCCTGCTAAATTATTCTCAAACCTATCGACAAATGGCTCACAACTAGGATCATTTACCACTCTGTATCCTGTTTCGCTAAGATCTCCAAACCTTAACTTTTGTATTAACATATTAAGTACTCCTAACTGCGTGTTTAATATATCCTGTTCATCTGTATTCTTTCTAAACAGATCATCTTCATTAGAATTACTACTGTCTTTTATATCCATTACTAATACTGTTACATTAAATACTAGTGTCTGTTCTGTAGATGTAACGCTATTTACAATAAAGTGTGCTAATGGAAATATAGTTTGTTTAGCTAAATCTATATCAGATATATCACCGATTGTTACTGTCTTTGTAATGTTGTTATTTAATAGTGATGTTTCTAATGCTTCACTTAATAAATAGTATGCTCTAGCTGCTGCGTTTCCTTGCATTTGATTTTAATTCTGCTTGTTCTAATTCGTTTTTCTCTTTAATATATAATAGCACATTTAATGACATCATTAATTTTTCTTTAGTGATATCTTCGAACTTTGTAATATCTCCTTTAGCGAGTTCGTAAATGCTTGTATACCACCCCCATCTTTTAACGAACTGGTTTGATCTACCGTAAGGTTGCTCAATTCCTGATCCGTCAAATAATCCATCATATTGCTCGACAACTCGATTCCTAAATTGTAAAAAAAAACCACCGAACTAAATACTACATCTAATGGCATATCTTTCATTACATCAGTTTCTAATGCTTCATACTCTATTATGTTATACTTGTCTTTATGTTTTTGTTTTATTGGTCTATAAAGTACGCTCATAGCTTTGTGCATATCGTCCCAACTTTGCATATACGTTTCTATATCTATATACTCTCCTAATGATATATCTTCTAATACTGGGATAAAACCATACTCTGTGTCGTTTAGTTTAAATCTGTTTATTAGTTCAGGTTTTATTTCTAGTAAATCGTTTATGATTGTAACGATCTCATTTATATCGTTGATCTTTACTTTAAAAGTATCTTTTAGATCTATACCACAAAATATCTCTATCATTTTTTGTGCTACAAATATTCCATCTCCATTGTCTTTTTGCACCTTTATAAACTTCTGATATTGACCAAGTGTCAACTCATTTAATTGTGTTGGTACGTTTAATGATAGTTTCATAAGTATATAATACCAAATTAGGTATTTTTTTTCAATAAAAAAAGGGAGCCATCTACGAACTCCCTTGTAACTAGACTAACTAATATGAAATGAACATTATGTAGATGTAAGTTCTTCTTTTATAATTTCAAAATTTATCTTGTCTTTGTCTAGTTCGTACGTTAAATGCGTGTGTGGATCATTGAATGCGTCTTGAATAAATAGATCCTCTAATTGTGTAACGTCTAACAGCTTTAAGAAATCTAAATCATAATGGCCATATACATATCTAAAAGCCATTACTGTTTGTGCCATTGATTTAACTTGTGTTTTCTCCATTATGTTAGTGACCATAATTTGCGTTAGTTTGACACTTAGGTTTACCGTCCCATAAAACTGCCCATTGAAAAGAGCTAATCATAACTCCAGGTCTTTCAGGATCTTCAGTGTGTACTTTTCTCCTATAGGTTCTTGTACCTTCAGCTGCAGGATAAGGTAAAACAGTATCCGTTGTGTAGCTTCCTTGTTCGTCTGCTAACTTAGATTCTATTTTAACTACTTCTACCATAGTTTTACCAACTAGCTTTTTAACTTTATAATAGTCAATGTTAGTTTGGTCATACCCCCAACTTGAGTAGAGGATATCATTTACTTCTAATTTTATTGTTGTTTGTGCCATAATTATAAATTATTTAAAATGTATTGATTTTTCTTTAGTTCAAATGCAAAAATGTTTGCAGATGCTAAATCATTAAAGGTTTCTGTATTTAAAGTTTTATCTTTACCTTCCACGTCAAACCATCTTACTTGAAAAGATGTGCTTTCAGGATTTGTAAAGACTGAGATTGATTCAATTTTCATATTATTATTTATTAGTTATGAAATAAAGTTAATAAATATCTATGACTTGACCAAATCTATTTTTTACATAACTGTATACTTTCCAAAAGTAGGCTTCGATATAATACTGTATGTTCCATATCTAACAGCGTCTATAATATGGTTGTTCTTATCTTCAGGCACATTAGTAAGTTTACCTGATTTATCTTCTATCCATTTGTAGTTTCTAAACTCTTGTATTGCATTATTACTATCAGTTGTTATGTTTAGTTTGTAACGCTTTAATAAATCTATTCCTGCGTTTACGCTATCTCTACCTTTTATACTAGGTCTTACATTCCACCCCATACGTCTAAGTTCATCATTTAATCTAGGCTCTGCTGAATCTCCAAAGATCATATTTCTACCAACACCTATTTCTATAAACGCATTATGTATATCTCTAGCTGTCATCATAGTTCTGTATAGGTATTCTTTAATATATATAGCGTGATCTTCAATCCATATACCTACCATCGCTGTAGGATCATTTGTGTAACCGTAATCTAATCCATAAGATATAAACTTAGCAGTTTCAGGTATTGTGTTGCAAATTGCAGTTGTAAATATTATAGCTTTACTACTTCCTCTTTGCCCTTTACCATAGATCTGCCAGTATAACTCATCAGTATTTTTAAGACGTTCTATCTCCTCAACTAGTACTGGATCTAAAAACGGATTATCTAAGTATGTAGTGATATGAAAATCACAGTCCTCACGTTCTATTATATCATCATATATCCAATGGTATTCATCTGATGGGTTATAATCTATTATTATTCTATTTGTAGTTCTTATGTTTAATTGAAAAAAATCTTCATAGCTTAATTCATTACCTTCATTAATAAATAGTAGATCTCGTTTCCTACCACGTATTTTCTGTGGTTCATCTAAACTAACGAACTCTATAAGGTTATTGTTTAACTTATATTCATTTAAACTTTTACTATGTCTTTCTTCAGAATATAAACCGTGATCTTGCAGTAGTGAGAAAAAGTCACGCATACTAGATCCTCTAAGACTCGGTCCGTGCTTTCTACAAATCGTAACTATCTTATTGCTATTGATCATACAATACTTAAATATTATCCAAATAAGTATGTTGTATGTTTTACCTGATCTTGTACCACCTTGCTCTACAATAATTCGCTTATTGCTAGTATCTAGGTGTTCAAATACTTTAGTCGTTTTTAGTTGGATAGATGACTTCAATATTTATGTCTAAGTTTTTACCGTCTAATCCTGTTATCTCTTGTCTTTCTATATAACCTCTACTCTTAAACTTTGTTTTACATAAGAATATTACAGCACTAGGTACTCCATCATTTACTAATTCATATAGCTTAGTTTCAGCAAAGTCACCTACTACATTTTGTATCTCATTAACTTGATCCTCGAATGTGTCGTCCTCTTTCATCCATCTGTAGGGTGTTGTGCGATCTATGCCAACCTTTTTAGCAGCTTGTGACATAATACCTAAACTTTTTTCTAACGCTTTTAAAAACGCTTCTTTTTTAGTGTGTTGTTTCTGTTGTTTTTTTTCTATTTCGTCTTTGGACTTTTCCACGCTCTTGAATATTTATGTTCTTTTATATTGAGTGCATCAAACACCCCATCTTTATATAATAGATTTACTTCATCTTTTGTTGCTCCAATAGATTTTATAATATATTCCTCTGTTACATTATGTGTGTCTATTAGTGTTTTGATTATCTCGTGCATTTTTATTGCTACGTGATTTCCTTTCGCTCTATTTATTCTTATAGTTAATAGCATTCTTTCAGCTTCAGATAAATCCATAATTACACAAGGTACTTTATTACTGTACTTATTTTGTAATGGCTTACTGTTTTTTGTTAAGTAACTTCTATGAAAACCATCTATTATAGTATAATCTCTATTTATCAATATAGGTTGAATCCACCCATTTTTCATTATACTTAATTCTAATAGCTTTAACTCTTTGTTTAAAACTACGTTTGGATTATAGTCATTTGCTACTAATTGATCTACATTAATCCATTTTATATTTGATATCGGATCTTTGCTATACATTATGATCTCTTTTTAATATTGTAAAATCGTGTTTGTAAACTGGTGGGTACTTCTTACCGTTCTTTATTTCTTCAAAGTATTTCTCTACTGCTTGTTTATTTCGTCTTACACTATGATGAAGCATATGACAACGCCAACAAATCTGTTCTAATACAGAATTTACTTTTTCTTGTTCTTCTACTGTAATAGATATAGGGAAACGATTAAACACTTCTTTTAAAGTATAATATGTAACATCATAATCTTCGTTATGCAAGTGTAATATTCCTTCTGTTTGACCACAGCGATTACATTTACTAGGGTTTTCTATCCAACCCATCTTCTTAGCTGCGTTTGTTAGCTTTAATGATTCTTTTCTAAAATCTCCAGACCAACCTTTATAATTTCTCATATTGTTTTTGTTACGTATTTAATTCCATTGTTATTTATACTCTGTATTCTAAAACCTTCTTTTAAATATTTAGGCAAACTCATATCTGTACAATACGCAGATAATTTGTTTGCACCATAAGATAATATAACATTTATACGACTATCCCACAAATTACTATAGATCTTTTTTCCTCTATATTCTTTTAATACATAATCTGTTTTTAATCTAAAATGTCCGTTTTTCATTTGCTGCCAACCTACTACAGCTATAATCTTTTCTTGATCTTCAGCAACAAAGTAATTAGTATTATTATCATCTTTTTTTATAGCTACTCTTTCTTTTCTTAATAGAGAACTAAATGTTTTATATATTGTGTTATGCTCGGTTTGATAAATTCTCATATTCTAAATACTTTTCATTCTTATCACTTGTTGGCATTATATTACGTTTATACGCACCTCCTATTATTTGTTTAAATACATATAGAGCAGGGTAACCACCAAAAATGCTGCCACTATTTTTAGCTATATTATTTCTTCGTGTTTGTCTAACTGTCATCAATCCTTTCATTGCACTATTATACTGGTGTTTATCTGTTATGTTTTCTGTAATGAATAATGTAATAGCTTCCCAATAATCACCATTACATTTATCTCTATAATACCACGCTATCTTTTCATTCTTACCTTTTATTGCGTCTTTGTAATATCTAGCTTGTACTTCTACTTCAGGAAATACGTCTAATATTTGATTGTATAGTATAGGATCTAATGTTTTTACTTTGTGTAAATTCTTTGCAGCTTCAGCGTGTAATACTGTAGCTACTCGTAAACTATCTTTATTGAACACCTGCATATCATAAACATTACAGTAATCTATTTTATTATCATAAAAATATTTAAACACATCTTTCTCACTCCAGTCATAAATTGGCTTACCTAATGTAGCATTTTTTAAATCGTGATTCTTTGTTAAATATGAAACCTTACTTTGTGTTATACCTGAAAATCGCATTAAACTTTCTTGTGCTCTAATACCTACTAAGCTACAAACTCTCCTATTTTTTTTCTCAAATAATAATTTGTCAAAAGTCCATTGATTATGTACACCCTCTACAGTTATTGCACATTCAGGTTTTGGTATGATCCATTTACGATTCTCGTCCCATTGTATATAGTCACGCTTTTCTCCTAGTATATAGATCTCACTCTCTAATTGTGTTGCATAGTATTTAAAATTATATCTAGGATTATCTACGAATGTTAACACAAATTCTCTTACCATTGTGTTTATAGTTTCTTCATCACGAAACACTACATTTATTTTATCTGTGTAATTATTTTTATCAAAGTATTCTTCAACAAGTTTAAGCATAACTAAACTATCCTTACCTCCTGAAAAACTTACCCAAACTTCATCGTGTGAATTATATATCTTATCTATTCTGTCAAGTGCAGCTTCATATACATTTCTATCTTCCCATATAAGATCTTTATTTGTTGCCATTAATATCGTATTCTATAAACTTTAATACTAATTGACTATCAGATAACATTCCATTATCTTCATATACTTCTGCAATATATTTCAATACTCTTTCCGATATGTTTTCTTGATCACTAAATTTGTTTTTTATTCTTTTAAGAAAAGCATACCATATTTCTAACTCTTCTTCATTTCTAAAATAAATAGTGTAATCATTAAACGTATCATTTGTTGCACCTTTTATAGTTTCCTCATCTTTTTCTTGTGCAAATATTGAAGGGTTAAGATCTAAACCGTATTGATCTAACTTCATAACATCATATTCATTTGCTAAGATCTCCCAGTCCCATTCACCATAACTAAGATTGTCTTTTACTATAAACTCTTGTTTTTGTTCATCTGTCCAATCCTTTGCTACGTCTATCCACACCTTATCTAAACCTGCTTCTCTACACGCTTTTAATCTCATATTACCACCGAGTACCATATAATTCTCGTCTACTACGATAGGTCTTTTTTCTAACATTTGTGGAAATGATTTTAAACTATCAACTAATTTCCTAAACTTATAATCTTTTATAAATCGTGGATTATCAGGATTGTCTATTACTCTTTGTATTGATATCTGTTTTCTCATTTTTTTATTATTATATTAGGTAGCCCATCAAATGTATTATACTCTAAATCTAAATCTAATGGTACACCACAAACATCTACATCTGAAACCATACCATCACAATTAAAATTATCAGGATCGTTAAGGTGTCCACAAAAACTACATTTTATTTTACCACTCATAAGTTACGTTTTCATATTCTTCATCTTTTAACATAGATTGCATTTGTGCTGCCATCTTAAATATTGCGTCATCAGGCAAATCATTAACTTTTAATCTAATATATGCTCTAGCATTTGCTATATTTTTAAAGTCAGGTATTTCAAATAATGCACCAAACCAATCTCTCATTCTCTCATTATTGTTGTTATATATTTCAAACATTTTTAATGAATGACACAAGGTTGCACTATCCATAGCAAAACCCATATCATTAAATAATATTATTATGTCTTTGTTTCTTAATTTGTAATAGTTTTTTAGTATATGTACAAAGAATGATCTTGCTTCTACATATTCCATTTCACGTTTCTTTTGAAAGAAATTTATTCCAGTAATATCTTTTACGTCTTTTATTATTTTGTATGTAAACATAGTATAAAGTTAAATAAAATTTTGTTAATAATTATAAGTTGATCTCAATATAATAATCGTCTAGCTCTACTTCTTCTGTCTCAAAGTATTTCTCATATATATTTAAAGCATAAGCTACTTTATCTCTACCACTTTGTATAAAATCTTTAGATACTGGTGGGCTAATACCTATATCTCTAGATCCTTTATCTACTACAATAAATCTAAAGTCAGGTTGTTTAAATAATTCTGTATACACATAAGCTTGTACGTCATAATGAAAATTAAACGCACTATGCTCAAAGTTTTTTATGTTGTTTGTAGTTTTTATATCGCAGATATAGTTTTTGTGTAATAAATCTGCTTTAGCACGAAATGGTTTACCTTGTACTAATCCAACTTCAGGCATTTCATTTTTACAATTCTTTATCATTTGCATAGCAGGTTCATTTCTATAAAACGCTTCTGCTAATCTTTGTGCATCATTCTTTTCTTTCACAGTAAACACCTCACCGTGTTCTTCTTTTGCTAACTTGTATTTCTTAGTGTTTTTACTTTGTACATCAACAAAGATCTTTTTTTCAAAGACCTCAGGCTCTAGTATTAATAAATGAAATAGAAGCCCATCACGCATAGCTTGACTAGTTGCTGATCCATACTTCATTATATTATAGTATGTCTTAGGTGATTCTAATAATAATTTAATACTACTGCTGCTAAATGCAAAAGTATTCATAAATCCGTAATAGAATTCATCGTCTACCATCTTTGATAGTAGTTCCGTTTTATTGTATTGTTTACCGTCTAATAGTTTTATTTGTGTGTTCATAATTAAATCTAATATTAAAGGATCCATTATTTTAATAAATACTCTTGCAAAGCAGCTAGGATCCTCCACGCAGCTTTAGCTAAATGTAACATTCCATCGTCATCATAAGGGTTAGTACTGTGATTAATTATATGCCTTACTGCTGCGTCTAAATGATCTTTACTTTTACTTTTATCCCAATGTAATTCTTTATCAGGGTGATGTTGTTTATTTCCTAACTGACTAACCTTAGATATTTCTAGTAAAGCAGTAGGAAAATATTTCAAAACTCCAGTATAAACTGGCATTTGTTTTCTTTGTTCGTGTTTAGTCATATTCTTCATAGATCATTCTATAAATTAATGTTATGTGTAAATTGTCTTTGTCTTTTAATTCGTATTTTTTATTCTCCATTTCTAATCTAAAAATAAAAGTGTATAATTCTATTTCAACTAAACTTCCTACTTCAGGCACAGCGTCTAATCTAATCCATAAAGTATTAACTGTATCTAATAGTTTGTCTTCTACTTCTTCGCTTGGTTGTTGACCAACTATATCAGTTAAAATGTGTATCCTCATACTTTTTTAATTGTTGTTTAGCTTCGTTTCTTTCATTAACTGCAGCGTCTCTTTGAAACTTATATTGCATTACTGCTTTTAGTGCTAAATCTCTATCACGTTTTAATTCTATTATATGCCATTGAATATCTAAAAAAGATTCTATTACTAATTTTAATTCTTTATTGTCTTTAGCTTTACCATTCCATTTCTGTAATAATTCTAAAACTGTTTGAATATTCTTATCGCACTCAAACTCTTTTATTGCATCTAGCTTTTTATAAGCATCTATCAAATTTTGATTCATTGTTTATATAACTTGCTTGTGATTCTTCTAATAAATATACTTCTTTTTCTTTTTTACTCTTTGTCCATAACGTAGTATCAGGACAATTCAACTTATCTAACTCTGGTAAATCTAATTTATTTAACCAAAATATATACATACCCTTTGGATCAAAAACCAAATATAATTTATGTATTTCTTTATCCATAGCCATTAAATGTTCATACTTACTTTTTTCTAACATTTTAGTTTCATAATACTTGTGCCTAAACTTCATTTCTATTACACACTTTGCACCTTTTCTTGTTTCACCTATAGCGTCATAGTGTTTAAAACTTCCACCTGACCATTCTATATTCCAACCATCAATATTTAATATATCAACTACCACTTGTTCCCATCTATGTACTTCTTTTATACCCATTTTTATAAATAACATTTAGCTCGTCAACACACTCTTGTATTCTACCTATAATATGTTCACCCCTACAAGTACATAAACTTTCTACTGGGTGATCAAAATATTTCGCGTGTAAAACTTCAATTAAACTTAATTCGTCTTTTGCTATTGTGTTATTTTTTACTCCTTTAAATGTAGTCCATCTTTCATAATCGACTTTTAACATTTGTATTTTTTGTGTCATCTTTTAATCTGTATTTTATTTAGATCATCTTTTCTTTTATCGCAACCACAATCTTTATATCCAAAAAATTTTGCTATTGCTGTCGCAATTTTCTTACCATAACCTAAAGTTACAAAATTAATTACTTTCTCTAATAGATCCCCTAGACCAATCGTATTTTTCATACTCATCTTTTATAAATTCTTTTACCTTTAAATATGTATTTCTTAATGATACATAACTTATGTTTGTTTCTCTGCTTAACTCTGATATTTTTTTACCATCTGAAATTAATTCAAATACAGCTATATCATACCATACTAATTTATTTTCATATTTTTCTGTAAAGTCATTTAGTTGTTTAAATATTATTTGATCTTGCATAGTAGAATTTATACCATATTTTGCAAGTGCTGCTCCTAACGTAAAATTTTCTGCATCTGTAGTTACAATAATATCTTTACGCTTTTTATTCATTTGCTTTAATCTCATACAAGCGTGAAATATCATTTTATATACATAGTAATGGTTTATATCATTTTTACCATAGTATAAATCTGTACCTTTTTTGGTTAATTCATCTATCTTTAAATACATTTCAGATATAATATCTTTGCAGTCGTCATCATTACAACTAAAAGATCTACAGATCCTTAACCAATCTTTATGTTTTTTATATGCTATTTCAAGAATCACGCTTTTTCACTAAATGTAATAAATTTCTACCATTTAAACTAAAGCCTACGTTATTGGCTAGTGAAATAAATTGTATTGGATTATCTAATGGTGTTGGTCTACCTCCACTATCTATTTCTTTTATCTTTATAATTGCTATAAATGTATTAGTCCAAAATTCAGGGTGATTTGTATACCTATGTAATATTAAAAAATTATCGCTTTTATTCAAGAATTTTCCACCACCTTCTGCTGATCCTGCACTAGGAGGTTGTATATATCCTTCAAATTTATGTCCGTTAGGGTGTTTATGCCTTAGGGCTTCCGTAACCGCGTGGGTCACTAAATAGATCGAACATTTATTTCGTCTTGTAAACAATCTCATATCGCTCATAATAGCATAATCGTATTCGTGTGAACCATAAGATCTCATTAATTCTTTATCTCGTATCAATGAATTGTATGGATCTATTACAAATCCGTGAAAATCAAACTCTTTTTTTATAATTTCTGCTTTAGCCAATAATTCACTAGATGTAAAAGTTTCATCTATATCAATATATCTAAAATGATCGTGTACCCATTCAATCTTATCTTTCCAAACATCGTCTGCAATTTTATTAAATGGTAATCCTACTAAAAATTCACAAAGTTTTTTACTTATACTTGTTGCTTCATTTTCTGCACTATAGATCAAAAATTTAAGATCATATTTTCGTGCATAAAGCAAGAGCATATAAAGTAATGTTGTTGTTTTTCCAGTCGAAGCGTGTCCAAGTACTACATTAAAACTATTAAATTTAAATCTCCAGTACTCATCTATTTCATCAATCCCAAGTCGTAAACCTTCCTTTATTTTTCCATTACGAATATCATTTAATCTACTGACTTGAGATCTTAATGAAACTGTATTAGAACGGTAGTCCGTCATCGTCTTCAGTATTGCGATCAGGACTGTGTTCCTTGCTTGTTACTTCCTTATAACTATTATCTTCTATTTTGCTATATGGCTTACCAGTTTTTTTCGAAATCATAGTTACAAATTTAAGATAACCTTCATTTTCTTTAATGTGTTTTACTATTTCTTTTTCCTCTAATTGCTCT
>Ga0222718_10003242_pt1 | contig 14048 bp, 15 predicted proteins | sample C33_27DmetaG_FD_165045 | JGI IMG/M metagenome (GOLD analysis project Ga0222718, IMG submission 165045) | Estuarine water microbial communities from San Francisco Bay, California, United States - C33_27D | ecosystem: Environmental > Aquatic > Marine > Unclassified | place: USA: California... | reverse complement strand
TGCGAGCAGGGCGCGAAAACATTCATGCTCATCTCGAGTACGTTGCATGGCTGACAGACCGGCGCAGTTGGCTTGCCGGCGAAGCTTTGTCGCTTGCCGACCTTGCGGCTGGGGCGCACTTGTCATTGGTTGACTATGCCGGCGACGTCCCTTGGTCAGATCATCCGCTGGCAAAAGAGTGGTACGTTCGCTTGAAGTCGAGACCCAGCTTTAGACCGTTGCTGGCTGAGGTGTTCCCTGGTGTTGCGCCGGCGGCAGTTTATGCCGATCTGGATTTCTAGGAATCTGAATTCACATCCATTTCTTCCATATGACGTCGAACCACATCGGCTGTTGAAGAGTCTGGCGCGATCTCCAAAATTCTAATCCAAGCCAGGCGCGCTTCAGTTTTGTCTCCACGATCCCTCGCGAGCAGGCTCCATTCTAAGAGAGCGTCGATGTTGTTGGGCTCCATCGCTAAGGCGCGTTCAATGTCATCTAACGCAAGATCGGCGATCTCGAGTTGTCGGTATGCGCTACCACGCAGAATTAAAGCGTCGATGGCAAGGGGCTCGATATCGAGGACCCTGTTCAAATCATCCACTGCAGCCCAAAGATCCTGTAGAGCGGCGTGAATGAGGGCGCGATCGAAAAACAATCCAGCATCGTCAGGTCTCAGTTGAGAGGATTTATTTATATTCACCAGGGCGCGATCATAATTTGCGCTATCCATCCATGCTTGCGCGGCCTGAGCATAGAGCCCTGCACGGACGGGGGCCAAAGCGGTTGGGTGATCAGCTAATTCTTCGAGTCGCTGGGCCGCCTCTTCAACGTCACCAAGTTCCAATAGCGCGACGGCCTGGCAGTGTTTTGCCGGTTCTCCGCCGGTCAGGCGCTTCCACCGCAAGGCCATCTCCATGCCTATTTCAGGAGCTTGCCGGGCAGCGATCAGACAACGTGCATAAGTGTCTTCGAGATTATCCGCGACAATGGAGGTGTCTAGCGGTTGCTCTGGAGAGTCTTCTAGAGCAAGAGCGCTGCCGCACCAGGCCAAGCATACGATGAGAAACGTTGCCTTAGGACTGAACATCAAGTCCCGCCTTGGTGTGGACAAATCGGCGTAAGCGAAGGAGGCGTAAGTTTCTTGGGTCGACATCACCTTTCGCGCCTATGCCACCAAGTTTGTAGTCCAAAATGCCGTTGATCAGACCCAGCACGCCAACTTTGTATTCGCTGCTGTAAACGCCAGTTTGAACTGTCTTGTGTTTGGTCAGTTTCTCGTTGCATGACACTCGCGCATTGACGAGTTGGGTAAGGGCCATAGGGTCGCGGGTTAAAGCGTCGTTGAGGATGTCTAGCGCAGTCTGAACGTTTGGGTCCGGAGATTTCATAGGGCTGTGACTTTCGCGATAACCGTGTCGAGCGTTTCAGTAAGGAGGTCGAGGTCGTCAGGTCGGGATAAGTTATGTTTACCGTCTTTAACCAAGGTGACCGTTACATCTTCGCTGGTTAAACATTCTGCCGTTGTCACACTCACCTGCCATGGAACGTCGTCGTCGACTAGGCCATGAAGCAACCGCACAGGTCCGGCAAAAGGAATAGGCGCGTTCAAAAGTAAATTCGCCCGTCCGTCCTCGATCAAGGTGAGTCCGATATCATAAAGATCCTCTTGATAGTCGCTTGGCATTTTGAGTCGACCGTCAGTATTGAAGACGTCCCGTTGTTCTGCCGAAAGAGCATCCCATATCAGAGTTTCAGTAAAGTCCGGTGCGGCCGCAATCCCAATCAGACCTTTAATGCGATCGGCTCTTGCGAGTGCCGTTTGCAACATCACCCAGCCGCCCATGCTGGAGCCGATCAAAACTTGTGGACCCTCAGTAAGGGTGTCGATGACGTCCAACGCATCATCTGTCCATCTTGATATCGAACCGTCGATGAAGTCTCCCGAAGAGTCCCCGTGCCCAAACATGTCAAAGGTGACAAAAGGCCTGCCTGTTTGAGTGCAATACTGGAGGAGGTGAGCAGCTTTGGTTCCCCGTCTATCAGATTTCAATCCATGGAGGAAAACCAGGCCAGGCCCAACGCCCTCGATCTGGTCATAGGCAATTGTCGCTCCATCAGAGCGTGTTAGTATGTTTTTTTGAGAGTTATTTGATCCATTCATTGGAAGTCAGCGTTCTTTCTTTGAGGGTCTCCAACGCGCCGACAGCGCCACAAACCGGTTAAGCCTTAAGGTGCAGAACACTACCACTGAACCTACATCCCGCCACACTGCCAAAGTGTGCTTGCAAGTTCTTCCAGCCATGGGCACCGGCGGGGTAGAGCGTGGCACGGTCGAGGTGGCTGAAGCGCTGGTAGCAGCGGGATGGCTGGCGCTTGTTGCATCTGATGGCGGTCCGCATGTTCGGGAACTGACCCGGGTCGGGGCCGAGCACATCATTTTACCGTTGGCATCGAAATCGCCTTTGGTGATTCGCCGGAACACAGCAGCGCTGTCTGATTTAATAAGTCAAAAATCTGTATCGTTGATCCACGCACGATCGCGCGCCCCGGCTTGGAGCGCCTATACGGCAGCGAAACAAACCAACACACCTTTTGTCACGACGTTCCACGGCGTGTATGGGTTGGGTCCGTTCGGCTTAAAGAAACTGTATAATCGGGTGATGGTGCGGGGTGATTCCGTTATCGCTATTTCGCAGTTTATTGCGGACCACATTGTAAATGAATATGACGCCGACCCGTCTCGTCTCAGGTTGATTCCACGGGGGGTTGATTTGTCGGTTTTTGATCCGAACACGGTTACCTCTGCCCGAATGATCAAATTAGCGACGGAATGGCGTCTTCCAGACGACGGACCAGTGATCATGCTTCCAGGGCGTTTGACAAGCTGGAAGGGTCACAAGTTGCTCATCGACGCGTTGTCTAACTTAAAGAAGACCGGTCGGCTTCAAGATGAACTTCGGTGTTTAATGGTCGGCCCCGCCTCGCCGGGGTCATCATATCGACAGCGTATCGAGAGCAATCTTGCAGCGACGGGCCTGGATGGCCACGTTCAAATTATTGAAGATTGCAGAGATATCGTCGCCGCCTACATGATGACCGACGTGGTTGTTTCGGCGTCCACGCGCCCAGAAGCGTTTGGACGGATTGTTGCGGAGGGACAGGCCATGGGGAGGCCAGTTGTCGCACCATCTCATGGTGCAGGCCCAGAGTTATTGTTGCCGGGCGTTACCGGCTATCTGTTTACTCCAGGAGACGCGCCATCATTGGCTGGGGCTCTTGAGCAAGCGCTTAACATATCTCCAGAGGACCGGGATGATGTGGCCCGGCAGGCTCGCACACACATTGCAGAAAATTTCGACCTAGACATGATGACTTCAGCTACGCTCGCGGCGTATGACGAAGTTATCGCCGGTCACGGTAAGGGCACAGCGTAACTGTGGACGATCCCATTCTTGATACTGACAGCCGTGACACTGTTCCGGTTATTCGCTCAGGCGGCATCGGTGGATTTGTTCAGGCTTTGAGTACGTTTGCGGCTATACGCATGCATCACAGTGTGGCTTCCATTACGCTACTTACAGATAGTGATCTATCCGAGTTTGCAGGTGCCGCACCTTATTTTGATAAAATTGAGACCCATGCCGATCTTGCCGGCGGGGCTTGTTCGCTGTTGCGTGATCAAGCATGGAGTATTGTCTACGACCTTGATGCGTCGTCTTGCACTGACAGCTTGTTCCAATACAGCAAGAACTGGCGCCACAGCTTGACTTGACGGCCTATCGTCTTAGATTGCGCCCGCTTTGAAACTTTAGTTCACGTAAGGGATTCCAATGGTTGCCATAACTCTGCCAGACGATAGCGTCCGGAGCTTTCCAGGCTCCGTGACCGGTGCTGCGCTGGCCGCAGATATCGGTCCCGGCCTCGCGAAAGCAGCGCTGGCTATTCGCTTAGATGGTGAAATGACCGATTTGGCAACAGAGATTTCTGAGGATGCCAACGTTTCAATCGTGACCGCCAAGGATGACGACGGACTCGAGCTTCTCCGCCATGATGCCGCTCACGTCATGGCTGAGGCTGTTCAAGAGCTTTTTCCCAATACTCAAGTCACGATCGGCCCGGTTATTGAGAATGGTTTTTTCTACGACTTCGCGCGGGAAAAGCCTTTCTCGCTTGATGATTTCGAGAAAATCGAGCGCCGAATGGCTGAGATCGTCGATCGCGACGAAGAAATTATCAGGGAAGTCTGGGACCGAGACGAAGCAATCCGGTATTTCAATGATGCCGGAGAAAAGTATAAAGCGGAGATCATTGAGGGCCTTCCTCCAGGCGAAGAAATCCGAATCTATAAGCAAGGGAATTGGCTGGACTTATGTCGAGGTCCTCACTTGCCGTCCACAGGTAAGCTCGGCAAGGCATTTAAGCTCATGAAACTCGCTGGTGCCTATTGGCGTGGTGACCATCGGAACGAGATGCTGCAACGCATCTACGGGACCTGCTGGGCCAATGAAAAGCAGCTCAAAGCTCACCTCTTGATGCTTGAAGAGGCGGAGAAGCGCGACCATCGCAAGCTTGGTCGGGAAATGGACCTCTTCCATATGCAAGAAGAGGCCCAGGGGTCTGTCTTTTGGCACCCGAAGGGTTACACGATCTGGCTCGCTCTTGAGAGCTATATCCGTAAACGTCTCGTTGGTGCCGGGTACGTTGAAGTGAAGACGCCTCAACTGTTGGATTCTACGTTCTGGGAGCAGTCTGGTCACTGGTCCAAGTTCCGTGAAAACATGTTTGTGGTTCCCGACGAAATCCCCAACACTGACGATGAAGCGCCCGTTCTATCGAACGATCCCAAGCTAATGGCGATCAAGCCGATGAACTGTCCGGCCCACGTTCAAATTTACAAGAATGACATTCGTAGTTATCGCGACCTTCCCCTTCGCATGGCTGAATTTGGTTGCTGTCATCGCAACGAACCTCATGGGGCGTTACATGGGCTGATGCGCGTGCGTCAGATGACCCAAGATGACGCCCATATTTTCTGTCAAGAAAGCCAGGTGACAGAAGAAACAACCGCATTTTGTGCGTTGCTAGAGTCGGTCTATCGGGATCTTGGTTTTGACGAACTAGAGGTGAAGTTGGCGACGCGACCAGACGTTCGCGCTGGTGAAGATGCAACGTGGGATCGTGCAGAAGCTGCTCTGGAGGCAGCTGTTCAGGCAGCAAATCTCGACTATGAGATCACTCCTGGCGAAGGTGCGTTCTATGGTCCGAAGCTTGAATTCCATCTCAAGGACGCCATTGGGCGGACCTGGCAATGCGGGACCATTCAGCTCGACTTCGTATTGCCAGAGCGACTCGATGCTTCTTATGTCGGTCCAGATGGCGACAAACACCGCCCTGTCATGCTCCATCGGGCGATTTTGGGCAGCCTCGAGCGATTCATCGGGATTTTGATCGAGAACTATGCCGGCAAGCTGCCGCTATGGTTGGCCCCGGTGCAAGTTGTTGTCGCCACGATCACGTCGGACGCAGATGCGTACGGGTCGGAAGTTGCCCAGGCCTTGGAAGCCAAAGGCCTCCGCGTGGAAACTGACTTCAGAAATGAGAAAATTAACTACAAAGTCCGTGAGCATTCTCGCGCCAAGGTGCCCGTCATCGCCGTCGTTGGCCTGAAAGAGGCTGAGGTCCAGTCCGTCGCACTTCGACGTTTGGGTGGAAAAACCCAAGAAATCCTTGCCCTTACAGAGGCAGCCGATACACTCGCCAACGAGGCGGCAATGCCCGGCTCATGAGGGGCGTGTGAACCATCAATACATCGGGGGTACGATCTGGCCTTAAAATGGCTGGGCGCTAAAACCCATAAGGCGATTTTCACGACTTACTGACAATTGAAAGAGGAGATTAGTTCATAGCTAGACCGATGATGACGACGCCGCCGTCCAAGGGTGGACCGCGCGTCAATGAGGCCATTGATGTACCAAAAGTAAGGTTAATTGGAGCAGAAGGCGAGAATATTGGTGTTGTGACGACGTCCGAGGCTATGGGCCACGCCGATGAGGCTGGACTAGACCTTGTTGAAATCTCGCCGAATGCTGATCCGCCGGTCTGCAAGATCCTTGATTACGGCAAATATAAATACGAAGCCCAAAAGAAGAAGAATGAGGCCAAAAAGAAGCAAAAGGTCATCGATGTTAAGGAGATCAAGCTTCGGCCCAATATCGACGATCATGATTACGACGTGAAAATGCGAAATATGAAGCGTTTTCTAGATGATGGGGACAAAGTGAAAGTCACCCTGCGCTTTCGTGGGCGGGAAATGGCACACCAAGAACTGGGTGTGGAAGTTCTCCAGCGCGTCAAATCTGACACAGATGCCATCGCTAAGGTTGAGCAGGAGCCTAAAATGGAAGGTCGTCAGATGGTAATGGTGATGGCGCCTAGATAGATTAGGCCTTGGATTCTCTGGCTTTTCCGCCCCAACGGTGGCTTGCAAAGCCAGCATTCTCCCTGTATAAGCGCCGACTTCCGCTCAGTTCATCGCTGGGCGATAGCCTTAGGTTAAGGCTAAAGACGGTCCGGCAAGAGGCACTTCGAGTGCCTGGGCATGCCCATCCGTTATGATAAGAACTCTAATTCGAGGGATCAAAAATGCCCAAAATGAAGACGAAAAGCTCCACGAAACGGCGCTTCCGTACGACTGGTTCCGGCAAGCTTAAGGGCAACTTCGCCTATAAGCGTCACTGCCTTGGATCAAAGTCTCAAAAAATGAAACGTAAGGCGAGGGGATCTTTCCTCTTGGCGGATGCTGACGCCAAGATTGTGAAGAAGTTCCTGCCCTACGGCACGTCGTCGTAACGGAGGTCAGCCATGTCACGCGTATCACGGGGTGTGACCACTCACGCCCGCCACAAAAAAGTGTTATCGGCAGCCAAGGGCTACCGAGGACGTAATTCAAAGAACTTCCGCATCGCCAAGCAAAAGGTTGAGAAGGGGCTTCAGTACGCCTATCGCGACCGCCGCGTGAAAAAGCGTAATTTCCGGTCCCTTTGGATTCAGCGTATTAACGCTGGTGTGCGGGAACACGGAATGACGTACTCCCGATTTATGGACGGGCTCCGGAAGTCTGGTGTCGAATTAGACCGCAAGGTTCTGGCCGACATTGCAGTCCGAGAGCCCGAGGCTTTTGCGAGCTTGGTAAAACAGGCTCAGTCGGCACTCGGATAAGGCTTTGCTGGCACTCATTTAGAGTGCTGGCGACCCCACAAGAGGAATGTCTCAGAGGGGGCCACCAGAGGGTCGGCCTCCCTATCGGTATGGACCAAACCCAGTTCGGAACGAGACAGAGACATGGATCAACTTGAACAGCTACGAGAAGAGCTTCTGGCAGAAGTCGCCAGCGCGGCAGACTTGCAGGCTCTTGATGGCGTACGCGTCGGTGCGCTTGGCAAAAAAGGCCGCATCACAGCTATGATGAAAGAGTTGGGCGGTATGGAGCCCGACGCTCGAAAAGCTGCTGGTCAAGCTCTCAATGTCCTCAAGGGTGAAATCGCTACGGTACTGGATGCCCGCAAAGCTGCTCTAGAAGAGAGTGAAATTGCTGCCCGTTTAGCGTCCGAAACCGTCGACGTATCACTGCCGGTTCGGCCATCCACAGAAGGTCTGTTACATCCCATTAGCCAAACCATCGAAGAGGTCGTGGAAATTTTCGCGCCGATGGGGTTCGAGGTAGCCGAAGGCCCGGACATCGAAGACGATTTCCATAACTTCACCGCGCTGAATTTTCCGCCGGATCACCCCGCCCGGGAAATGCACGATACGTTCTTCTTGCCACCTAAAGCCGATGACACCAGGCATCTGCTGCGCACCCACACTTCTCCCGTTCAAGTGCGAGTCATGCAGGACAAGGAGCCGCCGATCCGCATTTTAGCTCCTGGTCGGACCTATCGCTGTGACTATGACATTACCCACACTCCGATGTTCCACCAAATCGAAGGCCTGGTAATCGACAAAGTTGTTCATATGGGGCACCTCAAGAGCTGCATTATTGAGTTCGTAAAGGCTTACTTTGAACTTGATGAGCTTCCAACGCGGTTCCGGCCGTCGTACTTCCCATTCACAGAGCCTTCGGCGGAAGTTGATATCGGCTGCTCGCGCCAGAATGGTGAATTAAAAATCGGCGCCGGGGCCGATTGGCTTGAAATATTGGGCTGCGGCATGGTCCATCCCAACGTACTCAGCGCAAGCGGCATCGATCCCAACGAATACAAAGGCTTTGCTTTTGGTTTGGGCGTCGAACGTATTGCGATGCTCAAATATGGCATTCCAGATCTAAGAACGTTCTACGACAGCGACCTTCGCTGGTTGCGCCATTATGGATTTGCAGCTCTCGACGTGCCGACCTCGGCTGGAGGGCTCAGCCGATGAAGTTCACTTTATCCTGGCTCAAAGACCACCTCGATACAGATTCGGACCTTGAGACCATCTCTGACACATTAACCGCCATCGGTTTGGAGGTTGAGGAGGTCTTAGATCCACGTGCAGCGCTTGCTTCTTTTGTCGTGGCGGAAATCGTTAGCGCGGAACAGCACCCGGATGCAGACCGGCTCAAGCTCTGCAAAGTGTCGACTGGTAAAGACACGGTACAAGTTGTATGTGGCGCACCGAATGCGCGTGCGGGCCTTAAAGGCGTGTTGGCACGGCCAGGAGATATCATTCCTGCAACCGGTGACAAGCTAAAGAAAGGTAAAATTCGCGGGGTCGAAAGCCAAGGAATGATGTGTTCCGCCAGCGAACTTCTGCTCGGCGAGGATGACGATGGTATTATAGAACTCGATAGCGACGTGACTGCTGGCACATCAGCCGCCGATGCCTTGGCATTGGAACCTGTTATTGATGTGGCATTGACGCCTAACCGCGTTGATGCCTTGGGTGTGCGTGGTGTCGCCCGCGATCTCGCTGCCGCGGAGCTCGGTACTTTAAAGCCTATTGATACATCTTCCGTTGCTGGGACGTTTGATAGTGAAATATCAGTGGCCATGCGTTTGCCTGATGCGGACTCAGGTTTGTGTCCCCATTTTGTCGGACGCACAATCAGAGGCGTAAAGAATTGTGAAAGTCCTCAGTGGTTGAAAGATCGACTGACTGCAGTGGGGCTACGCCCGGTGTCGGCGCTGGTTGATATTACCCAATATATAAATATTGATTTGGGGCGTCCATTACATGCCTTTGATACTTCCAAGTTAAGTGGTGATGTCGGCCCAAGGCTCGCAACCAAAGGCGAGAAGATCGCCGCGTTGAATGGCAACGAGTACACGTTATCGAGCGACATGTTGGTCATAGCGGATGAGACGGGCGCCCAAGCGATCGCCGGTGTGATGGGTGGGGAGCCATCCAGTTGCACTGACTTGACAACAGAAGTTTTTCTCGAGTCCGCGTTATTTGATCCGATTACAATTGCCAACACTGGCCGCGCTTTGGGTATCGTTTCCGATGCCCGATACTGTTTCGAGCGAGGCGTAGACCCTGCGTCTACACTTGACGGTGCTGAAGTAGCGACCCGAATGATCATCGAAATTTGTGGCGGTGAAGCCTCGCATTTGGTCGTCGGTGGTGTGGCGCCAGAAATTGGGGCGACGGTTTCCTTTCGTCCTGCTCGTATTAAAGACTTGGGTGGTGTCGTTATGGATGCTACCGAAATTCAACAGATTCTAGCGCGGCTCGGATTTGTTGTCGAAAGTGCGGATAGTGACGTATGGACGGTCAAGGCACCGACTTGGCGTCGCGACGTCGAAGGCGAGCATGACTTGGTTGAGGAAGTCCTACGCATCCATGGTTATGACGACATTCCTGTTGAGCCGTTGCCAAGGCCGGCGGTGTCAAAGCCAGCATTCACTGATGATCAGCGTCGAGCTGGTATTGTTCGGCGTGCTCTTGCAGGTCAGGGTTTATCCGAAACGACGACATGGTCGTTTCTCGCTGCTAGTGACGCTGAACTGTTTGCAACGTCTGCTTCGCCTGTCGTGTTGCAGAATCCAATCAGCAGTGACCTCGATGTCATGCGACCCTCTTTACTGCCAAACCTAATCTCGGCTGCGGGACGGAATGCGGCGCGCGCGATGTCTGACGTTGCTCTTTTCGAAGTTGGGCCGCGTTTTGAAGGCGATGCGCCAGGTGAGCAAACTCTCGTTGCTGGGGGTATGCGGGCAGGTCAGAAAACGCCTCGTCATTGGAATGCAAGTGCAAGGGTTGTCGACATATTTGATGCGAAGGCTGACGCACTTGCGGCTCTTGAGGCTGTCGGCGTTCAGGTTGAGCGTCTGCAGATCGGTAGTTCTGAGACATCAGGACCACCAACTTGGTATCACCCTGGTCAATCCGGGACGCTATGCCTGGGTCCCAATGTGCTAGCCGAATTTGGAGCGCTCCATCCCCTCGTGTTGAAGGGAATGGATGTTGACGGACCCATTGTCGGGTTTGAGGTGTTCCTGGATCGGATCCCTAAGCCGAAACGCAAATCGGGCCCTGCCCGCTCGAAATTTGCGCCATCTTCCTTTCAGCCTGTCGAGCGCGACTTTGCGTTCTTATTGAATGATGACGTGCCAGTTGACGATATGATCCGTGCGGTTCGCGGTGCTGATAAAGTTCTTATTGCCGGCGTAGATCTGTTCGACGTTTACGTTGGCGACAAGGTCGAAGACGGTAAAAAATCTGTTGCGCTGTCAGTTAAGCTCGAGCCCACCAAAGCGACTTTGACAGATAAAGAAATCGAAGACGTATCCAGCCGAATTGTTGCCGCGGTCGAGAAAGCCGTTGGCGGCCAGCTACGAAAATAGAGAGAACTGCTGCGCCCCCATGATTGACACCGCGCTCATCCGCAACTTTGCCATCATTGCTCATATTGATCACGGTAAGTCGACGCTTGCCGATCGCCTTATTCAATACTGCGATGGTCTCTCTGACCGAGAGATGAAAGAGCAAGTCCTCGACAATATGGATATTGAGCGAGAGCGCGGCATTACAATTAAGGCGCAAACCGTTCGGTTATCCTTCAAGGCGAAAGATGGCAAAACTTATCAATTGAATTTGTTGGATACCCCTGGCCACGTTGACTTTGCGTACGAAGTCAGTCGGTCTCTGCGCGCTTGTGAGGGCTCGCTTCTAATTGTTGATGCCTCTCAAGGTGTTGAGGCCCAAACGCTGGCTAACGTTTACCAGGCGCTAGACGCCAACCATGAGATTATTCCCATTCTCAACAAAATTGATCTCCCCGCGGCAGAGCCCAACCGCGTTCGACGGCAAATTGAAGACGTGATCGGGTTAGACGCATCGGAGGCGATAGAGGTTTCAGCCAAGACCGGCGTTGGCATACCAGACGTTCTTGAATCGCTCATCACCAAGCTCCCTACGCCAACCGGCAATCCGGAACTCCCTTTGAAAGCGCTACTGGTAGACTCTTGGTATGACACCTATTTGGGCGTGGTCATTCTGGTGCGTGTGGTTGAAGGGACCCTGCGCAAGGGTATGAAAATTCGAATGATGTCGAATGACGCGACGTATGACTTAGATGGTGTTGGTGTCTTTACGCCCAAGCGTGTCGATATGCCCGAGCTGGGACCTGGCGAAATCGGTTTTATCAATGCGAGTATCAAGTCCGTCTCTGATTGCCAGGTCGGCGATACGATTACTGAAGAACGTCGCCCAACAGACACACCGTTAGAAGGGTTTAGGCCGTCTACGGCGGTTGTGTGGTGTGGTTTGTTTCCCGTGGACGCATCAGACTATGAAGACCTTAGAGACAGCTTAGGAAAATTGCATCTGAATGACGCAAGTTTCGAATACCAAGCCGAAAGTTCAGCGGCATTGGGTTTTGGTTTCCGGTGCGGATTTCTTGGCCTGTTGCACATGGAGATTGTCCAAGAGCGGTTGTTCCGTGAATTTGGATTGGAGCTTATAACGACGGCACCTAGCGTGGTGTATCGCCTCCACACGACTCAAGATGAGACTCTGGAACTCCACAACCCATCAGATATGCCGGACGTTACAAAGATTACGTCAATGGAAGAGCCGTGGGTGAAAGCAACGATACTCGTACCCGATGATTATTTAGGGTCGGTATTACAGTTATGTACAGAACGACGTGGAGAGCAGCTCGACCTCACGTATGTAGGTACCCGGGCGATGGCTGTTTACCGCCTGCCTCTCAATGAAATCGTCTTTGACTTCTATGACCGGCTTAAGTCGATTTCAAAAGGGTATGCCAGCTTCGATTATGAGATGGAGGATTACGTTGAGAGTGAGTTGGTGCGGATCAATATTTTGGTCAACTCAGAACCAGTTGACGCTCTGGCGTTCATTGCCCATCGATCTCAGGCGGAAGTACGTGGCCGTCAAATTTGTGCTCGACTAAAAGATTTGATCCCAAAACACCTCTTCAAGATACCTATTCAAGCAGCGATCGGTGGAAAAGTCATCGCGCGTGAGACCATCAGTGCAATGCGCAAGGATGTCACAGCTAAGTGCTATGGCGGTGATATCTCGAGAAAGCGCAAGCTGCTCGACAAACAAAAAGCGGGAAAGAAAAAGATGCGCCAGTTTGGACGCGTGGATATTCCGCAAACCGCGTTCATCGAAGCGCTGAAAATGCCCGAATCCTAATTGTCGATTTTAGGTCGTGCGGAAAAGCCGACCGCTTGGAGGTCGACGGCGACAGGTGTGGGCGAGTATTACGCCAGCCGGCCCTAAGACAGCCCAAGCAGGCAATGCCATCAGCAGAGCGCCGCCGAACCGCCATAAATCACCTGAAAACCCGGCTTCTAAGAAATTGGGAGTTTGTCCCCACAGAAGAGCCCATACGTCCCCTATGGCTAAGCCTTGGTAACTCTCCGTACCAAGCGCCACAACGGCTTCACCGGATGCCATAAGAATGGCAGCCAGCACCATAGTCCAACCAAATGCGCGCCCAATTAACATTGGTGCTATCGGCCCCTGAGTCGTTTGGTTCCCATGTAAGATCAACCATAGGGCCCAAGACTCTCAAACTACAAGCATTTTTTGGGTCATTTCGATAAGAAATCATTTAGTGAAGCGTTGCCAGGCCTCATTCCCTGCGTTAGGTTCCGCCGCTTCTGAGCAGGAGGGGTGGCCGAGTGGTTGAAGGCGCACGCCTGGAAAGTGTGTATGCGGGAAACCGTATCGTGGGTTCGAATCCCACTCCCTCCGCCATAAATCCTATTATATGTAATGAATACATATACTTAGGAAATTATAAACTATACAACCCATCTATCTACCCATCTTTAAGACCTAATTTCACTCTAATATTGAGTACCGTTGTTGGTGGTGGAGAAAACCAGCGAACCGGGCCATGGATCATGGGCGCTTTAAAGTGTCTGCTCCTACCCCTGAAGCGGACCTGAAATTAACTGCGGTAAATGTCTGCTTCTGACCCAAAGCGGACATTTTCTTAGCGCTTTAATCAATAATGCCTGGTCAGGTCGATGATTAACTTTTGGGTTACGCCTCCCGTCATAAAGTCCCTTCTGAACGTTTCACCGCCGAGCGTCGCGTGCATGATGTTGACGTGCTTTGGGTGGGTTTCCAACAGGGCGACATTGCGGACAACTAAACCAGATGCAGAGGCGGGGAGATGAGATTGCTGGCGTATCAACAGGGTCCCGTCGCGTTGCTCCACATTGACCCATCGTGTCTCCAATGGGGTGCCGTCCAAAGCCGATAGACTAAAGCGCTCTTCAATGTAGGGCTGGACTGCCTGTTTAGTGGCGATGTTGTCGACTAATAAAATAGATTTGCCTGCAACCCCGCTGAGGGCGATCTCAATATCCTGCTGAAAAAACCGGTGCACAATATGCAGAGCATTGGTTTCTTCGTCATGCTCAATGTTGAAGAAAGCAATCTCAAGCCCGTCCGCATGAACATCAGACCTTGGGGTCAGCGCTGCAGCGATACAAACAATCACCACAAAAAATACTGACTTCAGGTTTAGTCTAGGCATTTGGTCTCTAATCAACGGTTTCACTTAAGGGGAGGGCAGGTACCAAATAGGCGACGTCCAT
>Ga0222718_10003241_pt1 | contig 14049 bp, 12 predicted proteins | sample C33_27DmetaG_FD_165045 | JGI IMG/M metagenome (GOLD analysis project Ga0222718, IMG submission 165045) | Estuarine water microbial communities from San Francisco Bay, California, United States - C33_27D | ecosystem: Environmental > Aquatic > Marine > Unclassified | place: USA: California... | reverse complement strand
AGACCCCAGGTGGTCTAGACGAACAAAAAAAAGATGTAGCATGGGTTAAGCGCCGTTTAAAAAAATGAATTACTTACCATCCAACCTTAAATTTAGGGATGGAGTCGCTTTTATCGGAGAGACTTCATTGCTTGATGTAGCCAAAGAGTACGGCACTCCCCTGTATGTCTATGACTGGGAGCATTTACGAGATAATATTGATCACTTTACGAATGCATTTGGTGAAGAGACATATTTTAGATATGCAGCAAAAGCGTTTATCTGTAAAGCCTTAGTTAAAGAGTTAGATGAGAAAGGCTGGGGAGTAGATGTTGTCTCTGGTGGAGAGATGGCAACAGTCCATGCTGTAACTGGAACTTTAGAAAACTCTTTATTTAATGGAACCTTTAAGCACAAAGATGAGATTGAGTTCTTTATGCAACATAACGGAGGCCATATCTCTGTCGATAATCGTTTTGAGATTCCAATGTTAGAAGAGGTTGCAGCAAAGTTAGAGAGAAAACAACCAGTGATTATGAGAATAAATTTAGATGTTGGAGCAGAGACCCATCCAATGGTGTTGACTTCAGGATATGACCAACAGTTCGGTATCTCTATTGGCTTTGCTGAAGAGGCATTACAACAGATCTATAACTCAAAACATTTACTGTTTTCTGGAGTTCATGTGCATATTGGAAGTCAGATTAAGGACCCAGATCGTTATAAAAAAGCAATGAGCGAGTGTGCAGATTTTCTTAATGCTCATCCAGCAAGTGTAGAAAGAGAGATAGTCTTTGATGCTGGTGGTGGATTCTTTTCACCTTACGCTGGTGATGAAGTTGACCATGAATTAAAAGTCTATGCTGATGCCATTCATGAAGGAATTAAAGAACACTGGAGTGGCTCATATAAAGTCATGATTGAACCAGGAAGAGCCTTAGTTAATAATCCAGGAGTCATTTTATATACAGCTGGTGCTATTAAAGATGACCGGGGTGAGAAACCATATATTTTGGTCGATGGTGGAATGTCAGATAATCCAAGGCCAGCTCTTTATGGAAGTGAACATAAGCTCTTTAATATCTCTGGTGGAAAAGCTGGAGAAGACGTAGTGCATGCAGTCTCTGGTAGACACTGTGAGAGTGGAGATTTATTAGTCAAAGATGCAATGTTACCAAGTGATACTGTGTCAGGAGATATTTTAATGTCTACTTCTACTGGAGCCTATACCTTTGCTATGGCCAGTAACTATAACCGAGTACCTAAATCAGGAGTCGTTGCAGTAACTGATATTGGTGTAGTTGAGTTAGTCAATAGACAAAGTTTTCAAGACACACTTATAAACGATTTGTAACTGAGCGCTTCCCTGATAAGGATGAGGTCGTTAGTTCAAATCTAACTAGGCCCACTATATTTTTCAGAATTTAGATTTCAAAAGTCACTAAAAAGTCACTATTATATATTTTTTTGTATGATCTCTAGAGATTCACTAATTGTTGGTAAACCTAAATATTCTAAGTTATTTCTTGATAGCCATATGTTATTTCTTTGAAGTCTTGGGTTTCTGCCTAGAGTATCGATTGAACATCTGTAAAAATTATTTTTTTTCAATTCATATTTACCAAGAAAAGACCCCTCTAGTTTGGTTGCTTCTTCGGCATATATATAAACTGGTTGAGATTTAATATTTTCTTTTTTAAATAATCTAACTTTTCCATAAATTGTTACCTCACCAAACTCTAAAGGCTTATCTACTGATGGCACTGTAGGAATTAATGGTAAAATGTCGTTTTCAAGCTCTATCTCTGAATAATTATCAACTGACTCACCTTGTAAAAGCTTCCTTAATTGTTTGTCAGTTACATTCCCTACTTCTTTAATTAAGTTTGGGTCGTACATATAAGAATCTTTTTTGAAATCTACTCCAAAATCATATAAATTTTTTGCTGATATTATATTTTTGATTTCAACTATTAAATTCTCTATTTCATCAAACTCATCATAAATATTATCAGGCGAGGTTCTTTTTAAATATGCACCATATGGATCTAAATCTTTATTGTTATTGGAGTATTGTCTAATAGTTGCATATATAATATAATAATTTTCTGGGTTTTCATCAACGATTTCATTCTTAATTGTTGATTCATACTGTTCTTTAGTTAAGCCTATATAATTGTCACCTTCTGAACTATTCTTTATCTCAACATATAAATTTGGCTTTCTTTTTTTGCCGCTTTCAACAACACTTACAATATCTGGATCATCATTAGCTTGGTGAATTTCAAAGTCTAGATTTAGTATTTTTTCACTCAAATAACTTTCAAGAATATTTTTAACTCCTATTTCGATTAATTTTCCTACCAACCAATCATTAATCATTCTTCCAAGGCCACGATATGTCCCAGTAGTTCTGCCAACTCTTGTTTTTTTAGGATCTAAGAAATATTTTGTAGAGAAATGGATACATTCTTTTATATCCTCTTGTTTAATTTTATAAATCATACATGAAAAAGTTGTCTCTCAACAATATTAATATTATTCCTATGTCGAATGCATTTAAAGTTGGTGGATTATTTTCTGGGGTTGGTGGAATTGAACTAGGGTTTCAACAAGCTGGATTTGAAACTGTGTGGGCAAATGAGTTTGATAAGTATTCTTCTAAAACTTATAGGTTAAATCATGGAAAACATTTAATTGAAGATGATGTTCATTTACTCCAAGGAAAAGATCTTCAACCAGTAGATGTTCTTGTTGGTGGTTTTCCCTGCCAAGCGTTCTCTGTTGCTGGATATAGAAAAGGGTTTAGAGATCCTAGAGGTAATTTATTTTTTGAAATAGCCAGATTAATTGAAGAATTAGACACGCCACCAAAAGCAATCATGTTAGAAAATGTAAAAGGACTTTCCAGTCATGATAAAGGTAAGACAGCAGAAGTCATTAAAGACACTTTAAGGGTATTAGGGTATTCAGTTTTTTGGAATATCTTAAACACTTCAGAGTTAACCAATATTCCTCAAAACAGAGAGAGAACAATTATCGTTGGCTTCAGGGATGAAGTTGACTGGGAAGAAAGCAAAGATCGTGAGTTTCCATTAGCCAGTGCTAACTTTGATGCAGTATATCCACCTAAAAACAAAAAAAGGAATAGAAGTATTCGAGATCTGCTTGAAACTGATGTCGATGAAAAATATTACTATGGGCCAGATAAGTATATGTATAAAGAATTAAAAGCAACTATGAAAAATCCTGAAACAGCATATCAATGGCGAAGAATTTATGTAAGAGAGAATCAAAGTAATGAAATGTTTACATTGACTGCAAACATGGGTACTGGTGGTCATAATGTACCACTAGTCATTGATGACAAGGGATTTAGAAAATTAACTCCGAGAGAGTGTTTTAATTTTCAAGGATTCCCTAAGTCTTTTAAATTACCTACAGATGTTGCTGATGGTCAACTATACAAACAAGCAGGTAATGCGGTAACTGTTCCATTGATGAAACTTATAGGATCAAAAATAAAAGTTGCATTAGAAAGTAAATACTCCTCATCCTTAACAAAAGTCTAATTTAGATATAAGCAAGTCCTCTACATATTGAACAGTATTTAATATTCTTTTTTTCTTTAAGAAATAAATTCTCACAGTATCGAGTTTTACAACTTGTAACTTCATATTTATAACAAATAAAATCTGAACACCACTCATCACATGTGTGTACCTTATCGTCTAAAGCATCAAGCAACATATCGAGTTCGTGATCTGTAATTAAACTAAATGGTTTTTTTGTTCTGAGGTTATAACTTGCTCTCCAATCAAGAGAGTATTTGTAGCCATCATAACAACCAAAACACATACCTTTACAGTCTTCATAACACACATCAGGCCCCTCATCAAAAGGATCGATCAATGAGGCAATAGACAACACTTTGTCGAAATTGTTGTTCGTTTTTAGATGTTTCCAGGTTTCTTCTACAAGAATTTCTTTAATTGCTAGTTGAATTCTTGTCTCTACCTTAACCATACAGTTTTATTTTAAGAATTTAGTAAGACAATTAATTAGGCAAATTATTAATGTTAGAAATTATAGAAAACCCCAGGAAGAAATTTTTTTAAAGCCTTAAATCATTTTGTCGCTTTAATATTTAATTTACATTCCTAGGGTTTTCTTTATAAGTAGATCTCTCTAACTCTTTTCTCTATATCGCTACATAAGTGATAGATTGCTTCTTTTTTAGAACAAGTATTACATCTATAAACAAAAAGATAAGCTTTCTCTTCAGTTTTATATTTTGAAGTCTCAGCTTTGCTTTCAGCTATATATAAGGCGAATTCATAACTTTGATATCTCCCATTATCCCAATACTCGTCTATATAACAAAAGGGGCACATTTGATCACAGTATGTGTCAAGTTTTACTAAGTTTTTACACCTCCTCTCTACAGGTATATTTGCTGACTAGAAATACCAGGTCCAGTCATTCTCATCGTCTGAGTCATAAAGAGAAGACATCTCGATTTCGCTATATGAATTAGCTTCCTCTTCCATCTCCTCATAATTCCATGTGTAGTTCAATCTCACCTCCTTTACTTGTTTTTATAAATCTATCAAAGTTAAAATTACAAAACAAATAAATATTATAAAAAATATAATAAATAATTGACAAAGATAAATCTGATGATATAATTGTTATAAATTTCATAATAAATATAAAAAAAGGAGAAAATATGAAAAGCGTAATAAAGAACTTACTAGCAGGAGTATTAGTTGTAACACTTGCAAATGTAGGAATGTTTACATTAGATCAGGAAGTAGCAATGGCTGCTAACTGTAGTCTTACTACAACTAATGATATTTTTGGAAGTAGAACACGTGGATATTGTGGAAATGATAGCATCAGCCTTACTACAACTAATGACATATTTGGAAGTAGAACACGTGGATGGGTTGGCAGTAATAGCTACTCCTCTACTACAACTAATGATATGTTTGGAAGTAGAACACGTGGATGGGTTGGAAATGACAGCATCAGCCTTACTACAACTAATGACATATTTGGAAGTAGAACACGTGGATGGGTTGGCAGTAATAGCTACTCCTCTACTACAACTAATGATATGTTTGGAAGTAGAACACGTGGATACTCAGGCAATAGCAGTATAAATTTATATTCTACAAATAGCCTTTTTGGTAGCTCAACATCTGGATATGTTGGCAACCCAAGAACAAGCATAAATTCAACAAATACAGGTTTTAGTAATTGTTTTTGGAATTGCTAAAAAAAGAAAAAATAACAGATCTGGCCATCAAAGTAAATGTTGGTGGCCAGTAAGGAGAAATAATGATAGAAAATAAAGAAAAAAATGACAACAGCTTTTTAAATATAAGAGTTGTTTTAGATAGATCAGGATCCATGTCTAACTGTGTACATCAAACAATAGATGCACTAAATGGATATTTAATCGGATTGCAGGAAGAAAATACAGAAGGTGTAGTCACGGTAAGTTTATTTGACTCACAGTCAATTGATATTGGTGTTGATAAAGTTCAGATAAAAGACTTATCACCACTTGATTATTCTTTCTTGATACCTAGAGCAAGCACACCTTTATATGATGCTATAGGTGCAGGTATTTATGAACACAGCAGTTACGACGCTACTAAAGAAGACAAAAAAGTATTAGTAATCGTAACTGATGGTTACGAGAATGCCTCAAGAGAGTACACAGGTGAAGCAATCAAAAAACTTGTGGAAGAAAAAGAAGAGGCTGGTTGGTTAATAGTCTATCTCGGCTCAGATCATGACATCTACAAACAAACAAGAATGATGGGAATTGGCCCTGAGAGATCTATTCGATACAGCAAAGGCAAGTCAGATAGTGCATTTAGATCAGTTCTAAGGACATCTGGAGATTATTACAGAGGTACAAAAGCTATTGATATTGAATTTACAGAAGAAGAGAGGAGAGATGCAGAAGAAGATAAATAGGTTTGATTAGCCACACCTCCTTGGTAACCCCTAAAACCCCGCAGTTTTTCCTTTCGGCTGCGGGGTTTTGCTTTAAAATATAACCTATGACATCAATTTTTGTATCCTATTCTTCAAAAGATATTTCACACGTCAACTCTGTGAGCTCAATTGGATCAAATAATTTATCCAAAAATATTGATTTATGGATAGCAACTCAAAAAAAAGATAAGATCTCACAACTTAAACCTGGTGAAAAGTGGAGAGATGAGATTGAAAAAAATATTAATAACTCGAGTGGAGCAGTTCTACTTGTATCTAAAAACTTTTTAGATGCAGAAATTATTACTAATTTTGAACTCCCTCTTATTATCAAAAAGAAAGAGGAAGATCCCAGCTATAAGATCTACCCATTGTTATTAGATGAATGTGACTATCGAGATAATTCCTATTTAAGCAGTCTTCAATTTTCAAATTCTCCAAATACATTCTTAAAGTCTTTATCTGGGAAAAGGTACCAATTAGAAATAGAAAATTTGGTTAATCACATCAATGGAGATTTTCAAAATAAGAAAGGTAAAATCCAAATTTTAAATAAATTAATTTCTACTACAGCATTTACTTTAGGATTAAGCATCGCATTAATAATTGGAGGACTTTTTTGGTTTTTCAATCAAAATACTTCTGAAGAAACTATTTCTTTAGATACTGTTGAAATCTTACCTCAAGAAGACTTAATTAACGAAAGTAAGGAATTTTACCCATTAAAAAATTTAGGTGTTGGAGATTGCTTCAATGTATTAATTAATGATGAAAATGCATGGATTGATGTTGAAAATCAAGACGATAGTAAAGCTAGCTTCAATATTGTGAGCAATCCTTTTTTCAAAATTCTCAACCAAAGTTCCTGTTCTGACCAACACTATGGCCAAATAACTGCAAAATTTCAGGTCCAGAAAAACTCTTTTGCAAACTTAGTATTCCCCGGATCCTATATCGGGGTATATATGAACTACGATGTTTGCTGGACAGACCTATCAACAGGTACCTGTATAGGAATTGTAATAGAAGATGTTATACCTAATTCTCCAGCATCCAAAATAGGCTTAAAGAAAAATGATGTTATTACGTCTATCAATGGATTTGACGTATCTACAGTTCAAGAGTTAAGCCAAGTACTGTTTTTAATTGATTCTGAAGTTGATAGGAAAAATGTAGTTTTAGGAATTATTCCAGATGGGAGTATTGAACAAACTAGAGTAATAGATCTGTTACCAAAAAGAGGAATACCTGATTCTAGAAAAGAAATTTTGCTAGAAAGTCAAGCGTTTTGTGATTCAGAAGGCTCTGTTTATGATCCTTATGAATTTGAAGAGTTGGTGAACTTGTCAGATCAAAATTTAAAAGAAAACAATAAGGAAACATATTATTCACTACCAATTCTTGATGAAAATACTCTCTCTGATAATAGCTTTACTATTTATTGTGGAATGTTTCTGTTAACTAACGAAGCAGAGGCTGGAGTTTCTTCATACCTTGAAACATACAGCACCTGGAAAGGGGATGTTATACAACTTCATAATGAAAAATACGGATACTCAACAATAAAAGATTTGTATTTGAATAGGAATGATAAATTCACAATTAAGACATTTGATACTCTTGAGGTTGGGGATTGTATGAACCTACAAGAAGATATTTTTAGCCCTAGAGCAGAGGAACATATTTTTGTTACAGTAAATGACTGCAGAAATGTCACGGAGCAAATAATTGGTTCGTATGAATTTAATCCCTCAGAAAGAAATCTAATTATTAATTCAGATGAGTTCTTTTATGACCTTCAAGAAATATGTCAAGAATCTGTGATTGCTTTACATAATAACCCAGCAGTTGCATTCGGGGCATATTACTTGTCTTACAATGAGGAAAATAACTTAGGAATTCGCTCACCGATGTTATTGCTACCTTATTGGGTTGAAAATTCTGGTAATGTATCAGTCAAATGTGCTTTTGTATCAGCGAATAAATCAGGAAGTTTTCTGAGATTTGATGACTTATTTGCTCCCTCTATTCAAGAAAAATCGAACACAAACATATTGGAAACAACATTTTCATACTGTCCAGAAAATATTTTTTACGGAGAGGGTTTCTATGTAGGCAATAACTTCACCCCATTTTTTGATTCGAGAGATAATAAAGTTGTAGTTGTAGCTGAGTGGTCAAAAGGTCAGTATCCAATTACTCGACTTGTATTTACTACAACTAATGGAACTTTGGTGATTCCAGGTGTAGAGGGCCTTGATTTAGTAAATTTTTCAGAATACTACGAATCTCTCATTCATACATCGTATGTAAATCTAGATATGGAAAACTATCCAAATCTTCAAAAGCTCAACAATGGTGCAATGCCATTAATTGTTGTAATGCCACTAGATAGAGAAGAGCCTTTTGAAGGCCAAGAGACAATTCAGATTAGAGCTTACGATACTTCTGGAGCTGAATCATGGACAACTTGTACTTTAAATATAATTAAAAACCCAAAAGGGGTTGATGATGTAGTACGAGACTTTGGAAAACAAGCAGAATTAGAAGGAAATTCTTTTGGTGGCAAAGATCTTTATAGTGAGAAATTTAACTTTAACGAATTAATAGATACCAATATTCCAAAGCTAAGAAAATTAGATATTTATAAAAAAAATAACAAAATTTATATTGACTTTGATATAGAAATTGTCATACCAGAGCTATCATTTGAAAGTCTTCCGCCAATCGCTGATCGAATTTTTATAAATTTAGGAATATGCACTATTCCTGATGCAACGACATCTGGTTGTGTTGATCAAATTACAAAAAAAGGTTCGATCTATTCCCAGCATAGATTTACTCAAAGAGTCCACTTTTTAGAGAATTATGATTACGAGCTGCAACAAGAGAATGAGGATACTTTTATTGCAAGCTATAAAAATATAGTGATGAATTACGTTCCTTGTCAGGCAATTAACTATGATTACTCAGAACAATACTTATCTAACCCCTTGTATAAAATTTATGATGAATGCTTAGATAAAGAATACGACCAGATAGCACTCTTATTAGAGTCAATTGATTTTGGATTCGATTATTTTAGTGACACAGGATGCAACTTTACATTCAATGCTTTTTCAGAAAAAAATAGTGATTCACGTCCTTTTGGGCAAAGTATTATTATTGGGAAACTAGCAGACTTGTGTGACTCTGGTTATTGGAAAATAGAAAATGTACCTATTACTTCTGGAAGAAGTTTTGGAGAAAAACAATATATCAAAAATTATGATTTTTCAAAAGTTACAGATTTAGAACTTTATGAAGGAACACCCTATTTAATTATTACACCCTAATTAAGATTTAAATTTTTTTGAAGGCAACATAATATATGAAAGATACTCTGCGCTAGAGTTTCGCGTATACAGTAAAGCCGGAGCACCTTTTCCTTCTTGTGCTCTTTTATTTTCAGGTTTATTTGGCATTGGATTAATAATGGGATTACCATCTTCGCCTATCTGTTTTAATATCTTATTTTGGAAATTTCCAAGCTCAATCGAATCAATATTATGTGTAAGTTTCCAAAAACTTTCATAAACTGCTCTAACATCACCTATTGTAAATTTATTGTCACAGAAATCCAACGCTATAGGTTTCAAAGCCATTTGGTTCACCATAAAATTTAATGCATCTTCCAAGATTTTGTTGTGATCAAAGGCTAAAACTCTTTTCTCAATTTTCTTTTCAAGAATATCTGCAACCTTAACGTACTTTGCTTCTTTGGCATCGGATGTAGCAATTGGTGTATGGCTAGTTTGAGTAATAACCGCAAACGCAATAGACATTGTCTGCCTCCATTTTCCTTTTACATCTCCGTCAAATGACCAGGCATCTCTATCTGGCTTAGAGTAAAAGCCTGTCTGATACAAAGTAGTTTTATTTTTTGAAATTTTTAAATTCAAATTTGTTTCTTCTTTTAATTCACGTAAGACAGCTTCTTCTGCACTCTCATTTCCCCTAATAAAACCACCAGGTAAAGCCCAATAATTTTGAAAAGGCCTGTGCTCCTTTGTCTCTCCAGTTTCTGACAAGGCCCTTTTTACCAGTAGAACATAGAGTTCATTTTTTTCTATTTTAAATACAATTCCATCGGTAGCTACTGATGGCCTAAAGTAAAAAGAGGAATCTGTAAGGTTTTTTGTTTTTAAGTTTTTATTCATAATTTCATTATAACAAATATTATAAATTTGACAATAAATATAATATAGTATATAATTATTATAAAAAATATAATAAATAGGAGAAAAATGTATAAAGTAAAAGAACTCAATAGATTAAATTCTATTAGCGAATACCAATCCTCTGCCGTGTTTGATGCAGATGATGATCAAGACTACCAAAGAGGATTTAGCGATAAATATTGGCATCAAAGCCAAGTTACAAGATCTTGGGAGGCTGCATAATGTCTATTGAGTTAACTTGTTGTGGCAAAACAATGGTAAAACGACAAGGACCATTTGGCGAGTTTATGGCCTGTCAGGATTTCCCAAATTGCAAAAATACTGAAAAAGTACCAAGAGATCAAGAAGATATAGCTCGTGCAGTTACTGCATTTGCAGAAGATGGCAGTGAGTTAGACCCAGATAAACTGCACTTAGCTCAAAAGCTCCTTAAGTACTACCACTTTTGTACTAAAGCCTCTTTACGACAAGGTGGTTTTGAAGATGCATTCAAATTATCACCTGACATCATTGAACTTCCTGAAAATTTCTGGGAGAAGATAGAAGCATCGGATGAAGATAGCATCTCTATCACTGACGAGAGAGGTCACGATGTACATAGAACATATAAAAAAGATACAAGAAAGAACCCTGTTGTTGTGGGATCGCTTTTTATTGTTGGAAAAATATATAGAGAAACAAAAGACAGGAACGGTGTTCCAAGACAATCTGTTACACAGATCTGTGCACCACTTCTCTATGCTCCAGCAACAATAGAGCCAGACAGTGGGAACACTTTTGAAATTATTGTTGATGATTTTCTTCCACAACTAAATCACAAGTTGTTAGATAAGGTATTTCAACTAGATTCAAAAGCAGCAAAAATCTATGCAGATATGGACTTAGAAGAGTTTAGTGAACAAATTCCCTTCTTTCCTTTAAAGCTAGAAGATGCTAAAAACTTTTTAGATTATCTTAAAGGACACTTTAATTTACAAAAAATGGTCATACCGGAACTCTATGATTTTAGTGAAACATCTCTAAAGGAGGAAAAACTTAAAAGTGAACTAAGAATTGTTCCAGCACACGCTGTCTTAATCGGTACAGAGATCGATTATCTCACAGTAGTAGGTGAGCTTGAGCGACTTGCACAGTGGAAAAACTTTGGTGATACAGCCTTAGAATCTGGCTTTTTGCCAGATAGCGAAGACTTAACTGAAGTTCAGGTTGATTTCAGTGATGAATACAGTTCAGAGGAAGTAGTAAAAGAACCACGCTTTGAGCATGGTTTCGAAGCCTTTCCTCTCTCCCCAACACAGAAAGCAATTAAAGATCAGGTCAGAAAAGAACCACTCGTTACCGTTACTGGTCCTCCAGGAACCGGTAAGAGCCATACTGCTGCAGCAATTGCATTAGATCATGTGTTTGCAAATAAATCAGTGCTGTTCTCTTCCAATACACAAGAGGCAATCAAAGTACTTGTCAAAAAATTACAAGAATATGGGGGAGAGTTTATGGTCGCTGAAAGTGGTAGTGCAGCAACACAGAGAAAACTTGCTGATACTCTCAGTAAACTTCTTAGCCCAGGCGGTCTTAAAGACATTCCTACACAGGATAACCTTGATGAGATACAAAAAGCGTATGAAGATGTTTTAGTACGCTTTGCGGAAAAAACAGAAGAGCTAACCAACCAACTCTCTTTAAATAGTGAAAAAGGAACTTTAGACACTGAGAGACAGTCAATACAGGACCAGGGTGTAGTTATAGCAAGTGATATATCTTCTGATCCTGAGAAGATACAAGCTTTAGTCCGTAAAGGTGAGAGCTATATAGATGGAAACTTTTTTAAATCCTTTATTGGTAAACAAGCGATTAAAAAAGCTAGAAAAGCATTAAATACAGACTCTGAAAATATAGAGGATTTGGACAAGCAATCGAGGCTTCATATTCTTAATCGAGATATTGAAACTATAGACAATGACTTGCTTCCATATTTTGATCGACTCTTTGAAGAACTTCAAGAGCTTAATAAGGAGAAGTATTCTTTAGCTGCAAAATGGATAAACAAAAATAGAATATTTAAAATTCATGGACTGCTTGGAAGACCTAATGCTAAAAAAGCTATAACGTATCTGATCAAGGCATTAAAAACTAGGCAACTAGATCTAAAAGCTGAGCTTTTAGGAAAAGTACCTTATCAGTTATTACTTGCAATCTTTCCAGTATGGGCTTCAAAAGATAATTTTCTTTCAAACATACTTCCACTAAAGCCAGGAATGTTTGATTGTGTAATCATTGATGAAGCTTCTTTTTGTAGAGCTAACTCAGCTATTCCAGCTTTATATAGAGGAAAGCATGCGGTCATTATCGGTGACCCTATGCAGTTGAGACCAATATATGCAAGGCTATCAAAAAGATTAAAGAAGACAGCCCTTACACAAAGTGGTTTAACAGAAGTCACAGCAACAGAGTTTGACTTTCAAGATAAAACTATTTTTGACATTGCATCAAGCAAAGTTCGTAATGATTGTTGGTATCTTTTGGATGAACATTATCGAAGTGCACCTTCTATTATTGGTTTCTCAAAATCACATATCTATAACGATAATTTGAGAGTTATGACCGGGAGACCAACCAATGGTCCATCGGAAAGTATAGAAGTTATCAATGTAAACGGTGTTGAAGATGGATTCACAAAAGTTAATCATGACGAAGTGCGAAAAGTACTCCAACTAATTGATCTGGAGATCAGCAAGAACCCTCAAGTAACTATTGGAGTGATTACTCCATTTAAAGAGCAGAGGGACTTTATAGAAAAAGCAATTGTGAAAAACTTTACACAGTATCAAATTGATAAACATCAACTAGTTGGACGAACTGTTTATCAAATGCAGGGAGACGAAAGAGATGTCATCATTCTCTCAACTTGTTTTGATAAAGACGTACACAAAGGTCGACTCAGATATTTTCAAGGAACTGAGGATAACGAAGCTTCCAGAGGAGTCTTTAACGTGGCTATCACCAGAGCTAGAAAAAAACAGTACGTTGTCACTTCAGTAACAAAAAATGATCTACCTGGTGGATTCTATAAAGAGTACTTAGAATACATCAGCCGATTATCAGATCCCGTCATTGATATAAATGAAATACCGTACAAAGGTGAACAGGATGTCTTTTTGGCTTTAAGTGATTTAGGGCTTAACGTAAATTACCAGTTTGATTCATGTGGGTACAAAATAGATTTTGTTGTTTCAGATGGAAGAGATTGCTTAGCAATTGAATACGATGGACCACAACACTTTAACCACGATGAAACATATGTAGATGAAGATATTCAGAGACACCTCACTTTAAAAAGAGCAGGTTGGGATATCTATAGAATTCCTTACGATAAATGGCAAAGTTCAAGAGAAGTATGTCTTGAAGAGATTTCTTCATATTTTCAAAAGCCATCACTAGAGAAAGCCTCTTAATGGTTAGGTATTTAGAGTTCGTAAAAGCAATTTGCAAACAATCAGAAATGTGGGAGCTTAATAATCCAAGGGTGATTGGCATTATGCATAACATTATTCAATGTGTGCAAAATGAAGAAGAGTTTGATCGTGACGTAAAAGAGCATTTTGTTAACGTTGTTTTATCTAATTTGATAATTTTTAGCGAATATGATTTGGTCGATCAAAATGACTAAAAAAATAATTTTACTTGGTGACTCGATCATAGATAACAAATCTTATGTCTTGAGTAATGAACTTGATGTGATAGAACATTTAAAAAAATTATTTTCTGATGAATCAAACATAGCTATTGAAAACCATGCAGTTGATGGTGACACAATGTACCAGCTTGAGAGAAATCACTT
>Ga0222718_10003238_pt1 | contig 14054 bp, 8 predicted proteins | sample C33_27DmetaG_FD_165045 | JGI IMG/M metagenome (GOLD analysis project Ga0222718, IMG submission 165045) | Estuarine water microbial communities from San Francisco Bay, California, United States - C33_27D | ecosystem: Environmental > Aquatic > Marine > Unclassified | place: USA: California... | reverse complement strand
CTTAGATGTCTCTGATGGAACTGCAAGTATTGCTATTGACCTTGACAGTGAAACGCTAGGTATCTTAGGTGGTACTGGTTTGACTTCAAGTGCTTCTGGTAACAATGTAACTTTATCAGTCGATGCAGCTCAGACACAAATTACCTCAGTCGGCACACTAGCAGACCTAACAGTGACAGGTGAAATCACAGCCAATGGCGGTATTGCTTTAGGCGATAACGACAAAGCTACTTTTGGTGCTTCAGATATTTTTGAAATTTATACCGATGGTACTGATAGTTTTATAAAAGAAACAGGAGCTGGTAGTTTAAAACTTTTAGGCACTAATATAGATTTAGCAAACGCAGCAGGAACAGAACTTGGTTTAAGGTTTATAACCAATGATGCTGTCACAATTTATTACGATGGTTCAGCTAAACTAGCCACCACCTCAACAGGTATAGACGTTACAGGTACAGCCACAATGGATGGTTTGACTGTTGATGGTGATGCTACTTTTGACACCTCAACTCTTAAAGTTGATTCAACCAACAATAGAGTTGGTATCGGTACAAGTAGTCCTGATGCTGTCTTAACAACTGTAAACTCTGGTGCTTTAACGACAGACAGTAATGATGGCAACCACACAGGCTTTGGTTTGCTAATAGAGCCGTCTACGCTAACTGCAAATACTGTTAATTCTGCTATTGGTTTTGCTAGTTCAAGTGGTCGTAAATATGCAGCTATAGGTATGCAAACTTATGGGGACCCTGACCAAAATGGATTAAATTTTTATGTACAAGAAACAACGTCTGGTAGTTCAGCCGTACTATCAGAAGCCATGCGAATTGACAATTCAGGCAACGTAGGTATCGGTACAACAAGTCCTTCTGACCCTTTACATATTGAAAGGTCTACTACTGTAGCTCTTAAACTAGCAAGAACAGGAGTAAGTGACTTAAGAATACTATCTTCTACTGCTGCTGTAGGTAATGTAATAGATGCTGAAGACAATAAACTAACCCTTAAAACTTCTACTGCTGAACCTGTAATATTTGAAACCAACGATACAGAACGCATGAGGATTGATAGTAGTGGCAACGTAGGTATCGGTACAACAAGTCCTGATACCTTATTAGAGCTTTCAAAAGCAGCAGGGACAGGAACAAGTTTAGTAAAATTAGCAAATACTTCAGGTGGAGCTACAAGCAATATTGCACAAATAGATTTTGAGTTAAATAACACTTTCTCAGGTGCAAATGTTGATGTTCAAATTGGTGCTATCAAAACTAATGCAGGTAATGAAGAATCAGCATTTTATATTAATACCACAAGTGGCACAGGTACACCAACAGAAAGACTAAGGATAGATAGCTCAGGCAACGTAGGTATCGGTACAGATAGTCCTTCAGCTACCCTTGATGTCAATGGCACAATCAAACTAGATGGTAACTATCCAACAGGTACTAATAACGTAGCTTTAGGTGATACAGCTTTAGGCTCTGGTTCATTAAGTGGTGGAGATAATACCGCAGTCGGTTTTGGCTCACTAAGCAATAATACTACAGGTTCGCAAAATACTGCAATGGGTAATGGAGCCTTAGGTCTAAATACTACAGGTCTATATAATACGGCAATAGGTTCTTTAGCTTTAGATGCCAATACTACAGCAAACAGCAATACTGGTGTAGGATATTCAGCTTTATCACAAAATACTACAGGTGCTCAAAATACAGCATTAGGTGTTTTAGCTTTAACAACCAATTCAACAGGAACTTCCAATACTGCAGTTGGTTACGCAGCTTTATCAGTTACAACTGTAGGTGAGCTTACTGCTGTTGGAGCTTATGCTTTAGAAGAAAATACTACAGGAGCTTCCAATACTGCTGTTGGCTACGAAGCCTTAGAAGTAAATACAACTGGTAGTTCTAATACTGCTGTCGGTTATAGATGTTTGGATGCCAATACTACTGCGGCTCAATGTACTGCTGTTGGTACAGGTGCTTTAGGTGCCAGTAATGGAGATAGAAATACTGCTTTTGGACACAATACTGGTGAAGTTTTAACTTCGGCAGTAGATTGTACCTTGCTAGGTGAAGGAGCAGGTGCTTATGTAACAACAGGTAGTGATAACACTCTAATTGGTAGATTAGCAGCTGGACAGACAACACAACTTACAACTGGACAAAGAAATGTTCATGTCGGTTCTTACACTACTCCGAGTGCAGCTGGTGCAAGTAACGAAATAGTTTTAGGATATGGTTCTACTGGTAAAGGTAGTTTTACTGGATTTCTTGCTGGTTCAAGTGGTGTTTATAATGAAGGAAATACTACAACTTGGTCTACAATTTCTGACGAAAGAATCAAGAAAAATATAGAAGATAACAGTGTTGGACTTGAAGCGATTAATCAAATTAGAGTTAGAAACTTTGAGTATAGAACTGAAAATGAAATAGTTGATTTTGAAAATCCTGCATCTGCTGTTGTTAATAAAGAAGGAATACAACTAGGAGTTATAGCTCAAGAAATAGAACAAATATTGCCAGATGTTGTACATGAAGAATCAACAGGTGTAAAAACTGTAAATGCAGACAATCTTACTTGGTATCTTGTAAATGCAGTAAAAGAACTATCCAGTCAAGTAGAAAGCTTGAAACAAGAAATTAATGACATAAAAGGAGGAAACTAAAATGTCAGAAGAAAGAAACGTAGATGATATTCTAAGTGCCGCAGATGATTCTGTTAGTTTAATCAACGGAGTTGATGCTGGTAGCTGGGAAGTTTCAGGAATGGAACAATCCGAAATTAACGATATGGTACAACGTAATGTAGACCATCTAAATATCGTATTAGCTTACGAAGAAGTAGTCGCTGATAGTAGAGATAAGTCATCTTATACAGGTGCTGCTTCTACTGGTGAAGCTTATATTGCGGCTAATTAAGGAAGATAAATGGCTATATCATATACTTGGGACGTAAAAAACGTGGACACTTATCCCAGCCACACAGACGACAGCGACAACACACAATCAGATGTTGTTTATAACGTTCACTGGAGACTAAACGGCTCTGATGATGTTAATAATGACGCAGACGGCAACCCACTATCAGCAGGAGTTTATGGCTCTATAGGGCTTGATGTCTCTGACTTATCAAGCTTCACAAGCTTTGCAGACTTAGCAGTAGCTGATGTTCAAGCTTGGGTCGAAGCAGCGATAGGTGCTGACCAAGTACAAGCTTATAAAGATGGTATTGATGCTCAGATAGCAGAGCAGATAAATCCGACATCAGTCAGCAGAGTTATAGGAAGCTAACATGGAACTAACCCCATATTTATTTTGGAACATTTTTATAACTTTGGTACTTGCTCCATTGATGTATGGGATTAGACAAAATGCTTCAGAACTTAAAAGACAAGACATATTGCTTAATAAAACTCGTGAAGAGATTGCTAAGCATTATGTTACTAAACCAGAAGTTAGAACTGAAATGGATTTAATACTTGAAAGGTTTGAAAAACTTGAAGAAAAGATTGACAAAATCTTTGAAATGATGTATAATAAGAATGCACAAAGGTAAAGGCATAGCAGTCTTCATATCATTAGGAGTACCCGAAGGTAAGGTATTGAAAAATTTAAAGAGAAGGAAAAATGGCAAGAAAAAGAAAAACTAATTTAAAGAAAGTTAAAAGAACTAAAAGACAGATAGGTGGTCTTAATCAAAGTTCTTTAGACCCTAGAAAACAACCACCTAGAATGCCACCAGAAGATGATGTAGTTATTGGTGCTCCTGTACCTCCAGAACAACCACCTGCAGTAGAACCAACAATGAGAACTATGCCATACATGCCTGAAGGTGTTGAAACAAGCGTAAATTTACCACCAGAGTTTTTTGGCAGTCAACCACAAGAACCACCTGTAGGAGCAGCAGCACCAGCCGGAGTACAAACTCAAGCACAGCAACAACAACAGCAGCAGCAGCAGCAAACATATGAGTTTGACCCTGATGTTGATTTATGGTGGCAGAATTTAGGATATAGTTCTCCTCAAGAAGCTATAAAAGATGGATGGCAGTTTGATGCGGCTACAGGACAATGGGTACAAAAGTCATATACTGGTACAACTACAGGAGGAGAAGCTGGTACAACTACAACAACTACTGCTACCAATGAAGAACTTGTAGCTCAGCAAGAAGCAGCAAGAGCAAGAGCAGAACAATTAATAGCTGATTATGAAGCTAATAAATTAAGTCCAGAAGACTTAAAACAGGTTGACCCAAATATTGCAGCTCAATTACAAACTATGGGAACTGTTGCTCCGGTAGGATTAGTAGAAGCCGTTGCACCTCAAGCAGCACAAGTTGTAACTGCACCCGCTGCTGAACAAGTTGATTTACCAAAAGATATATCTCCTGCAGACTATGAAGCCGTATTAGCTGACCAACCTGAAGATGTAAAAGCAGCAATAGGTGAATTATCAGATGAATCTAAGGCAAGTGTTGTTGAGTTAAGTAAATTAACAAGTCCTGCACAAGCTGCAGAGTTTGCTAAAAAAGATATAGAAGCTGCTAAAGCAGAAACAATAGAGGCAGTTATTTCTGGAGGAGCTTTTGTCCCAGAAGTTACTGGTATTACTTCTCAAATATCAGAAACACCTCAAGCTGAACAACAATCTAGAGAAGCCATTACAGGAGAATCAGCAACTCAAGGAGAAGCAGCTCAGATAGTTGGACAAGTAGGTTATGAAGCAGCTAAACAAAGAGTAGTTAAAGGAACAGCTGCTAAAGGTGCTGCAGCTCAAATGATTGCTGAAACTGCTGACTTACCACCAGAAATATCATCAGCTATTGTTGAAGACCCAGCAACTGTTGAAGCACAAATAGATAATGAACCTATAGATGTTCAAGCAGCCGTTGCTGCCTTACCACAAGAAGCTTTAGTTTCATCACAGATGGAATCACTATTAGGTGGTTTAGAAGATGGTGAAATACCTTTATGGGCTAGACCAGCAGTTGATGCTGTTAATCAAAGAATGGCTCAAAGAGGTATGTCAATTTCTACAGTGGGACGGGATGCTTTATTTAATTCTATTATACAAGTTGCTTTTCCTATGGCACAATCTAATGCTCAAGCTTTACAGACCAGAGCTGCACAAAACTTAAGTAATGAGCAACAAGCCAATTTACAAGAAGCTACACAGGCTCAACAGCTTAAGATGCAGAACTTAGCCAATAGACAACAAGCAGCTTCACAGACAGCTCAGTTTGCTCAGCAAATGGGTGTAATGCAAAGTCAGTTTAGACAAGAAGCTGTATTGACAACTGCTCAGCAACAACAGCAAGTTAGATTACAGAATTTAGCTAATCAACAACAAGCTGCAGTTTTAAATGCTCAGAACCAACAAGCTATTAATGCTCAGAATTTAGGTAATGAGCAACAGATGAATCTTGCTAATTTACAAATAGAAGCACAAGTTGAAGGAGCTAATCAATCTGCAGAAAATCAAGAAAGATTAGCAGAGATGCAAGTAGCTGCAGATTTCTTATCTAGAAATGCTGGATTTAAACAGCAAATGAATTTAGCAAACTTGTCAAATGACCAGCAAATGAGATTGGCAAACTTGACTGCTTTAAACCAAGCAAGTGCTGATAATTTAAACGCAGCTCAACAAACTGAATTAGCTAATTTAAATGCTCAAATGGCAATGAATGTTAAGAATGCTGAGTTAGCACAACAGATGGGCTTAGCACAACTTAATGTTGACCAACAAAGAGCTATGGCAAATGCCAACATGGTAGCTAATATGGATATGGCTAAGTTTAACAATGCTCAGCAAGTTGAATTAGCTAATAGTAAGTTTATGCAAACTGTTACATTATCTAACTTTAATGCTGAACAACAAGCAGCTATGCAAAATGCTACAGCTATGGCTTCACTTGATTTAGCAACTGTTGACCAAAGAACAAGATTGGCTGTCCAGAATGCTCAAGCATTTTTACAAATGGATATGTCCAATTTGTCAAATCAGCAACAAGCTAATATGCTAAGGTCTCAGCAAGAGCAACAAAGATTGTTAAGTAATCAGGCATCAGAAAATGCAGCTCGACAATTTAGAGCTAGTTCTGAAAATCAAACCAATCAATTCAATACTTCTTTAGCTGCTCAAATTAGTCAGTTTAATGCTCAACAAGCTAATAACATTGAACAATTTAATGCTCAGCAAAAAAATGCAGCAGAAGCTAGAAAGATTGCTAATGAGATTGATATTGCAAAATCTAATTCTGCTATGATAAATCAAACCAATCAGTTTAATGCTCAGATGGCTTTTGAAAGAGATAAGTTTAATACCGCAAATCAACAAGCAATTATGCAATCCAATGTTGAATGGCGAAGAAAAGCAAACATGGCAGATACTGCTGTACAGAATCAAATCAACATGCAGAATGCTATGAATGCTTATAATATGAATACCGCTGCTTTAAGTTTTATGTGGCAAGAATTAAGGGATGATGCTGATAGAGAATTTAGACATGAAGAAAATGAACTAAATAGAAAGAATGCTTTAATTCAACAAGCTATTGATAATGCTTCAGCACTTGGTAAACATTATAGTCAGTATTCTGATTTAGTAGATATGATAGATGGTATATTTGGCACAGCATAAGGAGAATAAATAGAATGGGATTTTTAAAGAAAACATTTAAAAAGATAGCAAAAGGAATTAAAAAAGTTGCTAAGAAAGTTGTTAAAGTTCAGAAGAAAGTTTGGAAAGGACTTAAAAAAGTTGGTGGTAAAGTAATGAAAGCCATCAATAAGGCAGGGATAATTGGTCAAATTGGCTTAATGCTGGTGATGCCCTATGCCATGGCGGGTATAGGAAGTTTAGTTGGCGGTGCTGCTGGAGGATTAAGTGCCACATGGACAGGTTTTGGCAACTGGGCAAGTTCTATGATGGGTAGTTCCAATGCTTTTGCTCAAGCTGTAGGTGGTATTGCTAGAGGTGTGTATCATGCTGGAGCTACTGCTGGTAAAATAATCAAAGGAGTATCTAGCTTTATTGATACAGGTTTTACTAGAATTGCTGAAGCTACCGGATTGCCAAATCCAATAGAAGGTTTTTCTAATGCTGTAAAATCTGGATACACTAAAAGTTTTTCTGCAACCAATAACTTCTTATTTGGTAGTAGTAAATATCAAGCAACTGCAAGTCAATTAAAAGCAGCAGGAGTTCAAGTAGACCCTTCATTTACTGATAAGTTCTTAGAAGAAGCAACCAAACCAGCTTTCGATGAAAAAGGTTTTAATGTTGAGAAGATGAAATCTTTGGAAGCAGGAGAGTTGTCTGGCGAGATTTATCAACCTATTGGACAAGTTAGATACAATGAAGCTACAGGAACCTACTCAGATATATTAGGTAACGAATTTAATGCTGATTTAAATGGTAACTTTACTCCAGTAGACACATTTAAAGCTGGTGAAATAAATCTAGAAGCTGGAAAGGGTATGGAAGCAAAATACAAATACGACCCATTAAAAGCTGGTACAGTGACAGCACCGGGAGGTAAAAGTAAAGTTGGTGAACTAATGGAAAATGTTCAAGACTTTGCTGAACAGAAAGCTACCGAATATGCAAGTAAATGGGTATCAAATAAAATTGATGAAAACATTTATGGAGCAGGTGACGACTACAGCACTAGCATTGGTTTTAATCCATGGGAAGAAGAAGGTGTGGGTATAACTGCTCAAAATTTCTTTACACAAGGAGATAGCTACACTACAAGTTTAGCAACATTTTATGACCAAGCAAGTAGAGCATTTGATAATACAGGATTAAATACTCAAGCTTTAGCAAACATTGGTAGGTAGGAGAAAATATGAAAAGCATACAAGAATTTGAACCAGAAGTTTTACAACAGTTTACTGAAAATCCCGGAGTCTCAATTCCCGGTCAATCATTAACAAATGACCCAGATAATCCTTATCCGTGGGAACAGTCACCTAAATATACTAAGCACCAAGAAGCTTTAGATTATATTGTTTCTGAATTGCTAGAAGAAGATAGACTTTACACTGTTATGGATAGTGTAAGTAAAGGTGTTCCAGTTAGTGATATTGCATATATGATATTGAGAAAAGGTTTTTCAAATGGTTTGTTTAATCCTGATTTAATGTTAATCTTAGCTGAACCACTTATGTATGTGATTATAGCTTTAGCTGAAAAGTCAGGTGTTGAATATGTCTTGTATGAAGGTGAGCATTTAGAAGAAGATGATTTTGAAATGGATGATACAGAAGAAGAAGATTTGCCTGATATCATTAAACAAAAGTTAAGAAAACCTTCTGGACTTGCTCAATCTATGCAAGAAACTATAACAAGAGAAAGTTTGGAAAAAGTTGAACTACCAGAATCAGTAGAAGAAAAGATTGAAGAATTTGAACCTTCTGAAAGTTTGTTAGCTAGACAAGAACCAGAACAAAAAGGATTATTAGAAAGGAGTTAAAATGGCACAAGATTACGAAAAAATGTCTTCAGTAGAATTTGGTATGTCTTTATTAGGACGAGAGCAAAAAACATTTGAACAAGAAAGAAAAAGAAAAGAAAAAAAAGACCGCAAAATGGCTCTTGCCAAGTTCGTAACTTCTGGTCTAAGTAGCATGGTCAAAGAAAAATTTAATGCTTTTGAACAAAAAGAAAATTATAAAAAAATTAAATTGATGGATATTTTAAATGGTCAGCAGGGTTATAATGAATATAATAAAATTATTAATGATAATTATGGCGGTGATTCATTAGCTTTCTGGGAAAATTTTTATAGAACCAATTTAACTGCTCAAATGGGAGAAGGTGGTATTTACTCTAACTATCAATTAACTGGTCCTGCTCAAGCTTATATTTATAAAGAATCTAGGAAACTGGCTACTAATAAAAACCAACAATGGTTACAATTACAAAAAGAATATGCTGATGTGCCACAAACACAAGCAGAATTAGATGAAAGCTGGGACAAGTATGTTTCATCAAGAGTACCAACAAATCTTTTTAATTTCGGCATGAGAGGTTTGAGAAATTTATTTTCGGGTAAGACAAAAGAAGATATTGAAGCTGAAGGTCAAGCAGAATTTGATGAAAGATTTAAAGAGTTTAAAGAGTTGGAAGTAGCTCAACAAGGATTTAAAAAATATCAAAACTCAGAAAACTTTATTACTATGTTTGATAAGTTAAAAGAAGCTTATGAAGCAGAAGGAAACGAACTTGGTTTTATGACTCTAAGAGAAGGCAATCCTCAAATAAAAACATTTATAGAACCAGTTGAAGGCGGTTATGCTAAAAAAGAATACTTAACTGTTAATGTATTAAATGATAAAGGTCAGCTTGAAGTAAGAAAAAGAGAAATAGGTATAAGTGGTTTTGAAGCTATTGAAAGAAAAGAATATAAAACTGAAAATTATAATAGAGCTGCAGATGCTCTTGAAATATATAGTAATGTAAATACAGATTTTAAAGATATAATAAGTGAAAATCGTGTTGGCGATAAAAATCAAATTTCTAGAGGAATTTTACAAGAGGTATTAGAAGTTTCTGATTTTTTTCAAAAAAGTGGTATAACTGTAAATGAAGCCGATAATCTTGCTGCTGAATATGTTTTAGAGACAAGAGCTTTTAATGACAATAATCCTATAAATACTAATATAACTAGTTTTGATTTATATAGTAGAGAAGAATTAGCAGATGATGAAGCAACAATTAATAAAGCACTGATTCAACTTCCTGAGTTTTTAAAAGAAGCAGATAAATTGAGATATGGTAGTGAAAATAAAAGAGATGAAATTAAAGAATTTTATCAAAATATGATTGATATGTCAAATTTAAATGATGACCAAAAATTAGAATACCAAAACCAAATTAACAGTATGTTTCATCCTGATGTAAATATAGAGAACATGACACCTGTAAGTTCAGCAACAGAACAAGTAGTTGTTGAACCTGTTGAAATGCCAGAAGATAAAGAAGAAGTTGAGAATATTTATAACAGTATTGTTAAAAAAGGTGCTGCTGGAATTAGGTATGTTGACTTTTCTAATTACATTCCAAAAATGAATTTATCAAAACTTAGCGGTGAAGAGTTAGATGCTTTATACAATATAAGTAAAGGTGACATTAAAGACAAATTAAATATTCCAGAAAATATTGATTTATCTAGAACAGCGATTGAAAGAAATACATTTAGAGAAGCCATTGAGGACGAGCTAAAGAAAAGAGAGAAAAAAGAAGGAGTATCTTACATAGGTGCTTATTATTATGGCGAAAAAGAAAGAAGAGCTGGACTTATTGAAAGCGATAATGTTTATGCAAATTTCTGGAATCCTTTAGAACAATTAATTTTAAAATCAGCTAGTTAAGCAATATGGCTACATTTAAAGAAATCCGTAGAGCAAGATTAGGTCCAATGGGTAAATTAAAATATACCCTCGATGACCTTGAGCAAGATGAAAAGTTTCAAGAGATTGCTGAAAGATTTTTAGAATCTGTTGGTGAAAACTCTGATGATATTTTTGAATACTTAAGAGATTCAGATTTTAACTTAGTGTCAGGTATGTCCAGAGCCATGCAAAGTGGTAAATTTACTGACCAACAAAAACAAGACTATGCATATCTAAGAAGAACATTTGACAAAGCTGATATGGGTAGCATGAAGCAATATGCTGAACTTATCAAAGATGGAGCCATTGATATGGTTTCAGACCCTTTCACTATTGCTGCAGCTCTTGCAGCTCCTTTTACTGGTGGTACATCTTTAGCAGCCCGTCAAGGGTTAGCTACAGTTGCCCTTCAAGGTTCTAAAGCTGTTGCAGCTAATAAACTTAAGGATGTTGCAGCTAAGCAAATAGGTAAAGCTACAGCAGCCTCAGCTGCGATTGGTGGTAGTTGGACAGGACTTGATAATCATTTTAGACAGAATACAGAACTGAATACTGGATTAAGAAAAATGTATTCTAATGGTGAGCTACTAGGCTCTACTGCTTTAGGAGCTGTAACAGGTGGTGTGTTCGGTAACTTAGCACAAAAAAATGCTTTATACAATAGTAGATTATCTAGACTATATTCCAATGATGAATATAGAAAAACAGCACCTTTATTTTTCAATGTGAGAAAAGCTATTGATGCTGGACTTGCTAAAGTTGGAGGTTCGGCAGCAAGTATTCTAAATACAATAGCTGAAATATCCCCAACAGCTAAGAAACTAGGTCAAACTTTTGTTGATGATTTTGAAAAGAAAATAGCTGGTCCTAGAGCAACAAGAAGAATAAGTTATAGCTTTGCTGAAGATTTAGACAATAGAAGAGGCGGCTATATTCAAGGCTTAGATGCAGCTCTGGCACCTATTAGAAAAACAGGAGATATAGCTGAAGTTGATGGGATAGCTGTTTTAAGAATATTAAGAGGTGCTAAACCAGAAAAGAGTCAAGGTAAAATATTTCTAAATGGTGAAGAAATTTCTAAGGAAGCTGTAGCTTCTGCCAGAAAACTTAAAAAGGTTTTTGATTCTGTTTATAAACATGCTGAAAAAGCTAACATGGCTCCTAATTATGTTGAAACCTTTTTCCCTCGTTCATGGAATAGACAAGCTATTAAAGATAATACTGGAGAATTTAAACAGCTATTATTAAAAGAAGGTAATCTTACAGCTGGACAAAAGAAAAATATTGACGAGATTATTGAAGGCATGATAGATAAAGGAAATGAACTTTATGCTTCACACTCTAACCTATTAGGTCAATCAAGAATATTTCAAAACTTACCTGATAATAAATTTGAACAATTTTTGACAAACGATATTGTTGAAATATCGGCAGACTATTTGTTAAATGCTGCAAGGTCTATTGAAATTAAAAAGAAATTTCTAGCTAGAGGTAAGCCTATAAAAGTTACTGGTGAAACACCTGAAGGAGATTTAATTTTTTATCGACAAAGTTTACAAGACCAGTTTAGAGAAAGATACATTGAACCAATTAGAAGAGAAGTTAGAGAAGCCGGTGGGAAGTTTACTGGAAATGATGAAAAGAGAGTTTTAGAATTGTTTGATTCTGTAACTGGTAATGTTCAGTATTGGGGTGAAACAATGCAGGGTTTATACGATGGTTTAAAACTTGCTAACTCTATGGCTTATCTACCATTAGCAACTTTATCTTCAGTAACTGAGGCAATGATTCCTCTAGCCAAAGCAAAACCTTCTTCTGCTGTTAAAGGAGCATTTAAAGGTGTACAAGGCGGTATGTCTATCTTTGGTAAAGAAATGGGACAGATACTAAAAGACAAATATAAAATGTCTGATAACCAACTGGTTAAAGAAATGAATAGTGTTTGGATAGGTGTCGATGAATCTATAGGCGATGTGACCAACAGATTAGCTGGAGAAGGATTGCAAAATGAATTTACTAAGCGAATGGCTAAAGGATTCTTTAGATTTAACCTACTGATACCTTGGACAAAAACTGTACAACTTGCTTCATTCTCAACAGGTAAAGATTTAATATTTGACAATTTAACAAAGCTTAACAATTTGTCAAAACAAGGTGTCAAAGTTTTAGATGAAGATGCCATGATTAGACAATCTTTAAAAACAGTAGATGATAAATCTAGATTAAAAGGTATATTAGATAGTGTTGCTATTACTGGCAAAAAAGATAACCTAAGAAGAATTAACCAACTAAAATCAGAATTGTTTGAACTGGGTATTGATGTTGGCGAAGGTTTAAGATGGTTAGAAAGAGGAGCTAAACAAAAAGATAATTTCTATCGCCAAGTTGTTAGAGGTGCTGGAAGATTTACTAACTCAGTTATTTTACAAACTGGTAGAGAAAGAGCCAAAGTTCCTACCTATATGTCAAATCCTAAATGGGATATTTTAACTCAGTTTTTAAGATATCCTTATGTCTTTAGTAATACTGTATTGAAAAACTTTGCTAGAGATACTATACAAAATCCGGGAGTGAATGCACCAAGAATCGCAGCATTTGGTTTGATGGCTACCAATGTTGCACTAGCTACAAACTACTGGAGAAGTAACGAAGATTACAGAAATAAAATTGATAAAGAAGGTTTAAAAACTAGAGATGTTGTCAAAGCTTTACAAAGAACAGGTATGGCTGGACCGATTGATATGGGCATAAGATGGGGAGAAGCTACACAGTATGGTAAGAATCCATTATTAGCTGCTTCAAGTTTAGGTGGACCGGTAATTGGTGATGTTGTTAATATGGCTTTCTATAATAGAGGAATACTAGAAACAGCAGCAAGAAAATTACCTTTATATGGTTCTAAAAATCTTATCGAAAGATACACTGGTTTTGATTTTGATGATGTTGCAAAAGCTGCAAGAGAAATAGATAGACCAATGTTAGAAGGTTTAAAAACAGGACTACAAGCCTTGACATTTCCTGAAGAAGAAAAAGGAACAGGTTTAACATCAGGCTTAACAACTTTAAGAAGAAATTATTTTGAAGGTGGTGAAGTAAGTAAAAATGTAAGTGATGTTAAAGATAATCCTGAAAATAGAGTGGACCCTTTAACAGGATTACCATACTCAGTACAGTCTGAAATTACTATTAATACTTTTAAAAAGGAATCATTTGATGAGGAAATGGAAAGATTAGGTTTTCAAACTGGAGGTGTTGTCAATATACCAAATAATGAAACACAACCTTTATTAGAAAGTAATGACAATAAATTTAAAATGAAATTTAAATCTAATACTTTTACCGAAAGTGAAAGAGATGAAGCATTTGACAACTTGGTAAATGTGTTAGATAACTTTGATACATAATATGAATATAGAACTATGCAAACAAGAAATAAAAAGACACGAGGGCGAACTACTCGAAGTCTATGTCGATTCTTTAGGTTACAAAACCTTAGGAGTAGGGCATTTAATACAGCCACAAGACCCTGAACATGGTTGGGAAGTTGGTACTCCAATAACTCAAGAAGTATCTGACATATATTTTGAAGACGATTTCAATAAACATTTAGCAGAGGCGATACATGTGTTTGGCGAAGAAGAATCTTTTTATTTAT
>Ga0222718_10003234_pt1 | contig 14061 bp, 14 predicted proteins | sample C33_27DmetaG_FD_165045 | JGI IMG/M metagenome (GOLD analysis project Ga0222718, IMG submission 165045) | Estuarine water microbial communities from San Francisco Bay, California, United States - C33_27D | ecosystem: Environmental > Aquatic > Marine > Unclassified | place: USA: California... | reverse complement strand
TTATGCTATTTAATAAGCCTTTCAATCAATGTAATCAGAAAGAGCAGTTAGAGGTGAAAGAGTTGATTAAAAATGCAGTTTAACTTAAATTGTATAGTCGATTGTCAAATGACTCGTAGTCTTACAAGAAAGGTAGGACAATGAGTAGAATAAAACAAAATACTACGTATCGTAATGGTAAACGTATCCTGTGTTCGTGGAGTATTATAGCGAATCTCTCAACAGGTACAGAACGTATCACTCTTAAAGGAATCAAAGACAAGAAAGTTGCGTTAAGATTCCAATCCAGAGTGAACGAAATCGAAAAGCAATCTAAACTTTATCCAAATATTAAAGATTGGTTAGTTGAATTATACATCGCTTGCGGTAGAGAGGATCTAATTCCAAACTACAATGATGTGATTCCTATGATATCTGAGGGATTTGATGAGTTGATTGAAACTAAGACTATGTACAAGACTATCAAGAGTCAAAGTACAATAGACGCATATAAACTTGCGTGTCAGGTGTTAATAGATGTGGTAGGTGATATACCTATCAATCAGATATCATCTGTTCATAAATCAAAGTTGCAGTTAGAGTTAAATAGTAGAGGGTACTCAGATAATACAATCAACATTAGAGTAAGGAATATTATGCAGTTCTTACGTTGGTGTGAGGAATTACAGTACTTAGATAAAGTACCCTTCAAGATTCCACAGATTAAAGTTAAACCAAATACTAAAACTTGGATTAAACCTGAGGAATTAGACTTAATCTTATCTGCTTTGGACTGCGAAGTAGTTAAGGCATATACATTAGTTGCTTATCACACAGGGTTAAGACTTAGAGAATTAAATACTAACCCTTCTGATACTGCATATAGAGGGCTATACCACTCAATTAAAAGAGTTGATAACGTATGGCAATTAATGGTTAATGGTAAAGGTGGTAAAGTAAAACCTACAATCTTACCTGATGAGATTAAACCTTACTACGATGTTATGACTGCTACAAGACGCAATCCAAATACGATATCAAGATACTTTAAACGTGCTTGTGTTAAAGTGGGATTACCACACTACCACTTTCACCACACAAGACATAGCAAAGCAAGTAATACTTGTATGAGTAGTACTGATATTTACTACAATAAAAATCTACTAAGACACGATTCGGTTAAGACTACTGAGAAGTACTTAAATGATACTCGTTTATCGTGGGAGAAATTGGTAGAAGGTGAGTCCTTTAATGCATAAATTAGGACTACAAACTGACTACAATTAGTCAATTTGGGTGATTTATAGAGGATAGACATCCTTCTTTACACGCAGGATGTCGGGAGTTCGAATCTCTCATCGCCCACTTGTAAGGACATACTATATGTTCGACGACAAACGAGGGCTATCTTTTGGTAGCCCTTCTTTGTATCAAATATGTATTAATAATGACATACGAGGACAAAAAATAGGGCAACTATACAGGCAACTATTATAATATCTAACTGATCTGCTGTTAAATCGAAATTTTCAACCTAAAATTCTCAACCTAAACAAGAAATCGAGGGGGGGGGTACTATCTATATATAAGACAAGCACACAATCTGAAATAATTTTTTAAATATTTTTTAGTACATATGTGTAGATGTATGGATTAGTACTACAAGTATGTATGTGTATGGTATTATATAAGTATGGGTTGTGGATAGGTTGTGGGTATTAATTCGCCTTATAATACTAATTCGCCCTTCTTTGTGTTTATAACTTTGATATTTCTTGACTAATGACTGTTTAATTCACTATGTTAATCGATATCAATAAAAAAAAGGAGTAAAATATGGAAGCAGGAAGTGTAAAACTACATAATGCTGCAGAATGCTACGGATATGTACTTTCGTTTTTGGCCTATTGGTCAGACGGAGAATGGCATGAGGCAGAAACAAAAGTAATGTATCAAGCAGTCGCTGCGAGTATGCAAAACATGGAAATAGATACTGATGGTGATGGAGATTCTGATATTGATGACTTCAAACTATCATTGGATAACATTGGTAAGAGTTTCGCAAATTGTACCTTCGATCAAGCATGTGTACATGTAGAAAATATTTGCAGAAATTATTTTGGTAAATGGAGTGATAAAGATAGACAAATAATTCTGAATACTTGTGTTAAGCTAGTAAAAGCAGATGGAGAACTAACAGAACAAGAAAAGAATAACATAAAAATACTTTCTGGTTTTTTAAGTTTAGACAATCCCCTTTAATAAATACTATCAACATAAATAATACAACACTATATCTTTCTTATTATTTAGGAGGTTATAGTGTTGTATCATATGAAAGGTAATTTTTAAGTATGAATGAAAATTTACAAATTGATGAACTAAGTAAAATATCCAAAGAAGAGCAAAATCAATACATAGAATCCGTTGCATTTGTTTATTTATCGTTCTGTATAGCAGACGGTCAACATGAACAAAATGAACTTGCAGCAGTTTATGTATCATTAGAAAAAACGCATGGCATCGATATGGATACATTTCAACTATTTTTAAAAAATTTTAATGAGGTTTTTAATAAAGGCGATGAATTTTTTCAGGAAGAATTAAATAAAAATATTAGTCATGTAATTAATGTTTTAAAAAAAATAGATGCTGACTCTAACCATAAAGATTTGCAAGCATTTTTAAAAAATTTAGTTATTATTGCACAGGCCGATGGCGTAATTGCAGAGCCTGAAAAAAGATGGATTCAAAATTTTTGCAATACATTGGATGTTGAACAGCCAAAAGAAATTTTAGATAACCCTGACAAGCAGCGACCAAAAATTATTGAACTCTTAGCAGATCAAGGCGGTGGATTAAAAGAAGCAAAAGAAATAATCGATAACGACAATGCTCAAGTAAATGCTACTGATATACTGATGCATACGCATGGTTTTACTCCTTTACATTATGCTTGTTGGGATGGAAAAGATGATCTTGTTAAATATTTAATTGAACAAGGCGCAAATGTTAATGCTGAGGGTACATATGATACATGCTCTCCTTTATTGCTTTGTATTGAACCACATCAACTTAATTGTGCAAAATTGTTAATTGAAGCGGATGCTAATTTAGAAATTAGAAATACGGAAGAACCGCCAAATCCATTTCATGCTCCAAAGTTTCCAACAATATTAAGACTTGCTGTTATGAACACTTCTTATGATCTAGCTGAATTGCTAATCGAAAAAGGAGCGTCAGCCGATGTTTTATTTGAGCCTTGTATCGCTACAGATCATGATAGCGATAATTTTTTTGAAAACTGCATTGGTGTGGGTAAAGAGCATTATCCTCAAACTTTCGATTTAGAAAGACTTAATAAAATTATTGAACAAGTCTCAAATGATGAATCTAAAGAAACGCCTCAAGAAGCAGAGGAAGAAGAAAAAAAGACAGGACCAATGGCACTTTCACATAAAACCAAATCAGAAGAGGAAAATCAATTTCTAAGAAATTTTATTGTCAAATGGATGGCTGAAACTGAAGATTTTGCCTATGCAGCAAGTAGAATACAATTTCCTTCTTTTTTAAAAGAAATAGATGATGCTTGTCCAGTATTTACAGATGATGAAATAACTTTTATTAATCATCATATTGATTATGAAAAATGTATCCCTTCATTACCATATGTTCATGACCCAACATTTTACAATCATACAAAGCAAGTATGGTGGGTAGCTCCATGCGTTTACTGGGGGGAAAAACTTGTTTCATGGGTGATGGTTGATAAAAATGGATTTTATGCTCCCCACCCTGAAAACTGGGATGATCAAGATGATGTCTCTGCAATTTTTAGTTGGGAGACGATAGAGGATATTTCATTTGATATAGATGAATTTGAAGATCATGCCATCGCTACATTAAATATCGAAGCAACAAATGGAGGCGAGTTAACTTTTCATGAATTTTTATCTTTAAATAAAGAGGTTTCTAAAGCAGAAGGAGAACCTGTTTTTAGAGGATCTTACCTTAGTATATTTAAATCTATTTTTGATGTGAATTATGAAACTATTATTCAAAGTAGAGGAGCTCATGCTTGGTATCATGGAGTGGGAATGGAAGGTATGAAAGCTTTTAAAGACCCATCAGAACTACTAAACCAAAGCATTTGGGAAAAAGCCAGAACTGGAAGAATGAACTTTAAAACAAGTTCAATCTTTGATTATAATCCTGATGGAGAACAAGACTCAGCCGCAGAAAACAAAATAGAAGATAAATTAGATAAAAAAGTTAGTTCTGTTGAGGAGAAAACTTCCAGCTCAGCTGACGAATATTACTTTGAAGATTATATTGGAGAATATAGGCTAAAAAATAATATTGAAGAAATTCTTGACGATATTTTATGTGGTCTAGCCGATTTTTTAGATGACAGATTAGAAGCTACAGATGGTTTATTACAACTAAGTACTCGAACTGGTGGATATTCTCTTTATGCAGATAATAAGCTAAGAAATGGAAAGTTTGCCCAGTGTAGATTTGGAAAGAGTGATCGAAAAGAAGGTAAACCCGAGCGTTATTTTGTTGAGTTATACCTATTGAAATCCAAAATGAATTATAAAATTGATTCCCTACCTAATCAGGTTTTACAAAGTCCACACGCTCATGAATTTTATGTTATTAGATTTTATGAAGCTGATGAATTTTTCAGTAACCAATCAATTCTTGAAAAAAGATTAAAAGAGAGTTTAAAAGCACGACAAAAAAATAAACTTATTACAAAACGTAAAAATCTTTCTAAGAAACAACTAAAAGAAGAATATCTAAGAGATTTAGGTATCTATAAACAATAATTAATAGAACTGGAAATATGCTAACAGATTTTGCTGGGAATATTTTAAAAAATTTCTGGCCTTATATTGAGAAAAATCGAAACGAAATGTTTAATAGTTTTCCATTAGAATTGTTTTATTTAATAAAAAGCGATGAAGATTTAAATTCTTTCATTTAGATTTTAATTTTTAAATAATTATGAAAAGTAATCTTTCAAGAATCAGACAAATATTTTACAAGATTCGTAATAATAGATATTTCGAATTATTTGTTGTAACTATAATTGTCTTATCTGCATTAAATATTGGACTAAGTACATACAACATTGATCCTTCTCTTCTTAAAAGCCTTATTGTTTTCGACTATCTTATAACAATTTTTTTTCTTGTGGAAATAACAATAAGAATATATTCATATGAAAAAAGTATTTTATTTTTTCAAAAAAAATGGAATGTTTTTGATTTTGTTATTGTGACTCTAAGTTTAATTCCACTAGAGCTAATGGAAGCTGTCATTGTAGGAAGACTACTAAGAGTTTTTAGATTATTAAGGGTTGTAAGTTTTATTCCTCAATTTAGGATTCTCATTGAATCTTTGGCACAAGCAGTTCCCAGGGTTGGATATGTTTTATTATTTATTTTTATTGAGACATATATTTTTGCTGCTATTGGTTCAATCTTGTTTTCTGGTGTAGATCCTTATCATTGGGATAATATAGGAGTATCATTACTGACTTTATTCAAGGTTGCAACAATAGATGGATGGATTGAAATTATGAACGGCACGTTAACAGTATATCCTAATTCATGGCTTTACTATCTTATCTATATTGTTATTAATTCCTTTATCTTTTTAAACATGATTGTTGGAGTAATCATTGATGTTATGATTCGCAGAAATAGTGCAGGGCAGACAGATGAACTTAAATCTCTTCTAGGCTTGCATAATAAAATAGACACATTCGAAAAGAAGTTTGTGTATAACCAATACATAGATCAAAATACTTTTGATAAAGTTGACAATGAAATTAATTCAAATAATGATACAAAAATTACTGTGGGAATAATTATTGAGCGTAAAGAAAAAATGCTATTACTTCAACGTCCAAATGGTACATGGGCTATTCCAAAAGGTCATGTGAAGGAAGGTGAATCAAACTATGAAGGCATGGTTCGAGAATTAAAAGAAGAAACTCAAATTGAATTACCAAGTAAAGCAGATTATTTACATGAAACAACTAATAAAACTGGTAGTGTTTTACACATTTATTTTTATAATACTTCAGAAGTATTAAAACCACACATCAATCCTGAGCATATCGGATGGGCATATTTTTCAAAAGATGCTTTACCTGAAAATATAGATTTTGGTTTAAAAAAATACTTAAGTGAAAAGAAATAAATTTATGGACGATTTTACAAAATTTATGAAAAGGGAGATATCTGATAAGGATGTTATTGACACATTTAATAAAATTAAAGAAAAAATTGATAAATTTGGTCATGCAACAAGCGGGACTGTTGATGGTAAAGGTGCACTTGAAAGACCTTTTGCACATACCTTTGGTTTCTCCTTTTCATCTGGATATGAGCTAATATGTTTTTTCCCAATTAAAAATAAAGGATTAGCAGTAGTTAGTAATATATTTAATAACATCATTGATGGAGTGAAGTCAAATGCATTACAAATTTCTGATCAAATCATTAATGATAAGAGTGTTTATTATTTACCGCTTGCAATGCATGTTTTTGACCAAGACACTCAAAAAGATGTCGAAAAAGTCTGGGCTAAGCAACTGGAAAGAGATGGTGCTTTTTCTGAATTATCAACAGATAATCATAAGTTAGTTTTAATAATTGCAACTGATAAAAATGGTAATTTTCCATGGGAAGATGACTGTGAAAGTTATTGGCCTCAAATGTGTCCTCCGCCTTTAGCAGCAATGGCACAAATGGCAATTTTAGGAACAGATACCTTGCTAAGTAAACTTGAAAAAGATTATAAAATTAATAATTAATAAAAGGAGAAAAAAATGGCTAAAAAATATTATTGCATAACTTCAACACAAGAATTTTATCTAACTCATGATATTGAGGAAGTTATTAAAAGGAATTTCTCAAAGCTTACTGATGTTGAGTTTGAGTCTTTGATTAAATACATTGAAGGACCAGTGGGTCTTCAAACTGGTTTTATTGAACTAGATACTCAAAATTCAATTGAAGAAAATCAAGATGATACTGAATTGGATGAGTATTTTGAGAATGGTCAATTGACTCAATCAATTTCTGATGCAATTTCAGAACATTTAGGATTTTACTATTCAGATAAGTATGAAGATAATTAGATTGGTATTAATTAAATAAATAAAGGAGTTGAAATGGAAAAAGTTACTGAAACATTAAACACAATTTTGGAGAATATTATTGAAAAGAATTCTGATGATTTTATTAAGAATTCATCATTTAAAGTTCGTCCAGGGTATGGTCCTGATAAATTTTATCTTGATAAGGCCAATCAAGATTATGAATCTTCATTAGAAAATCTAATTCATCATATTTTGTTTGAAGAAGAGCTTTATAATCATTTTCTTAACGAAAGACAGTTGGGTAATTGTAAACATGTTATTGAAAATGAACCTGATTCAATATACCGCCCTGATCTTGAAGATGAAGAAATATCAGATGCAGAATATGAGCTTGAAGAGCAAGCTTCAGAAACATTAGATGATATCTATGCAAGCGCATTAGAATTCACAGAGGATAAGTTGTGGGATTACGATTTCTTTGAAGGATTATCCGAGTAATTATGCGATATAGAACAAAAGAGTTTGTCTTAGCTACTGATTATAAACCAAAATTAGGAAGATTGTATTTTATAGGAGTAGATGGAAACTTGTATGAAACATCAATGGGCCCTAAATCCAAAGGATATAAAGCTCCTATGGTTGCTGAGTTAAATATTAAAAGGGAAGAAGGTTGGCTTTATTCTGTAGAAAGAAATCCTGAAGTCGAATATTTTGGAGATAATAAAAAATCAAAAGTTCCTAAAGATTCAATCATTGAAGTATGGCGAAATCTTATGTCCTCAGAGTATGGAATAGCTGATATGACCAAAAAAGAAATTCTTGATGAAATTCTTGAAGATTGGGAGGATTTGTCAAAATTTGCAACAGATGAAAGCTTAAATGAAGATCGAGGAAGATGGATTCAGGAAAGTAGAGACATTTTTGGTGAAGATGATGCTCAGGATGAAATTGAAGTTGATTTACATACTATTGTTATTCAATTAGAGCAAATAAGAAGATTTGGTAAGATTATTTATAGAAAGGAGTGAGAGATGGGTGCATTTAATAATTCAGCAAGCAAAAAATTGTATAAATTATTTCAGAAATGGACAAATGATGTTAATCCAAAAGAAGTTGAAAGCTTATTGAAGGATGGGGCTGATCCTAATTATATAAGTGAAAAAGATAATTGGGGATTATCATATCATACATTTATAATGTCATGTAGAAAAGATGATTGGATTGATTCTGTAAAAATCCTTATAGAAAATGGAGCAGATGTTAATGCAAAATTTGATGATAATGGCAATTTGGAAGAAGTAGAAACTCCATTAATAGTTGCAATAAGACATGGTGATGATACAGAAAAAATTCAGAAGCTATTAATTGATTCAGGTGCTAATTAATCCTGATGAGCGATAAATCAGAAAGATATTTAACTAAATCTAGAATGAAGCTAGGACTTGAGTGTCCAAAAAAGCTTTATTATTACGAAGATTACAAATCTCAAGATAGCGATAATGAATTTTTAGAAATTTTGGCTGAAGGAGGATATCAAGTTGGTGAGCTTGCCAAATATTATTACAAGTTTCACTTTCCAGAATATCATTATGTAGATATCACCTCACTAGGTTATGAAGAGTCCATTAAGGCTACCAATAAAGCCCTTGAGCATGAGAATGTTGTAATTGCTGAACCAGCTATTACTTTTGATAATTTTTTCATTAGGGTAGATGTTTTAGTTAAAAAAGGGAATACTGTTCAGTTGGTTGAGGTCAAAGCAAAATCGTGCAATTCAGATGATGAACATGATTTTTTAAGTTTTAAAAAATCTGGCGTATCTATCAATAGTAAATGGAGGCCTTACTTAGCAGATGTTGCCTTCCAAACATATGTTACATCTCAGGCTTTTCCAGAATGGTCTATCACTCCATACCTAATGCTTGTAAACAAAAGCAAAGAAACGAATATGGACGGCCTAAACCAACTGTTTACCATTATTAAAACAGATACAGAGAATGGTGAAAGTCGATTAGGGGTAGAGGTAAATGAGGAAGCAATAAATTTAAATAAAGAAAAAATTAAAGATACCGTATTGCAGGATGTAAATGTAAAAAGAGTTGTAAACTCAATTTTGTATGATCAGCCATTAGGCAATGATAATTTTTTTGATTTATTAAATCGTCCTCTATCTGAATTTGGAACTGATAATAGTTCGACATTCATTGAAGCAGCTCATCAACTATCTGATGCTTATAAAAATAGTATATCTTTAGATAAATCAGGAAATAATATTGGAGCGTGTTGTTCAAAGTGTACTTTTTGTTGGCAAGAAATTATTCCAAACTATAGCGACAAAGAAAATTATATTTCGTCTATTTGGAATTTTCCCAAAAATAAAATAACTGAATTATTTGATGAGAAAGTTTATTCTATTAAAGACTTATATAATAATCCTCATCTCAATCCTTTAAACCCTAGTAGTAAGCGCTATGAAAGACAATCTTTACAAATAAAGCTTTCAGGAACAAATGACACTTCAGAGTGGTTTAGTGAGGATATTGCAGAAATAATGAGCGAGTGGAATTTTCCACTTCATTTTATTGATTTTGAAACGTGTACTGTTCCATTGCCATTTCATAAAAATGAATATCCATACGCTGTAATTGCATCACAGTTTTCTATTCATTCATTATTAGAAGATGGTTCTGTAAAACATTACGAATGGCTAGCTGATCAGTCCTCAATAGACCCTACCATACAATTTGTGCAAGAATTAAAAAATATTTTATCTAAAGATAAGGGCACAGTCTTTATGTATGCTAATCATGAAAATGCTGTTTTAAAATCTGCCAAGCAGAGGATGATTCCTCATAAACATAAATTCAAAGAGGAGATAGATTTTATTGATTCAATTACTTTTACAAAAGGAGAGCATGAGCCAGATAGAGCGATGGTTGATATGTGTAAATTTGTAGAAAATAATTACTATCATCCCTTGACAAATGGATCTAATTCTTTAAAAGCAGTTTTACCAGCAATAATGGCAACAAGCAAGATTTTGAAACAGAAATATTCATCCCCGTTGCCGTTTGGCACCAACTTGATTGATTACATTCTTTTCAAAGAAGTAAACGGGAAGGTAACTGATCCATACGATATACTACCTAAGCTTAAAGATTTAACTTCTCAAGATCTTGATAGGGCTCTTTTCCATAAAGATTCTTTAAAGGATGGTTCGGGTGCAATGAAAGCATTTCAAATATTACAATTTTCACAAATTTCTGAAACAGAGAAAAAAGGACTTAGAAAGGGCTTACTCAACTATTGTGAACTAGATACATTGGCAATGTTAATGTTATACGAACACTTAAAGTCTGTTTAGCAAAGTGACTAAAAATTGTATATGCGGTTTTGAGGGAAGTCCTGCACATGATGACATTTATGACTGTGTAGAGTATGAAGAAGAAAAGAGCGGAAAGACAAAAGGACAATGGATGATTGATTGGGCGAAGAAATCTAAGAAGAGCGAAGCAAAGACAAAGCCAAGTGGCTTTAATGCTTGGGTTGAAAAATCAGAAAAAAATAACAATGAATAATAAAGTTGAATATAAAGATATATCTATTGCTTTTGCATTACATAGAGTAGCACATAAAAAATATTTGATACCTTCTTTGCAAAGAAAATATGTTTGGCAGGAAACTCAAATTTACAGCTTACTTGATTCAATCATGCAAGATTATCCTTTTGGCACATTTTTATTTTGGAATATCAAAAAACATGAAGACGACAATTTAAACTCGAATAAATTTTACGAATTTTTGAAAGTTTATGATAACTCAGGTAATGGTTCTGGTGAAGAGTATAATGTCAAAAAAGCAATGGATAAAGAAGTAACTTGTATTATTGATGGTCAACAAAGATTCACGTCATTATACGTTGCGTTTTTTGGATCAATGCGTACAAAAAATAAGCAAGGATATACTGAAAATAAAAATGTATATATTGACATTAATTACAGCTCTGATGAAGATGCTCAGGAAAAGTATAAATTTCGTTTTCTTAGCAAAACGGAAGTAAATAATAGCTATAATAAAATCGTAAAAAACAAGAAAATTGAAAGCGATTCTAACGTTTGGATTGAATTGGGTGATTTGATTCATGACGACTATAGACTGAATAAAAAAGAATTCAAATCCAAAGCAGTGAAATCAAGAACAGCAAGATCAATAGTTGGCAAACAAAACCTCTTTATCGATAATCAGATGAAACATATAAAAAATAAATTATCTGCTATTGATTCAGATAGCTTAGAAGGTATCTTTTCAGATAAAAAAACAATAAATAATTGGGAAGAAGTGTTAGAAAAACTTTTCTTTAAAACTCATGTAGACTCTCCAATATCATACTTTACTATTACGGATATGGACCTTGAACAAATAATTGAAATTTTTATCAGACAAAATAGTGCGGGGACTCCGCTTTCAAAAACTCAAATGTTAATGTCAGTTCTATCTTCTAAATGGGTTGACGCCAGAAATGAAGTAGATATTCTCTTAGAGGATATCAATAGAAATGGAACATTTGATTTTGACATTGATTTTGTGATGAGATCTGCTCTCTATATAAATGATTTAAATATTCTTGTAAGTAGAAAAAATGTCATCAAGTATGCTGATACATTGCAAGATGCAGAAAACTGGAGTAAAGTAACAAAATCACTAACCCAAACTGCTACTTATTTAAAGGAACTTGGATTCTCTAAATATACTTTATCATCAAATAATGCTATCATTCCAATTGCATATTATTTATCAAAACAAAAAAAATATAAGATTCCTACAGCAAAATTGTCGACTACTTATGAGGAGTTTAAGTTTTATTTATTTTCCGTTATGGCGTTAAAGGTATTTGGTAATCATGGAGATACGGTTTTACAGCACATAAGAGATTCTTTAAAAGATATTGTAGCGAAGGAGTTTAATTTGCAACTATTAAACGATGCTTATAAAGCGCATAATAAGAATGGATGGAGACAAAAACCTCTGATGATTGAGGATAAATCAAAACTGGAGCCTTTACTTAATGCCAAATTTGGTAAAGAGGCTTATACAGTGCTTGGAATCATTGCATTAAGTGACACAAATCCCATTGATCTACAAAAATCTATTCATGTGGATCATATTTTTCCTCGCAATGGAGATGGATATATTACGATCGACGGTAAGGGTAAGATTGATAAATCCTCAGATGATTGGCAAGATTTGAACTCTATTTCAAATTTAGTCTTTTTCCAAGCTTCCGAGAACATACTTAAATCAAATATTGAACCAATAAAGTTTTATGAAAATAATATGACTGCTCAGATTGAAACAATTCTCAAAGAGGATATCTTTTTTGGAAGTAGCGTAGATAAAAATCTTCTTTCTTATAATCATTACAAATCATTTTTAGAAAAAAGAAAGAAATTGATTAAAAATAAACTCATATCAATTTTTAAACTTTAAGCTATGAGCAAAAGATCTAATGGTTCAAAATGTCCATATTGTTCCAATCAAAAAGTTGGATATGGTAATGATTTACTAACAAAATATCCAGAAGTAGCTAAAAAATGGCATCCAACAAAGAATGGTGAATTGCATCCAAGCAAAGTTATCCCAGGGTCTTCAAAAAAAGTGTGGTGGAAATGTAATAAAGGACATGAATATTTAAGCGAAATTAGAGTTCAATGTAAATCTGGTTGTAAAGAATGCTATAAAATAAATAGAAGAAAATGATGCATAATATTGACATACTAAAATTTTAAAAATGATTTCTCGTCGACAAAATTACCATTTCAATTTATTTGTTAGTAGAGTGTCATAAGTAAAAATCAAAAATTCATATTTTTTGCAATTGGAAGAATAGCATTTTTCTAATGTAGGGATTTATATAAGCTTACTTACAATAGCTTAGTGTATGGTATATTAACGTTAAGCGTAATGTAGGGTATATATAAGCTTAGTATATACGTTAAGTATTACGATTAATCTTATTACGTAGCTTTATAAAAAAGCGTATTAATAACGTTAAGTATTTCGATAAGGATTAACGTTAATAGAGACAAGATTCATTTTTTTGGTATTTAACCTTGACTAAAATGAAGCTCATGAGCAAGTAATACGTTATAAAGTAGTAAAAAAATAAAGCCTATGATAGTTTAGGCTTTGTTGTATATTGCACCTCATATGGTAGTAAAATAATTATGTCCTTCAAAAAAATTGGTTTGAAAGAACCTATTCTTAAAGCGCTTCAACAAAAAGGCTATACAGAACCAACTCCCATTCAACAATTGGCAATAGCATCAATTATTCAACAAAAAGATGTAATGGCTGCAGCACAAACGGGTACAGGAAAAACAGCATGCTTTACTCTTCCAATTTTAGAAATTTTATCCAACAATCAAGAAAATAAAAATCATCATGAATTAAATGCGTTAATTGTCACGCCAACCAGAGAATTAGCATCTCAGGTCCATGATAATATTAAATCTTATGGCAAGCATTTATCTTTAAAATCCATTGCAATATATGGAGGCGTTTCTGATGTTAATCAAAAACAAGCTATCAATAATGGCGTAGATATTATGGTGGCTACTCCAGGTAGACTATTGGATCTATATCATCAGAAAGCAATTAATTTTAGTAAAATAAAAATTTTAGTGTTGGACGAAGCAGACCAGATGTTAGACATGGGTTTCATTAATGATATAAAGAAAATTGACAAATATCTTCCGAAAAAAAGACAAAATTTAATGTTTACAGCTACATTTTCAGACCCATTCAGATCGTTGGTCAAGCAGTTTTCAAATGATCCTATTGAGATATCAGTAGCTAAAGACAATGAAACCGGAAAAAATATCGAACATTATTGTCACCCTGTTGATGCAAGCAACAAAGCAAAGCTGCTCATTCATTTGATAAAAAATGAAAAATGGAATCAAGCG
>Ga0222718_10003233_pt1 | contig 14062 bp, 39 predicted proteins | sample C33_27DmetaG_FD_165045 | JGI IMG/M metagenome (GOLD analysis project Ga0222718, IMG submission 165045) | Estuarine water microbial communities from San Francisco Bay, California, United States - C33_27D | ecosystem: Environmental > Aquatic > Marine > Unclassified | place: USA: California... | reverse complement strand
GGCCTCTTTATTTCCGCTTCGTATCTGTTGTACCAACGACAGATGTTTCCCACCAGTCCTTACTCTTTCCAGCGCTTGATCGGTAGTCAAGTAATGTGGGCTGGCTGTCTTCTTTACGTTTGGGAATATCGTTACGTTCATTGGTAGTGTGTTGATTTGAATTTCTATTTAGTGCGATAGATGTGTTGCTGTCATCGTCGCATATGTGGGCTGAAGAGTCAATATTTTCCTTCCTCTCGATGGCGATAATCATAAGAGCGATGTAACCGTGAAGGTCGTATAGCGTGTCTATGGAATGCGATCCGATGCCTTGCCCCTTTAAGCGCATAAGCTTGTCATCCATCCGAGCGCCAAGCGATGTTATGGCATCACCATTACCAAAGACCCCAAGAGGATCAAGGGCTGAGTCACCATAGTCTGCGTTCTTCTTGATGAGCAGATTCTTGGTAGCGTCGCATACCCGCTCAATGTCGTCTCTTGTTTTCATCGGGGTGAAGTTATTCAATTTTACTGACAATCAGCGCCGATCGTTTGGAGCTTTGGTACAGATAATACTTGAGTAGTCTGTCTGCTCCTTAATCTCCTCATAGTCTGACAAGTCATAGTTGCTTGTCACGTCTACATTGTATTTCGTACCATCGTTATTGATGTATGTACGAACGCGTGAGAGTTCAATAATCTCTCCAGTTTCTTTGTGCTTGAAGCGTATCATATATGCATTTCATTTTTCTTGACGAGGGAGAAGCCCCAAAAGAGCCAACCAATCGTGATTGCTTTTTCGCATATCTTGCTGTCATAGCATACGGATATGTGCGGGAGCAGGTGTACACTCCCAATCATTTTAAATAATTCCAGTTCCATTATGGTACAGGTTGAATATTAACATTTCTGACTGATACGTTCCAGTCGATTTTACTGACGAAGTTACGCGCCTCTTCTTTAGTGTCAAAATCTTTTTCTCTTTGATCCCACTTGGCCTTTCCGTTAAGGGTTTGGTCAAGGTAGGTGTAGTGGACTCGGTATTTCATATCCAATAAAATCCTTAAATATGATTACAATCAATCAATCAATTTGTCTTTTAAAGCGTCAGCTATTTTAGCGGAGTCCATTATGTCTTTGGGGTCTGATCGTATAAACATAGAATTGTCTCCAATCATTTTTTTATACTGAGTACGGCCAACCTGCCATCCGCTTTCATAAGCTAAATCAAACATTTCCCTAACCCACTCTTTGATTTCTTCTTTAGTGTCAATTGATTCGGGGACAAGTGTTTGAACAAAGTATTGAAAAGAAAATTTCAATTCGTCTGCCGTTGGGGACCAAAGCTTTTCAGCAATATTATTGATTATTTGTTCTTCACTAATTGTTTTTGTAGCCATCTTATTTTTTTTAATGGTTATTATAATCGCACCACTCTTCGTGATAACCAACAGCAAGGCAGTGGTGACATCCCCCCGCTGATTGTTTTACTTTTCTTACAAGTCCTCGCTTTTGTAAAATATTAAATGCTTTTTCTACATCCACAAACTTACCATCTATTTCAACAGAAAGCAAATCCCAGTAGTCTGTTTCTTCGCAAGAAATACATTTGCCAGACGATCCATCGTTTAACTTATCTGTATTTATTGCAAGACATCGTGAGCACTCGTATTGAGCTGAGTGTTCATATAGAGAGTCGTCCCAAACTTCAACCTCCATTTCTTTTGGCTGTAGTATCATTTTAGACGAAAATATTTTGTCAGGGACAGGAGATTTAGAAAGCTCATAGCCTAAATCAATTAAATATAACTCAGCATTGTTTCGCTTCATTTCTCTTTGGTGTTAAAGGTTTCTATTTGACACTTTGTGGCTCATTTACTTTACACTTTGTGGCTCATTTACTTTACACTTTGAGCCGTATTTGTTCTTTTTATGACTCATTATGAGCCTATCTCACCCATAGCATACATCTCCTCAATGGGCGTAGCGACCATCTGCTGGACCGCACGCTGTATAGCCATAAAGGCTTCTTCCTTCTCCTGATCGCCATCAATATGATGATACACCATACCCAAGTGGTCTTCAAGCTTCTTTGAAAGATTATTTATCCCGCTCTTGATGTCGTGGCGGTAAATCTTTGTGCCTTTAAACTCATCAAACAACTCCAGTGTCGTCTGCATACATACAACCAACTTGACGAGAATAAATTCAAGTTCTGTATCTTTTTGTTTTGTTTGTTTCATCAGTATCCTTTTTTCTTTCTGTCAATGGAGTAGCACATCTTGCACTTACCTCTGTAATAGTCGTTACGACCCTTTCTGCGTTGTATATAAAAGAACTTTATATGTAGTTCCTTACTGCAGGTATTGCAGGTCATTGATTCCTTTCCATCCATCTTGTATACATTTTAGCGGCAACAGCAATACGCTGAGGTCTAAAGGGATAGTCTCTTTTGAGACGGGCCATAGCAATTCGCATAAATTGGTCTTTCATCTTTTCAATAGTATTCTTTCTACTTCAAGCCAATAATCATATTTTGCGGAGTTTTCAGTAAAGATTATCATTTGCCTCACCTGAATCAAAGCATCTGATCCGTGCTGCCTCATTTTGTCGGAGGCTGTTTCTCTCGCGCTCATTCTATGTCGTCTTTTTCGCCATCATCGTAGATGTCGTAATGCTCACCAGAGTTTCCGTTACGCATAATGGCCTCCTGTTCTTCTCTTTCACTATCATCAACTTCTCTTTGATGATTAGCACAGCTACTCTTTTGGTTGTCTACCTCGTCTTGGCTGTCCCCAAGATCGTCCCAGTAGAGAAAACGATATTCACTCATCTGAATAATTTGTGTATCCTACAATCTTCTTATCCTTTATGGCCACTATAATTATCTTTCTTTCTCCTTTAAATGCCTTACCATATATTCTATCTGACAAGCTCTGCATACTCTTGCTGTCGTGCAACATAATCGCCGAAGCGGTATCATATGTTGTCACAATCCATTCAGTAGCCTTGTGTTTATTCCTCCCTTTGCTGTAGGATATCGTCGCTGTCAGATGGTATATAGGTTTCAATGTCCATTCGGATTTTAAAGATGATGTGTGGAACAAGTTCCGTAGCCTCAATGTACCCGACAGCAATATGATCCATCAACGGATAGTAGTGTGCCGTAACGCAGTTATCTCCTAACTTATTAGCAATCAGTAAGATAACATAGTCTGTTTGAAGTGTTACTTTAGGTAGCGTGATGCGCGTACCATCAATGCCGCACTCCAACACTTGGAAGGAATAGTCCTCATTGCTTTTACCCTTGAGATGGAAGGAGCGATCGTCCAAATAGGTGAGCGACCGACTCCATTCCATCGCCAAGAGATAGGCAACGCCTTTGTTCATTAGAACGGCAGGTCGTTGGAGGGCTGTGCTTGTGGAGCCTTATAGGTAGAGCCACCAGCTTTTTTAGGTGCAGAGTTGGGATCCCATACGGAGAGGAAGGGCTTTCCTTCGCGTAGGTCAACAATCTCTACATATACATTTCCCTTTGTAGTAGCGAACTGCTTCAATGCTTCGAGCTGTTCTACCTTAAAAGATACTTTGTACTTTCGGGCGACCTTGCCGCCTTCGGGGATGTACGGCTCTTCAACGAAGCCGTAACGGGGGGTGTTGTTTTCCATAGTTTAGATTAGGAAGGGTGAATTAAATTTCATCAAAGATGTAGTACTCTTGCGTGGACATATCTCCATCAAGGAATGAGCGGATGATTTCCACTCCTGTTTCAAACTTGCGTTTGCCCGACTCTAATGTGCGCTCAGAGCACACGAATAGACCGATAGTGTAGGGATAAGATGTTTGCTGTACAATCCACACATAGTTCTTAATCCCAGTCAGTTGCGTGTAGATATATGCTTGTAGGTCGTAGCCGAACATAAAGACATCCTTGCGGAATCCTTTGATGGATCGCGTGGTCTTTACATCAACAATATAGTCACCGAAGTTTGCGGAACCTTTTGCATCAAGGAAGCCGTGAGCAGGAACATCACCAATGAAGCCAGTAGCTTCCACTTGGTACTCAGCATCAGCCAAGTAAATGTCGTAGGCGTTGGTACTCATCAGGCGGGTGATCATATCAATAGCGCGGGTGTTGTCCTCTACGGACAGCAATCGTTTGCTACCAAGACCATCTTGGAATTCCTTCTTCCACTCCTTGTATGCTTTGGTGATGCGTGGGTTACCCCCACCAATCTCGGCAATAATCTTGCTGTCATCCATAACAGCGAATCTTTCGTCAAACTTATTGGGTTCAAACAAGAGGCAGTCATATGCCGATCCGAATGTCAACGCATCAGAATCTTTGTAGTATGTGCCTCTGCAGTATGCCTCAAAGGACACCATATCTTCCATCGCAATCTTGATGGATGAGTACGACAGATAGGATTTACCTGTCTTGTTCTGAAGGTCAACAGCAAACTGCATTACTTAACGAACTTCTGCAGTCCCTTCTTTTGGTTCTCTGTGAACTGGCTTCCGTACTTGGTTACAACAGCTTCATATGCTTGGGCCTTGTCCTTTGCGCCCTTGAGATATTCAATGGCTTGTTGGTAGACATCGGACTGCTGTGCGGGTGCAGGTGCAGTTGTGGTAGCGGCAGGAGTGCTGTTCTGCTTGGCGATAGCCATAGCGACCTCATCTGAAGATGCGATAGATGTATCAATGCCGATACCCAAGTTAGCGAGTGCACGACCCCAAGCGGATGTTTCGCAGTTCTCTACATAGGATGTCTTGTTGATGTGCGAAGATGTGCGATCCTCTTGAGCAAAACCTGTTGCTACGAGGGCGTTCTCTGCGTTGCGAATCTCTGCGCGAACTACGCACGACTCGGGTTCAAGCGAGATGAGTTCGGAGGTAAGCGTCCATCCTGCATATTCTTTTGCTGTTCGGAAGTACTTGATGCGCTCGTTAACCTCAACATACTGCTTGCCTTTGATGTTGGTTGTCTTGAAGTGATGTGTCATAAATTGAATTTTAATTTGAATAAAGTTACTGAATTTTAATCATATAGACAAATTTTGCTGTCGGTTTGCTTGGTGTAAAGCATCCCCAAAACCACCTTTGACTATATAAATAGTTGTCGCTGTGTCTGGTGATAGAGATGTGTAGCACGATCAATCATATCGTTCATTACATCTTTAGACATATCTCGTTCTTCCTTTAGTTGGTCGCGCTCCTCTTGGGCGGCCTTGAGAGCCGCCTCGAGGGCAGCGACCCTATCTTGATAGTACTTGATAAGCGTTCGTGTTGTATCGTCCATAGTGCTTGTTGTGTTAGCAAAGTTACAGGTGTTGACAGCATAAAGTCAAGTATCAAATGGAACTATTTGATAATCTTGCTGATGTTTATCTTAACGGGATTCTTTAAGGTGTGGTTGATAACAGCATCAGGATCAAACAGATAGCATCCGCTTTTCTCGTCCCAAAACTTTTCATAAATTCTTACTTGTACCTCTCCAACCCCGTACTCATCAAAGTTTACAAGAGATAGCTGTACATCGTGGCGGTCACCAAAGTACCAGTCCTCGTCCATTACAGGTTTGAATGTTGCAGTGTGTTGGCTGTCCCCAACAGCAAACTCAACACTGAAGTCATAGGTGATAAAGGTATTATGGCTGATCCGCATAGTACATTAGTTTATTTTATTGACCTTATTATCTGTGATATAATCATCACTACGATATTGGTAAATATAACAACTTTAATGACATTAGTTATCTTGTCAATTATAGTGTCAGATATGTTCTTCTTCTTCATCGTGTGTCTGTTCGTTGAATAGGTTCTGATAGCGCAGGACAAATCGGGCATTGTAACTTGCGGTCTTCTCCTTCAATGCCCTGCGCGTTTGCTTCTTGGGCTTCTCCATTACTTAACCTGCGCCAAGCAAGAGATTTGATATAGGCGTTGCTGTAGTTCAAAGACCTTGTCACGAAGCATTTCGTTTTCCTCTCGCAGATCACGAGCGACAGCAACCTCAAAACTAAAGGTGTCTTGGAAGCGTTTACGCATCTTGGAAGATGGGCGGTGTACTCCGTTCTTTACATTCTGAATGTAACTATAAGAGTAGCCGACAATTCCTGCTATTTCTTTGGTCTTGATTCCTTGCTTATTAAGGGATTTGATTTGGTTTTGAATTTGATTATTTCTCATCGCTGTTGTTTTTAAAGGGGTAATTAAATAGTTTTTCAAGAAAGTTTTGTGCTCGTTCTTCAGTTTCAAAAGAGAACAGAATGGTCTTGTTTATTTTGTTTTTTATATTCCATCTGTTGGTTCGGGTACTGAAAGAAACTAAATACTTATCTCGTCTTGGTTTTTCGTCAATCATTCGTTAGTGAAGTTTCCATTAAGCATTGAGTATCCTCCGTTTCCATAGGAGTCCTGATTGTCTGCGGCGCGAAAGCCGTCCTCTTGTTCTTTGTGCATCTGCTTGGCGTACTCAAGCATCTTCTCCAAGCGGTACATCCACATAGAGTCGAGATACTCCTCTATCTCCAGTCGGATCGCCTCTTTCTTCTTTGCGTATTCGTTCATAGCGTGTTGTGTTGGTTGTAAAACTATCAATAATATCCGTAGGGATCGGTTCAAAAATGTCTTTAAATAGGTCATTCATTTAGTCGTTTGTTTATGTGTTCTTTGTATGCATTTTTATACAGGAGGAAGGCATCTAAAAAGTCCTCGTGTAAGGGGAAGTCAATGATGATGTTGTCATCTACCTCATTGCGGAACACAATGGTGAATACATTATCATCCTTGCAATAGGACAGCAGTTCACACGCTTCGTGGAAGTGCGACCATTCTGGTTTGTTCTGGTTCATAGTGAGTAGTATTCGTATCCGTAATCAAATTCATAACCGATATAGTCATCGTCAACATCGTTGCCGTCAGGATCTTCCCAACCGCCTTTATGCTTGTTGTACTTAATCTGTATATCGGTATCGCAGATGACATCAATGATGCTACCTTCGTACTCAACAATGTTACCATCTTGATCATAGACAAGTGTACCTGCGAAACTCACTCCAATCTCGGAGAAGAACATTTCAAGCATAAGGTCACCTGCTTCTATCTGATCGCATAGTTTGTAGAACCATTGCGTAGGTGGTGACCAAGCAGTATTGAAGTAGAAAATCATATGGTCGGTTTCCCCTCCGTAGTTCTCCTCAATGTCATAGCAGTCAGCGTTCCATTTAGTACCCCAATTGTTGATGTTCCAATTGTACCAATTAGGTATACCTTGCTCCGTAAGTTCTATCTCTTTTTTCCAATTCAATGGATTTTTATACAGGTTTTCTGGCTGTGGTACGGCACAGGCAAAACTAAATTGCTGTCCGTGTTCATTCTTTTTGGGAAGGAGAAATAGGTGACGATACTTCGCGATGTTCTCCTTGCTACCAATTACTCGTAATCTGTTGTTGCACCAATTAGGCATAGTAGTGTTGTTTTAGATGGTTAGTTATCAAATTCTTTATCATAAGGACATTATTCGTCCTCTTTTAAAGTGAAATAGAATCAAGTAGGTCAATTGCATCTTGCAGTTGCTTTACAATCGGGTTGTCGTATCGCTCATCAGAAATTTGTCCGATGTATTCAAGTCCCTCATAGAGCGCATCTTGTACTTTCTCTATGTCATTGGTAAGAATGGTCTTTGTTTTCATAGTTAATAGTTGTTGGTTAAAAAACGGGGGCGTATCGGGCTACCCCCCGCGTGATGATTACTTCGCCCAATCCCGAAGGCACTCGTTAATATCAAAAGAATTTTACTTTTAAGGCGATTCCTTTGCGACCGCTATCTCGCTTGGCGTATAAGTTATACGATCCGTCACCAAATCCGCTTGAAGATACAAGTCCTATACCCTGTAGTTCGCCATACTGCTCATTGCGTAGGGTATATCCACAAATCTTACCATACCAATGGTCACCATCTTCGGTCTTTCGGTAGGATTCGTAGAAGTCCTTTCCTTCTTCGTCTGAAAATGGAATATCCAAAGAGTCGTTCCGATAATTTTCAATGTTAAAGAATCCACATTGACCTGAATCTACACCTATATTATTAGATACAAATCCCCATCCATCTCTATTGTCCTGATGGTCTTCGTGTACGATAGAGATACTGCGTATGTAACCATCGTGTTCCTCTATAGTTGGGATATAGTTTCCCTCTTTCATATTGGATGCAATCTCATTGCACCAAGTATCAATAGTGTAGCAGGGATCACTTACGACTATTTTAGTTCCGAAATAAAGTTTGTTTTCCATAAGTAGTGTTGTTTGTTGGGTGCAAGTTTGCAAGAGTTTTTGACTTATGCAAATCTTTTTTAGTCAGTTTATAGTTGATTTTAGTATTTCAATACATAGGTCGTGTGGGATCTTACTGCGCTCGTAGTTACCCTTGAGTCCCTGCGTTCCTGTTGCGCTTCCTCTTGGCGCAGAGATATGACAAGGCATTCCGTTCTTACAGGCAGTACGAGGAGTCCATTGTGGATTGTTCGTCCATATGTCGGTCGGTTTCATTCTGCTATCTCCATACTGACAATAGGTGATGGTATGTCGGATAGGTAGTGATTCCATAAACGGCATCTTGCGTAGCATACCACGAGGATTCTCAATGAACCAATAGGTCGGCTTCAGTTCCTCAATGATTTCTAATGTGCGTAGGACGAGTTGCTGTCCAAGAACAGCAGAGTCGGTCTTTGGGGTGATGACATTGCCTTCCTTATTCCAATGCCTACCAATACTTGCTACCGAAAATGATGTGCAAGGTGGTGATGCCCATATGACATCGGGCTTGAATGGTAGTTTTTTCGGATCAAACTCTCGGATATCTACCACATAGTGTATACCTTCAAAGTCATTGATATCGGAGGAGAATACTTCCATACCAAGTTCTTCACCTGCCTTTCCAATGGATCGGCTTCCAGCAAATAGTTCAAGAATCTTCATTTTCATCTGCTATTAAGATGGCGTAGAACAGCAGTCCTGATACTACAGCCACAATTAGTCCTCCGTTACTACCTTCTTGTCCGTGTAGTACTCCGAATACCATCCCCAATAAGGATATCATCAGGAATAATGCTGTCATTAATTTGTGTGCTATATTTTTCATAGGTTCAATAGTTTTTCAATTGCTTTCCTCATAGCATATAGGCGTTGATGGCCTTCCATATTGTCTCCATCCATTACCATCTGCTGTTTCTTTATCTGCTGTAGGGCAGTTTCAAGTTGATCCACAGGCATCCTATGGTATAGTTCAATCAGTTTTTCAGTTTCCGTTTTCATTTGCTGTTGATTTAATGTGGTCATACAGGCCATCTCCAATCAGTTCGTTGATGCGCTCCATAAGGTAGTCCTCTGCGTTTTCAATGATGCTTTCCAGCAACATATGTTTGTCTTCAATAGAAGATTTAGCGATAGTATTGTATTGCTCTTGGGTGATGCTATTGGTATCAAGCAGTCGTTCCAAGTTCCAATCAAGGTCTTCAGTAGACCAAATAAGTGCTGATGATTTTATGTGTTTCATTGGTTAAATTTTACAAATTGTACAAGTATCTTGTTCAGTTCCTCTGCGCAGTTATCTAATCTCTGCTGTAGTTGGGGAGAAAGGTCTCCCGATTCCAATTCGTAGTGTTCACAAACAGCATCAAACAATAAGACCATTTGCGCTTGTAGGATATCTTCAATGTGTTCCATTAGATTGTTGCAGTTACATAGGTTAGCCAATGCTTTCTTAAGTCAATCTCTTGGTGGTTACAAGCATCCATAAATTCGCTTAACCTGTATGCTTCACCACCATCTTCCATAAAATCAACATCATAAAGATTTGTTATGGTTGTATTTTCAATGTTCTCTGCCTTCTCTCTATCAAAGATGCTGATTGGTAGCAGGATTACAAATGTTTCAAATTCCATTTCTTTAGTTTTTTATTCGTTAATGAATGTTTCGTCCAACATATAGTTCTTTGTCTTGCGGATGTAGGCAATGAAGTTTTTCATATGCTGAAGATCCGAGAATTCTTTTTTGATAGTCCAGTACCGACCATCAGTAGTTTCAAACTTTAGTGTTGCCTTCATAGTTATGCAGGTTCAGTTTCTATCGTTACATCGGATGGATTGCACAGGTCGTGTACTACCCCTGTGTCGTATGCATAGTCGTATGCTTTTGCTTCTGCAGTAGCATAATCTTCTGCTTGGATTTCAACGATGGTTGAGTTTTTAATTCGGATAATGATTTCAAATGTTTTCATAGTGTTGCTGTTGTTTTGTTGGATTGGGGATTGCCGTACCAATCCCCTATGTCCAACCTTACTTACATTGTACGGATGTTAAAAGATTGTAGTGATGAATCGTGTGCCGTCTACATCAATGAATGTAGTATGCTCATTGATTTTGTCGTATGGTATGCTTGGATGACTTTTTGCGAATTCCTCGTAGTTTGACCATTCGGTATAGTCGTAAGAGATATCATTTACGCAGAACTCCGTTTCAATACCACATTCTTTTTCTTCTTGCTCAATGTGATTGAATAGCACCTTCAATGCTTTTTCGCTGAATTGTGTCGGGCGGATTTTTTGAAATCCATCATAAAAATCGTTAAAGGAAATTGTAGTTTTCATAGGTTGTGTTGTTAGTGATTGAACAATGCAAATGTTTGCAAATGGATTTGGAATAAAAAAATCAGTTTCAGTCAGTTTATCTCGTTTTTTAGTCAGGTTCAAAAATTAGTATTCAAGATTTGTAGCAGTTCAAAGTAGGTAGTTTCACCACTTCTGCTCATCCTGTCTAAATCCCATTGCAAATCTTTGGCTTTGCTTTGAGCCATATACAGGATTCTGCTCACATTGTATTCTCTCTCTCTATAGTAAGCCAATGCTTTCTTATCATTTTTGATGCGCTCTTTGGCTTTCTTTTCGCGCAGTACATCGGGATTCTTCAAGTATTCCTTTCCGAACTTGGTGATGGAGAAAATTCCATCCTTATTTTGAATCAGTCCTTCGCTCTCCCAAGACGCAAATGCATCGGAATAGTAACCCGATTTGGCTTCGCATTTAGTTCCGTTAATGGATTTTATGAAATCTATTACTGCGGATCTTTTTGTGGGCTTATACGAACCCGCAATGAAATTTAGGGCTTGTGCTTTGATGGTTTTCTTTGAATTTTTCATAGTAGTGTCGTTTTAAATTAGGTTTGACATAGACGAGGATTTCTCCTCGTTTCGCATCACAAATGCTCATCAGTATGTCTACTTGATATAAACTTTGATACCATCCTCGTTAATGTACTTGTCGCCTACCAAATCAAATGTTTTGAATCCAAAGATGACGATTTGGTCAGCCAATAAAGGATGGCTATTGATTTGGTATCTTTTGTCGTTAAAACGAACCATAGACAATTCGCTTTGGGTGAATGATACGATGATATTTTCCATAGTATCATTACAGGTGCAGTATCCTTTCTCGTGTGTGAAATCGCACCAATCGTTCAAGCATTCTTGTTCAGCATATGATGTCCATTTTAATGATTCATAGTTATCCAAATCACAAGCAATTTCAATGTTGTTTAGATTAGTAAAACATTCATCTGCTGTTTCGCTTGGGCGTTCAAAATGCTTTTCAAGTTGTTTTTCGTAGATGAACTTTCGGATTATGTCAAGGTCATCTTTCACCATAGCAATTCGGTGCTTTAGGTCTGCTACTACTTTGTAGAGTGCTTCTTCTTTAGTCATCATAACAGGTAAGATTTAAGTGTGTTGGTTAAGATGCCGATGTGTAGTCGGCATTTCGGATATTGAATCCTCGTCAGTTAACCTTTGTTAGATTTCTTATATTCTTGCTCAAGTGTTGAATCAATAGCATTCATAACACTACCAAAGAAGCAAGATAGTTCTTCCAATTCTTCTTTATCGGAAGCAATGTAGTGACCATCATTTCTTACTGCTTTTCGCAGTACTGAAATCATATTTTTAAGGTCATAGGTATCAATGCTCTCTGTAGTAAGGTTAGTGTGAATTTTCATAACAATTAAGATTTAAATGGTTTTTGGTTAATGATTAGTATCCGCGCTTGATAGTAGAATTTAAGGTGCGCTTGATGTTGCGTAAGTAGCCCTTGATGGCTTCTAAACCATCCTCATCATTAGCATTCAATCGCTCATATTTACCATAGATGTAGTTATACATACCTTCGCTTTTATTGGTAAAATACACGAACTGATTCTTGACCACAATTGGTTCAAGGTCTAAATAACTTTCGTGAGTGCTACCACAAAATCCCGAAGGAAGTAGGTGCATCTCGTCACATTTAGCAATCAACTCATTGCATTCAGCGATGCGCTTGGCGACAGCAGTAGGGAACTTGAAATTCTTCATAATAAGTAAGATTTAAAATTGAACGAGACAAATGTTTCCAAAAGGATTTGACATATGCAAGTATCAAATGGAACTTTCTGCATTTAGCCCACTGAAAGCCGCGCCAATACTGAAGAAAAAAAATTCTGCAACAACATCTATTGTGGGTGATTGTGGAGGATAGTGGAGAGTAGTGGTGAAAGGGTGGTGTGTTTTGTTCCTCTTTTCCAAGCACTTACAAAAAGATCCTTAAACAATTACTCTAACTCAAACTCCTTAAAAATCTGATCCGCAGTCAGTTAGGTGGTGCTGTTAGTAGTAGTTAGATGCTGTGTCATATGATACTAAAAACGCTGAAAGTATGGGCGATTTTGGCTGTGGATTGGGGGGGCTGGGTTGTGGAATGCGTTTGGGATTCTGTGGCGTAGCGCTCATATATGTATATTATACCCCACCCATTCATAACTCAATGCATTTTTCACTTAAACTAAAGCTTTAAGCAAATGAGCTAAAGTACTGGTAATGAGTTAGCTGTTGTAAAGAAGCGCTGAGCAGGGCAACAGTAAATAGCGAATACAATGCGCCTGTATTCACTAAGTAACTGAGTGTTGCTGTGTGTCTGTCGCTTGGGGTTTTTAGGACCCCTGCTCCAGACTTATAATCGTCTTGTTATCGGCGCGGGGCGGAAGGGGGGAGCCCCGCTTCTTGTTAGAGTCTTTAGAGCTTTGGAGTGCTTTTGTGATTGCTTTCCGCTCATCAGCTATGCGAAGTTACAGCAAAAAAATGACATTTCCAAATGATGTTATAACACGTTTCTTAGGGTTGTGAGCTCCTCACAGGAAAGTATGGGATGATCCCAATAAATAGTATGGGATGACCCAGAACTTTTGTATGGGACGGTCCCCTATTGCAATAAGATTTATCTTTGCTATATGCAACTGAGTAAAAACTTTTCTCTATCGGAGATGACTAAGTCGGTGACGGCTAAGCGTCTTGGTATTGACAATACGCCTGATGAACAGCAAATAGAGTTTATGCGTGAGCTGTGCGAAAGCGTACTGCAACCTCTGCGTGATGCGCTTGGTCCTATTGTCATCACCAGTGGCCTGCGCGTACCTAAGCTCAATAAAGCTGTTGGGGGTAGTGGTACGTCTCAGCATTGTGCACTCAATGGTGCAGCAGCAGATATTGATATATGCACAGGTAAGTGTGAAGGAAAGAACACAGAGGTGTTCAACTATATAAAGGATAACTTGGTATTCGATCAGCTCATCTGGGAGTTCGGAGACAGCGAGTGTCCTGACTGGGTACACGTATCCTACCACTATGGTCATAACAGAGGCCAGATTTTAAAGGCTGTTAAACAAAACGGAAAAACTAAATACCTAAAGTACCAATGAAGAAATTACTATTATTAATTGCACTTGTAGGTCTTTCGTCTACAGCATTGTCTCAAGTTGATACACGCAATCATCCAGCAAGCGTTCTACAGATTCATATTGGACCCTATGCTTTTTGTGGCGCTTCGGGTGCCGTTCCTACAGGACGGACTATGATGGTAGAGGGCAAGGAGTTTCAAGAAGCTTGTGCTATCTGCCCAGTAATGGATGGACCTTCTATCAATAATTTGGCTATCACTGGATTCAGTCCTCAGTCTCCCGATGGAACCGACAGCACTGTATGGTCTTTATTCTGGTACTTTG
>Ga0222718_10003229_pt1 | contig 14083 bp, 10 predicted proteins | sample C33_27DmetaG_FD_165045 | JGI IMG/M metagenome (GOLD analysis project Ga0222718, IMG submission 165045) | Estuarine water microbial communities from San Francisco Bay, California, United States - C33_27D | ecosystem: Environmental > Aquatic > Marine > Unclassified | place: USA: California... | reverse complement strand
ATGAAGTAACATTAACGGCTCATTTAAGAAAAAATAGAAAATCAGGATAATGGCAATTAGAACATTTAAAGAAATAATAGATAACAAAGGGTATCGAATCTCTACCAAAGATAGAGAGATTTTCGAAAAAGGAACCCTGCAATCTTTTTTTGGGTTTTCTGATTCGGATATGATTGAGTTCATCGTTTATGATGCCAACGATAATCAGTTACCACAGGGGGAAGATGGTAAGGTGGTTAGATATATACCACTTAATTCAGAAAACATTAAAGATTATTTTTTAATCGCAGATGGAACCGAATTTCAGGCATTTAACTTTCCCAATGAATATTTTATTGATGCGGAACGATTAATTAATGAGGCGGGATATAATAATGGTATATTTAAAGCACAAATAACACTATTAAATAAAAGAGTTGGATTTGATAACTTAAATGAAAAACTTTGGATTAAAGAAATATCCCCATCGAGAACTGAAGTAAAGTTATTACCGATTCGAAATGAAGTTTCAGAAAAAACTGATTTATTAACCAGATTTAACATTATGGTAAATGGACAATCTTTTAGAGATGATATTTTACCATATATAGGGGAGTTTGTTGAAAAAATTGATTCAAAAGAAATAGATTCATTTATTAGAAAGACATATACTGAAAAATGGTATAACAAATTAGTTTCTGAGTTTGGTGTTAGGGAGTTCGATAGATTAATGACAAGAATACACAAACAATTCGCAGAAGCAATGAAATATGAATTTTTGAATAGAAATTCTTACATTGGTGATGTAAACTATGGTAAAAAGAAACCTACAAAAGAATCATTACAATTCTCAAAAGAAGCAGTGTATAAAACTGCTCAGAGAATCTTAATAGAATGTGTGGATAAATTCTTGCCACAAAGAATAATTCAACCAAGAACAGTTAGAGAAAACGAATTTGATGCTAGTAGAGATAAAGTTGGTAAAATTATAAGAACTAGAGAATCGGATGTAATTATTCAACCGAATGTACCCGCTATTGAGGTAACAAAAGAAAAACCTCTACCACAAACAAAAGATGAATTTAAGGAATCAAAAAATTTAGAGATAGCTATTAAAAAAGAAGTACCATCTGAATTACCAATTCCAAAATTTATAAAAGAAAATCCGATTAAAAGTACAAAAAAAAGTATATTTACAAATAAGTTTTTGGGATTGGGTACTGGTAAACGAATACCACTTGAAAATGATAAGAGTGGTGTATTTACAAAAATACCTAATCCAATAACAAACCCAGTTACAAATCAAAGAGGTGGAGGGGGACCTTCCGATAGAAGTTAATAATTATGCCAGCACCAATAAAAAATATAGATTTTGATGAAATATTAGACCCTAATGATGGGTTTGATGATGGTACTACACCACAAGAGCCAGACCAAGACCCTGGTGTGGGTAATGGACCTGGTACTGGTGATACTGGTGGTAATGGTAATACTGGTGGTAACTCTCCAAAGGGACCTTATGGTGATACAGAAGACCCAGAAGAACCACCAAATGATACTATTGTAGATACTTTTACTTTTATTGTAAAAACAAATCAAAAGGGATTTTCAACTTTTGTAAATAATCAACAAGTTGGTATAAATTCATTAGTAAGAATTACGAGAGAGCAATTAGCTAGAGAGGATAAACGTATAACGGTATCTAAAGAAGGATATTTATGTAATGAGTATTACATTGTATCTATGTTAGATGATGGTGCTCCTATCATAGAAAATCCAGCTTTAGATAATAAACTACTTGGCTTAAATACAAAAGCAATATCTCTCATCAAATATGTTGATAACCAAATTGTTGAAACCATTGGTATTGGTAGTTCAACTTTAGTTAATTTAAATTTTACATTAAATAAAAAACCAAAAGGTGGTGGTGATGAATATGAGGAACCAAATAATTATAAAGTAAATTTTTTAATAACTGGTGAGGGATTGCCGGTAAGTGTACTAAAAAATGGAAATAAAAATGCACAATTTTTTCCATCTATTGGAGAAAGCTCGTATGAAGATGTTGATGGGACAAATTATGTAATAAGTTCAGCCGATATTTCTTTATATAGGATTACTCGTATCAATATTCTTAAACCAAATAATAAACCCATTATAATAGAAGCGGATGCCGGTGAATCGTTGGAAACAACATTAAAATTAACATCTGCATATATTATTGAAATAGATACTCAAAAGATACCAGTTCCACTGCCAGGATTAGACCCTCAAATATCATTGGTAAATTCAGACCCAAGAAAATATAATATTAACACTAAATCTGGAGTACCACTATTAGTTCAAATGAACGATGATGTAAGGGCAATAACAGTTGTAGTTGGTGATGATGTTTTGGAATTTGATGATTTTGGTAGAGATAATTATGAAGAGCCAGGTGGAAAGATTGTTGGTATAACAATACCCCATAGGGTTTTTAACAAAATAGCACAATATAATATAAAATTATTTCCATTCTCATTTGATGATTATGAAAATCAAGTTAGAGAATCAGAACAACCTATTACTATAACACCAAAAGAAGTTATACCCAAATTTATACAAAAAGAATTACCTGAAACTCCTACAACTAAACCGGAGGATATAGTAAATCCATATAAACCATTATCTACACCAACATCTGGTGGAGGTGGTGGAATCCGTGGTGGTGGTGGTTCTGGTGGAGGCCAAGAACAATTTATTTCTGAAGAACAATTTGGAATTGATAGATTTGGTAATGGTGGGATAAATGGTGAACAACCTGTTAGACCTAATACAAATTTAAATTACTTTTAAGATAATACTAATGGCAGGACCAAAAAACATATTAGATATTTTAAAATCGTTGGGAGTAAAAAAACTCCCACCAAAGAATAATGCTATTATATCATTATCTGATTTAAATAAATCTAACAAACCCATTGGTGGAGGATTTAATCCCATTAATGATATTTTAAAACCAATAAACCCTATAAACTATCCAACTAAGCCAATAAATGATTTAGGATTAAAATCAAATATTCCAAATACAAAAAAGGCAAACGAAAAGAAGTTACCTGAAGTATCTTTATCAGATAGGCCTAAAAATCTAAATGAAGTTGAAGAACAAAAAGATATTGTAACTAAGTTAGATGAGGGAACTCAAGATAATGAAACATCCAATATCTTAGATAGAGCAGTTAGTTTAACAATTAATGTTGTTGATGAGTATTCTGTAACTGTACCGGATATTAGAAGAATCACATACCCTAAAGTAATTAGGGGTGCTGATTTTATTGGATATGATGTTGATTTTAAATTAAAATTTGATGTTGCTGGATTAGAAAGTGGTGGTTTTGTAGAAGTTGGTGTTGGTAGAGTTAAAAATGCATTTAGAACAAGAGAATTTAATCTTGATTTTAATGTACAGGAAATCTTAATCAACTACCTTGATATGGAAGGTACTGAAGATGTTGATAAAATCAAAATACCAATATCACTAACTCCTGTAAACCAAAATCTAAGAAAAGAGCAGGTAAGGGGTGAAACCGAAACTTTTACTATTGTATTTGATAAAGGTGATTTAGATATACCACGTTCTGTTGCTATTAACAGAATATCGGAAGGATTTATTTCTCAATTTAATAAATGTAGTTTTGATGATTCAACATATCTTACTCATTTATTACATTTAGGTAGTGGTAACAACAAAGTAATAACAACTTGGAGAGGATTGCAAGAAACTACTCAAACTGGTGGTGATGCTTCTTCATTAATTTTAAAATTATATGAACCTCTTTCAAACGATATACAAACAAATCAAAAAGTTTGGATTACTAAAATTCAAACCAATCCTATATTTGAGACACTCACATTATTAGGTGATACAGAGCACTATTGTCCACCATTACAAGGACCTAATTTTTCGTTAGAACCTGATAATGGCATTGGATATCAAGTATATGATGATTTACTTGCAAGTGGTTCATCTACAAATGATGCACTGATAAGAGAATATGGTGAGAAAATTGGTATAGATACCAAAAAATTAAATATTCAATATGTAAGTGGTTCCGAATATGTATTTGAAAATTTTGTACATTTTGGTTCGGCTGAAGAAAGAATTAAAAACTTCCAATATAAAGTTGAATTATTGGAATCATATCAAACAAAATATAACAGTTTATCGGTATCTCAAGTAGAATTGGGGTATTTGTTAGCAGAAGGTGGTTTAGTTAATGAATATACAATCATAAGTGAACCTGCATCATCAAGTTTACAAATTGAGGCTGTAAGTGTAACAGCAGCTTCGGTGGTACAAGCTAATCAGCAATTGGTTAATATAAACAATCTTATCAAAACATTTGATGGATTTGAAAACTTTTTATATACATCAACCGATTCATTAGCATATCCTAAAAGTGGAAGTTCGATTGTGGCATCAACCGATTCATCGGCAATTGCTTGGTATAATGCAGCTGTTAATGATGCAGCAACCTTTGATAGAAACAATGTAGATTACCTTAATAACAATCTTCCAGAATTTATTAGAGAAGATTATCAGAATGAGGATTTTATGTTGTTTATGGATATGTTAGGACACCACTTTGATGTTATTTGGGCATATATTAATGGGTTAAACAATTTAAGAAATCCTCAACATAAAGCGGATTTAGGATTTTCAAGTGATTTAGTTTCTACAATGTTAGAATCATTGGGATGGGATGGTAGAAAAGCTTATGATTCTCAACATTTATGGGAATATGCGTTAGGACAATATAAAGATGGTACTCAAAAATACCAACAATCGCTTAAATCAGCAAACGAAGAAGTTTGGAGAAGAATCCTTAACAACTTACCTTATCTATTAAAACATAAAGGTACTGCTCGTTCTCTAAAAGCAGTAATGGCTTGTTATGGTGTTCCTCAATCACTTCTTACTATTATGGAGTTTGGTGGACCAACCGACCCAACCGATGGTGGTACTCAGCCATTTACTTTTGAAGATAGAACTTCTGAACTTGTTTTAAGTGGAAATGATAGTTCTTATATTCAAATTCCATTTAACGATATCGATGATTACAGCGCTAGGGGTATAGAATTTAGAGTTAGTTCTACTATACCAAAAGATACATCATTAATTAAAATGATGGACCCGTCTGGTACAGAAGCTGAATGGGAATTTAAAATATCTCAAACCACAGGTAGTTTTGCTAATTTGGATTTATATGTAAGTTCAAGTTCAGAACTACACTCAGCATCTATTGATAATGTTAGATTCTTTGATGGTGAGTATAAACAAATTCTTATCAACAAAAGTGAAGATGGGACTGATGATACATTTGATGTATATTTAAGAGATTCGATTAATGGTAGAATACGAACAGAAAAAGCATCGGATACTTTAAGTATTAGTAATGCAAATTGGACTGGTAGCGGATTGGGTATTGGGCGTTCATTACGAGTTGGTAATGGATTTAATGGTTCACTTGATGAATTCAGATTATGGAAAACTCCATTAGAAACTAACTTATTAGATACACATACATTACAACCAGATTCGATAGCTGGAAACAGTTATACAGCATCAGCTGAAGATTTAGTACTCAGATTTGATTTTGAACTTCCTAAAGATTTATCATCATCTACAACAATAAACAATGTTGCTATTAGTACTGAATATAACGTTGATGGAACCGCAGTTGGGTTTGATTCAATATCTGATTATCCTTATCATTATAGAAGTTATGAAAGAACAATAACTGCAAAAGTTCCTTCATTAGGATTTAATCAAGCCGATAAGATTAGATTTGAATCCCAAACATTAGTTGGTGATTTATCGCATAAAGTTAGAGCAACTAAAAAATCATTAGATAGAGCACCGATTGATTCATCTAGATTAGGGTTATTCTTCTCTCCAATCAAAGAGTTGAATATGGATATCATTAAATCTTTTGGTAACTTCAATATTGATAATTATATTGGAGCACCTGCTGATGAATACAAAGATGAATATACGGAACTAAAATCACTAAGAGATTACTACTTCCAACGATTAAATAGAGATATCTACGAATACATCAGATTAATCAGATATATTGATAAATCATTATTTGATGTATTGGAAGATTTAGTTCCTGCTAGAGCAAAAGTTTCTAAAGGTTTATTAATTGAACCACACTTTTTAGAAAGAAGTAAAACTAAATGGGATAAACCAACATCTGAAAAAAGAGATTACGAAACAATTGTAGATGTTGATGAGGATGTAAATTTAATTGGAGATAATAACCAATTCCAAGCAAATATAGATGGTGAATCAGATGTAAATCTTTCACATCAGTATGATAACTATGATGCAAATATAGATGGTGAAGATGATATTGTATTAACATCAACCAACCCACAATATGATTCATCTATCGATATTGATGAAGATACTAATTTATTTGGTACTTATCCAACATATATTTCGGAAATTAAAGTTCCTGATGGAAGTAAATTAGATGCATCGGCCGAATCATTTGGGTTTGAACAAATTGGTATGGACCCGAATTCATTAAATAATGCTGGATTTGGATTATTTACACCAATTGAAAAATATGGTGAAGTTAGTACATTGGATATATTTGGAAATTTATCTGGAAGTAGACAGCAAGTATATTTAATAAAAGAATCATACATAGAAAAAGTACCTACTCAAGTTGCAGGATATCCAGCAACAACAAATAATGAGCAGGTTAGATACGAAGATGTGGAGGTTACTAAGTTTAGATACAAAGTAACAAAAGTACCATTTGGAGCACCAGACCCATCGATTGGAAACGATGTAGTTGAAGTAACTCCATTAAAGGGATACTTACCATCTCACTATCGATATAAAAACAACCTATCACAAGGATTGAAAAATTCATTCTTTGAAGGTTCAAAACAAACAATAAATACAACCCCAGATGGGTTATCTCCTGTTGAAACATTTACTACTAATCCAAACATTTTAAGAGTTGCGGATACTGGTAGAGGAAGTGGAGAACCAATTCTTGAGGTAGATTAATTAAATTTTAAAATAGTTATATTTATTAGTACATAATAAACAAAAGGGCAAATTAAAAAAAATTATGGGATATTTAGACAATACATCAATTACAGTCGATGCCATCCTAACCAAAAAAGGTAGACAGAAGTTGGCATCTGGTCAGTCCCTCAACATTTCCAAGTTCGCACTTGGTGATGATGAGATTGATTATACATTGTATGAGCCAGCGCACCCAAAGGGTTCAGCGTATTATGACTCGGCAATTAAGGCGATACCAATTCTGGAAGCTAGTCCAGACGAAACACAAGTATTAAGATACAAGTTAGTTACATTACCAAAAGGTACAACTCAAATTCCAGTTGTAGCATTAGGTATTTCTTCAGTAGGAGTTTATCAAGATGAGGGGCAAGTTGCTCTTTCACCTACAACTTCACCACAGGGAAATAGTTCTTCTGGATACACTGTTGTATTAGCAGACCAGAGAGCAGGTACATTAGCAGTAACGCAAGGAGCAACAGCAGCCGGTTCGGTTCCTGTTTTCTTAGGAGAGGAAGTAACTACTACCGCACAAGTTGTTAGTGGTTTAGGATTTACATTCTCACCAAATCCTTCATTAACATCTAATGTTTCTACTACGATAACTGTATATGGAAATGAGACGGGTGGTTCACAAACTATTCCTGTAACTGTAACTTATAGAAGTAACAACTAAAAAAGGATAGAGATATGGCAATTATAAACGACCCAAATATATCCGCTCAACTACAAGCGTTAGCACAAAGCGGAACAATCGATAGTAATGATGTAGTAGCCCTTTTAAACGCAGCATTACCTGCAGGACAGCAATTACAATCTGGTGCAGGTGTAACTACCGGAATCTATAAGAGATTCGGTGAGTTTGATAAGGTAAATGCAAAAATTGAAGTAGTAACAACTGGATTATGGACGGGTGATGTAGGTTCATTAACTGCACTTTATACTTCATCTACTCAAGTAGCAGCAGATAGTGGTAAATACTATTATAGCGCTTATGCTGGAGATACGGCAGTAACTTCATCAGCAGAAGTTCAATTCGCTGTTGCATACGGACACTTAAATGGTAGTGGTTCAATTTCATTAGCAAATTCAGATGATGCATTATTACCTACAAAAGCAACTTACGCTCAATATAAATCAGTTTTATTAGACCCAACTGATGACCAATTTTCATTTGAAAATGGAAGTGGTATAGCAAATGATTCAAACGCAATCTACGCTATCAATGTGAATAGAGCTAGATATAGAGAGAAAATGGACCCGGGTAACTGGTCATTACAACTTTCTGGTTCAAATGGATTATTTACTTTCATTGATGATAGTGGTAAGAAGTTTGGAGATACATTAGGTAAAGCTGGTAGAGTATTTAAAGTAGTAAGTGGTTCACTTAACTTAGGTACTGAAGATGCAGCAACCATCAATACAACAACTGCTTCTAATGATGAGGGATATGGTTTATTCTATCCTGATAGAGGTATCATCATTCTTAACCCAACGGCTATCGCTGATACTGTTGGTAACGCATTTGATGAGGACTTTAATAGTTTAGGAACATTGGTTGGTGATTTAGGAGTAGATGCTGATAAAGAAAATCATAAGAGATTATTCTACTCAATTCATCATGGTGGTGATTTCCAAGCAAGAAGAACTGAAAATGTATCAACACAACATTTCTTTGTAAGGGCAACAAATAGAGAATTTAACTATTCAAACAACCCAACTTATGTAAATGCTAACGGAACATTCACAGAAACAACATTTGAAACTGACCCAAGAACTTATATTACAACGGTTGGATTATTGAATGATGCAAATGAAACAATAGCAGTAGCTAAAACTTCTCAACCAATTGAAAAATCATTTGATAAAGAAGTTCTAATTAAAGTTAAACTTTCATTCTAATAAAATTTATTAAAATATAAATGTAGAAGAACCCCACTAAAAGTGGGGTTTTTTGTTTCTTAATATTTATATAAAAGTATTTGTTTAGATGATAAAAGAGATTCCAAAATCAGATGTGGTGGTTAGACCTTTCAAAGTTTATAAAGAATGGGCTTTAGACCAGACTGATATATCCGCACATTATGGTACTAATCAAACCGATTTGTATGATGTTGATACCGATGATACTAACTCAGATGGTACATCTAAAAGAACTTTATATGATTCTATAAAAACACAATTTTATTTAAATCCAGCTACGGCATCTATTTTAACTGAAGTTGGTAAAAGAGAATCATATGCATCAACTAACGAAAGAGTTATTGGTGATACTATTGGTGTAATATCAATTCCTCAGCAATATTATGGAGAGGGTATTAAAGTAGGTTCAATGATAGTTGAATATGGTTCGATTACAGCAACAGATGATGGTAATTCTAACTTAATAGATTCTGCATCAAATATTAAAGGTAATGTATTCTATGATAGAGGATTGGTAGTACTAACAGAAGATGTAGTTGATGGAAGTGGGTTATCCTCATTTGATGTATCATATCGTTCAACAATGACTATTTACGAAAACGAAATATTTCTTTCAGTTTTAGAAAACGAATTTAATGTATCGCAAAACCCAACCGCAGTTTATGAAGTTGGTGGTAGAAAGATAGAAGCATCAATAACAAAACCAGCTACCAGATTAAGTGATAATGAATTGGTTAATCAATCATTTTATCAACCTGGTGCAAAATATATTAGAAATTCAAAGTATCCAATCATATCTTCTTATGATAACTCATATAAGGGAAGTTTTGATGATTACGAAGTAAGTGGTTCGACAGACCAAACTGGTTCTTATTTAGCACCATTTATTACAACAATTGGATTATATGATAATGAATTGAATATGGTAGCGGTGGCAAAATTACCTCAACCAATTAAATCATTACCAGATTATCCAGTGAACTTCATTGTTCGTTTCGATACATAAGGTTATATTTATATAATATAAAGAAAAACAATTATGACTTTAGAAGAAAGATTAGCAAAAAATACACCAGCATCATCAAAAGCAAACACCAAAGGTGGTGATAAAACTTTAATTGAAGCTGATGGTGGTTTGGATTTATCTAAAGATGAAGCTAAGATAACGCAAGCTAGAGGGGGTAAACTAAATAGTAAACCTTACTCTGATACATTTAAATAAGAATTTATGATTCAATGGTTATGGGAGGGAAACCACATCAAAGATGAGGATATCCCTGAAAACGCAGTAGGGTTCATCTACATGATTGAACACATCCCTACTGGAAAATACTACATAGGTAAGAAAAACCTAAAAGCAAAACGAACACTTCCCCCACTAAAAGGAAAAAAGAGGAAACGAAAGGTCATTAAAGAATCTGACTGGAGAAAATATATGTCCTCTAATCAATGGATAAAAGAAGAAGTATCTGGTGGTGGTGAAGAAAATTTCAAAAAGAAGATACTTCAATTCTGTCATTCGGCAAAAGCACTTACATACTACGAACTACATTGGCAATTCAAATATAATGTATTGGGAGATGAGAATTCACTCAATGATAATCTTTTAGGAAAGTTTTTTAGAAAAGATTTGGAAAATTAAAATATTTTTCGTATATTTGGTTATTAATTGTATATATACACAAAAAATAATATTATGACTTTAAACCAAGTAGCAAAAAAACATGGTATCAATCCAAATTCTTTAAATGCAAAAGATGATGGATTAAAAATAGCAGTAAAATCTATTCAACAACTAGTTCCTATGCTTGAAAAAAGAAAAATAGATGAACAAACTATCAATGATATAAAAAAATTAGGACAATTTCTATATGATGTATCCGATTCAACCATCGGATAATTTGGATAATTAAAAAATTTTTCGTATATTTGTTGAAAATTTAATTTATGCTCTCCGCAAGAAATAAGTTAGTAGTTATAAACGTATTGGATTCTGCTTTAGGTGTTGGTACATCAATGAAGGGAAATGAACAAGCACATCATTGTCCTTTTTGTCACCACCATAAGAAGAAACTCCAAATCAATTTAGAATCACAATATTGGCATTGTTGGGTATGTGATTCCAAAGGAAGAAGTATTCAATCCTTACTTTATAAACTAAATGTTGATAAGAGTGAATTAGCACGAATTCATTCTATATATGGTGAGTATAAACCAAAACGAAACGAAGTAGAAGTTGAAAAGATAGTTCTCAGACTTCCAAAAGAATTCAAATCCCTTTCTAAAAAACCAAAATCAATCAATCCAACCTATAATCAAGCAATTCATTATCTCAAACAAAGAAGTATTTCTATGGATGAGGTTTTGAAATATAACATTGGTTATTGTGAAGAAGGGTTATATAGTGGTAGAATAATTATTCCATCTTATAATGAAGATGGTGAACTGAACTATTTCATTGCTCGTTCTTTTTATGAAGATGAGAAAATGAAATATAAGAATCCACCTGTTAGTAGGAATGTGATTGTATTTGATAATCAAATCGATTGGAAAGAACCTATTACATTAGTAGAAGGGGTTTTTGATTCATTCTCAGTAAAGAGAAATGTGATTCCTATCTTAGGAAAGTTTATACCTCGAAGTTTACAAACTAAAATAAAAGAAAAGGGAGTAAAAGAAATTAATATTTTATTAGATTCAGACGCAGTAGAAGATTCTACCAAACATGCAAACTACTTTATTAAAAATGGTATAAGGGTAAAGAACATTATACCTGAAGGTGGTGATGCGGGTGATTTGGGATTTGATAAAATAAATAACTTATTAAAAGAAACCGAAGAAACCGGTTGGGATGATTTAATCCTTTCAAAACTAAATAATTTATGATAGTAGAAAAAATCTACCACTTAGCGGATTTACATATTCGTAATTTAAAAAGACATAAAGAATATAGAGAAGTATTCCAAAAGTTCTTAGATAATGTAGATAGAGATAACATTGAGAATTCAGTTATCTACTTAGCTGGTGATATTGCACATGCTAAAACTGAAATGAGTCCTGAGTTAATCAGAGAAATCAGTTGGTTCTTAACTGAATGTGCAAATAGAAAACATACATTCCTTATTACGGGAAATCACGATTGTAACTTAAATAATAATTATAGATTGGATGTGCTAACTCCAATCGTAGAAAACTTAGAAAATGATAGAATCCATTATCTTAAAGACACTGGTGTGTATCCCTTCCATAATCTTACTTTTGTGGTATATTCGATACTCGATGAAAAAGAGAATTGGCCAAAGGCGGAATTGGTAGAAGGCGAGAACACCATTTGTTTATTCCACGGACCTGTAAACTTAGCACAAACTGATATCGGATATACGGTATCATCAAACTCTTTCACAACTGATATGTTTGAAGGATTTGATATGGTGATGTTAGGTGATATTCACAAAAGACAAACATTAGGTTCACCAACCATTGCATATGCTGGTTCTATGATTCAACAAAATCACGGAGAAGCATTAGATAAACATGGTTACCTACTTTGGGATGTTGAAAGTAGAACATTCGAAGAGTTTGATTTACCAAACGATTATGGATTCTATACATTAGATGTAAACGATGGTATCGTACCTAATGTTACTGATATGCCCGCTAAACCAAGATTAAGAGTTAGAATTTCAAATACTGACCCATCTCAGATTAAAAAGGCATTAACTCAGATAAAAAAGAAATATAAAGTACAAGAGTTCACTGTTACTCGAATGGATACGTTATCCAAACAAAAGACTGGTAACTTTGATGATAAACTTGCAATCGGAAATGTGAGAGATGTGGAATTCCAAAATGAACTTATCAAAGATTATTTGGAAAGACAGTATTTGGCAGATGAAGATACTATTGATAAGATTCAACAAATCAATAGAGAAATGAACTCAAAGTTGGTAGATGATGATGTTACTCCAAACATCAATTGGATACCTAAACAATTTGAATTCTCTAATATGTTCTCTTATGGTGAGAACAATAAAATCAGATTTGATAACGCTAAAGGAATGGTTGGTGTATTCGCACCAAACGCTAGTGGTAAATCATCCCTATTTGATGCAATCTCATTTTGTATTTTTGATAAGACAAGTAGAACTTACTTAGCAAAGAACATAATGAACAATAGAAAGAGTAACTTCTATTGTAAACTTCACTTTCAAATCGATGATGTAGATTTCTTTATTGAAAGAACTGCAAAGTTGATTAACAAAGGAAAGAATGTAAAAGTAGATGTAAACTTTTGGAGAGAAGATGGTGGGGGAATCACTTCTTTAAATGGAGAGCAAAGAAGAGAAACCAACGCAATGATTCAACAATACTTAGGTACTTATGAAGATTTCGTACTCACCACTCTTTCACTCCAAGGTAACAACGCTTTATTCATTGATAAATCACAAACGGAGAGAAAAGAAATCCTTGCTCAATTTATGGGTGTGGATGTATTTGATAAGTTATACTCACATGCTCAAGATGAGAATAGAGATAACGCTTCTCTAATCCGTAAGTTTAAGCAGGATGATTTTACCCAAAAGTTAGCTGATATTGAAACTACCCTAAAGGTAAAGGAATCTGAATACCAATTAGATGATATTCAGTTAAAGGCATCCAACGATGAAGTAGAGAAGCACAATCAGAAATTAATCTCTCTCAACGAAAAGATTGTTAAAGTTAAATCCGATAATTATTCTTTAGATGAATTAGAAACTAAAAAATCGACTTCGGAAACTTCTTTGACCGACTTGTTATCTCAAAGAGATACAACACAATCTAAGATTGGTAAGTTAGAAGAAATCCAAATCGAATTAGAAGAAAAGATTGATGGATACGATGAGGATGAAATCACCAAAGAGGTGGAGTTATTTAATCAGTACACTACTAATTTAAAGGATTTGGATAATGAGTTAGATAAAATGAAGATTAGGGAGGATTCTCTATTGGAACGAATGGCTCATTTACAAACCCACAAATACAATAAGGATTGTGAGATTTGTATGGAGAACTCTGAATCTATCATTGATGCTAAAGTTGGTGTGGAAGCAGATT
>Ga0222718_10003227_pt1 | contig 14085 bp, 16 predicted proteins | sample C33_27DmetaG_FD_165045 | JGI IMG/M metagenome (GOLD analysis project Ga0222718, IMG submission 165045) | Estuarine water microbial communities from San Francisco Bay, California, United States - C33_27D | ecosystem: Environmental > Aquatic > Marine > Unclassified | place: USA: California... | reverse complement strand
AGATTTAGAAGAAAAGAAATATGGATTAGCTGCTAAAAAGTTTCTAACAGGTATGTTAGATGATGAAGGTGGTATCATTTTAAAGACGCATAAAGATAAAACTGGTAAGTTTGGAAGAATATTAGGTGAATTGTGGAGAACAACTAACTATGCTGATCAATCTATAAATAATTATATGATTGACAAACACCATGCAGTAATGTACTTAGGACAATCTAAAGATGATATTCAAGAACAGCATATTAAAAATCGTGAATTTGTGAACTTAGATGAGTGATAAAAAAGATATGGAAAAGTTTTTTCCGCCTGAAGAAAAAAATATCGATAATGATTACAAGTATTCTCGTGATACTTATTATGAATTAGTTGAAAAAGGAAAACAGAGTTTAGAACTCATGATGGAGGTTGCACGTGAAAGTGAGCATCCTCGAGCTTTTGAAGTCTTATCAGGAATGATAAAAAATATTTCTGATGTAAATGATAGACTTATGGACCTGAATAAGAAAAAGAAAGATATTGACAAAAAAGATGAGATTAAGAAAGTTGAAAACACTACAAATAATCTTTTTGTTGGTTCCACGACTGAGCTCCAAAAGCTACTAAAGAATGAATCGGAAATAGTCAATGTCACGCCAAAACCAGAATGAAAACTATCTAGGCAATCCTAATATCAAAAAAGACGGTATTACTTCTAACTTCACACAAGAAGAAGTATTAGAATACGCCAAGTGTATGAAAGATCCTGTCTATTTCGTAGAAAAGTATGCAAAGATTATCTCGCTTGATAAAGGATTAGTTCCTTTTGATTTATATCCTTATCAAAAAAAGATGTTTAAACAATTTGAAGATAATCGATTTAATATAGTTCTTGCATGCAGGCAATCTGGTAAATCAATATCAGCATGTGGTTATTTACTTTGGTTTGCGCTTTTTCAATCTGAAAAATCTATTGCTGTTTTAGCTAACAAAGGTGCAACTGCAAGAGAGATGTTAGCAAGAATTACGATTATGCTTGAAAACATACCTTTTTTTCTTCAGCCAGGAGTTAAAGCTCTGAATAAATCTAATATCGATTTTAGTAATAATAGTAGAATTATAGCAGCTGCAACCACCGGATCTTCTATTCGAGGTCTTTCAATTAACTTATTGTACTTAGATGAATTTGCATTTGTTGAAAGAGCTGCAGAATTCTATACTTCAACATATCCTGTTGTATCGTCTGGTGCAGATACTAAGATTATAGTAACATCAACGGCTAATGGTATTGGTAATACTTTTCATAAGATATGGGAAGGATCAATTCAAGGTGTTAATGAGTATAAAAACTTTAGAGTTGATTGGCATGACGTGCCAGGAAGAGATGAAAAGTGGAAAGAAGAAACAATAAATAACACATCTCAGATACAGTTTGATCAAGAATTTGGAAATACATTCTTTGGAACAGGAAACACATTAGTTAATGCACAAACATTATTAGAATTAAGAGCAACACCACCTAAAAAATATTTAGAAGGTGGAGATTGTTTAATTTATAAAGAACCAGTAAAAAACCATGAGTACATCTTAGTGGCTGATGTATCAAAGGGAAGAGGCCAGGACTATTCTTCCTTTAGTCTGATCGATATTAACGTTCGCCCTTTCGAGCAGGTAGCTGTGTATCGCAATAATACTATCTCGCCATTACTCTTCCCTAATATTATATATAAGTACGCGAATGTCTACAACAAAGCTTATTGTATCATTGAATCAAATGATCAAGGTTCTGTAGTATGTAATGGTTTATATTATGATTTAGAATATGAGAACGTTCATGTGGAATCTGCAGTAAAAGCGAATGCTGTAGGAGTAGATATAAATAGAAAGTCAAAGCGATTAGGCTGTAGTGCATTAAAAGATCTCTTAGAGAATAATAAATTAAAAGTTGTAGATGAACAAACCATATTAGAAATATCAACATTTGAGGCTAAAGGACAAACATATCAAGCTGCTGTAGGTAATCATGACGATTTAGTTATGAATCTCGTAATGTTTGGTTATTTCGTATCTTCATCATACTTTTCAAATTTAACTGATATTAACATTAAAGAAATGATATTTAAACAAAAACTTAAAGAAATTGAAGAAGACATTGTACCATTCGGATTTATTGATAATGGAAATGAGCACATTAAAAGAATTGAACCAACTGAAGATCACCCATGGGCTATAGAGTATGATAGAAATCTGTAATATTATAAATAATGGTAACAAGTGAATATTCGTATAATGTTAACCGTATAATAAGAATGAGGAAAATAGAATGGCACTCTCTACACCGTCCGAATCACCTGCGGTTGTTGTCAAAGAAATAGACCTGACTGGTGGCGTGCCTAATGTCCAGTCAACTACAGGCGCAACTGTAATAAATTCAACTTGGGGACCGGTGGAACAAAGAGTTAAGATTAGTTCAGAACAAGAATTAGTTGATACCTTTGGCGCACCAGATTCCGCAACAACATTTTCATTTCATAGAGCTAATTTCTTTTTGAAATACTCTAACTCACTTCAGACTGTCAGGGTAATAGATAGCACTGCAAAGAATGCTGTATCAACTACAGGGCAGACTGATGCTTCTAGTCCAACAGCTGAGGTTGTTAAAAATACAGATGATTTTAATTCTCAATTATCTTCACTAGACACCAATTTACAAACATTTGTTGCTAGATATCCTGGGGCACTAGGTAATAGTTTACAAGTGTCTATATGTCCATATTCAATGGGCGATTCAGCCTTTGGTAATTGGTCATATAAAAATGAATTCGATGCAGCACCTGGAACATCTACATTTGCTACTAATAATAATGCAAGCAATGATGAAGTTCATGTTGCTATCATTGACAAAGGAGGCAAATTTACAGGTACTCAAGGCACAATACTTGAAAGATATGCTTTCGCTTCATTAGGATCTAATGCTAAAAATACAGATGGTACTACTAATTATATTAAAGACATAATTAACGGTACATCTCAGTATGTATGGCACATAGATTTTGATTCAGATTTTCAAAATACTTCAGGAGACCAAGCTGCTGCTGGTACGGCAATAGACAGTGGAGATAACTTTGCTAAAGTAACTGGTACTCTTAACACAGATATCAATTATAATCTCGCTGGTGGTCTTAATGTTGATACGCTATCAACTGCTAATATTTTAACTGGATACGATCTTTTCGAAGATAAAGATCAAGTTGAAATTGACTTTTTAATTGCACCAGGAATGACAGCTAGATCTGATCAGACAACAGTCGTTAATGATTTAGTTGCAACTGCACAATCAACAAGAAAAGATTGCGTTGTTGTTACTTCACCATCTTATTCAGATGTCACTAATGTAAATAATGCAAGTACAATAGTTACAAACATTGTTGCTACTGCTGATACATTTACTAAATCTTCTTATTTAGTAATGGATGGAAACTATCTTAAGGTGTATGACAAATTCAATGATCAATATATCGAAATACCCGCAGCCTCATCTACTGCTGGGATCATGGCAGCTACTGATTTAAACAGAGCACCTTGGTTCTCACCAGCAGGTTCACGTAGAGGTCAGTATTTAGGAATAACATCAATACCTTTTACACCAACAAAGTCACAGAGAGATACTCTCTATAAAGCTGGTGTAAATCCAATTGCAAATATTCCGGGTGCTGGCGTAATATTATTCGGTGATAAAACAAAACTTGCAAGACCTTCTGCATTTGATAGAATCAATGTAAGAAGATTGTTCTTAGTATTAGAAAGAGCGATTTCTAGAGCTGCAGAACAAGTACTCTTTGAATTCAACGATGAATTTACAAGAGCCGAGTTTGTTAATATTGTCGAGCCAGTATTACGTGAAGTTAAAGGTAGACGCGGTATTACAGATTTTAGAGTCGTAGCAGATGAAACTAATAATACGCCTGCAGTGATCGACAGAAATGAATTTATCGCAAGTATCTTCATCAAGCCGGCTAGATCTATCAACTACGTCACTCTTAACTTTGTGGCTGTTAGAACAGGTGTCGACTTTGAAGAAGTCGTTGGCACAGTTTAGGAGGTAAAAAATGGCAGTATTAGGCGTAGATGATTTTAAATCAAAGCTCAGAGGTGGAGGCGCTCGCCCCAATCTCTTCAAAGCTACAATAAACTTTCCTGGCTATGCTAATGGTGATGCAGAACTGACATCGTTTCTCTGTGAAACTGCTCAGTTACCAGGATCAACATTAGGTCAGATTGTCGTACCATTCCGTGGTCGACAATTAAAAATGGCCGGAGATAGAACCTTCGATGTGTGGACAGTCACTATTATCAATGACACTGATTTTGCTATCAGAAATGCAATGGAAAGATGGATGAACGGTATGAATGCACACAGCACAAATACTGGTCTTACAACTCCAGTAGCATATGAAGCAGATTTATTTGTTGAACAACTCGATAGGTCAGGCGATACACTTAAGAAGTACACCTTTAGGGGATCATATCCACAAGATTTGTCACCTATAGATCTCAATTATGGTACTAATGATGAGATTGAAAGGTTTACTGTAACGTTTGCTTATCAATACTACGATACAGATACCACTAGTTAAGGCAATATAAATAGTAGGAGGGCTGCGGTCCTCCTTACTATAAAGGAATTCTAAATGGCAGAAAACTCAATTAAATTATTTGGTTTTGAAATAACGAGGACAAAGGACAAGAAAGCGCTAGCTTCGCCTGTTCCGCCACGAGACGATGATGGTGCTGGTTATGTCACTTCGACATCAGCTGGAGCTCATTATGGTCATTATATCAATATGGACGGAGATGATTCTAAGGATAACGCTCAGCTTATACTTAAGTATAGAGGAAGTGCTATGCACCCTGAAGCTGATGCTGCTATCGAAGATATAGTAAACGAGTCTATAACAGCAAATGAATTAAAACCAGCAGTTACAATAAATTTAGACAATATACCAGTAAGTGATTCTATTAAAAAACAAATCACTGAAGAATTTGACAGTGTATATAACATGTTAAATTTTAAAGAACTCGGTCATGATATTTTTAGAAGATGGTATATTGATGGAAGATTATATCATCACTTAGTTGTTGATGAAAGTAACTTATCAGCAGGCATACAAGAAGTAAGATATATTGATGCTGCAAAGATGAGAAAAGTAAAACAAGTTAAGAGTAAGAAAGATCCATTAACTGGTGCTAAACTTGTTGAGAAAGTAGATGAATTTTATATATTCCAAGAAAAACCAGGTTCACAAAATGCTGGTGTAAAAATGACATTAGACTCAGTAAGTTATATTACTTCTGGTCTTTTGGATGAGAATAGAAAGAAAGTCGTTTCGTATTTACACAAAGCTTTAAAACCTATTACACAGTTAAGAATGATGGAAGATTCTCTTGTAATATATAGATTAGCAAGAGCTCCAGAAAGAAGAATGTTTTATATTGATGTGGGTAACTTACCGAGAGGTAAGGCCGAGCAATATATGAAAGATATAATGTCAAAGTATCGTAACAAATTAGTTTATGATGCTAAAACTGGTGAAATACGAGATGATCGAAAGCACATGTCAATGCTTGAAGATTTTTGGCTACCAAGGAGAGAGGGTGGAAGAGGCACTGAAATCTCAACTTTACCAGGCGGTGAAAACTTAGGACAGATTGAAGACATTATATACTTTCAGAAAAGATTATATAGATCTTTAAACGTGCCTATGAACAGGCTTGAACAAGAACAGCAGTTCTCATTAGGTAGAGCTACTGAAATAAGTAGAGATGAGTTAAAATTTCAGAAGTTTATTGATCGTTTGAGGAATAGATTTTCTCATTTATTCTATGATATCTTAAAAAAGCAATTAATGTTAAAAAACATTATTACCGAAGATGATTGGAATACTTGGAAAAATAAATTAACAGTTGAGTATGCTCGTGATAATCATTTTTCTGAGCTGAAAGAAGCTGAGCTGTTAAGAGAAAAAATACAAAGTTTAGATCAAGTATCTCAATATGTTGGAGAGTATTTTTCTAAGCAATGGGTACAAAAGAATATTCTTCTAATGGATGATGAACAAATTAAAAATATGGAAAAAGAGATTGCAGCCTCACAAGCGCAAGAACCAGACGATGACCAAGGAGCAGTATAATGGATAATGTCGAAAACGTGGAAAATACAGAGAATGAAACAAATCCAATTCAGGATTTAATTAAAGCTTCTCTAGAAAAAGACTATAATAATGCAAATAAGATATTCGGTGAAGTCATGACAATTAAAATGTCTGATCTTCTTGATCAAGAAAAAGTTAAGATGGCTGATCAAGTTTATAATGGTGCTGAAGAAGAAGCCGAAGAAGATCCAGAATTAAATGATGAGGAAGAAACCGAAGAAGATTCAGAGTCTGAAGAAATAGAAGATGAAGCTGAAGACGAAGAAGAAACTGAAGAAGAAACAGTGTAAATCATAAAAAGTATAAATATAGTTAACATGAAAACTTTTTCACAATTAAGAGAATTAACTGGGCGTAAAACGATTGGTAAACCCGTCTTCGATAAGAAGATTAATCGTATTCCTGTTAAGATACACAAAGAAAAAAATATGTTTGTTGTTTATATTGATGGTGATAGATTAGACGCTTATAAATCACAGGCAGAAGCTGAAAAATCTGCTAAAGAATTTATGAAACAATACAAAGGATAAAGCGATGGCTAATACAATTCGTATGTTAGGTTCATATACCACTGCAACCGGTTCCGCCAACAGAACAAATCTAAACAATGCTGAAAATGTTTATGTAGTTAATACTTCTAGTTCATACATAGACATTACAGTTATTAGTGATAAATATGGCACAACTAGCATAAGTTTAGGTGGAAATGATAATATAGTTATTCAAAAAGAAAAAACCGATCTAATTTGGCACACTTTAGGCGCTAGAATAACAAAGGTAGCACATACAAGAGGTTAATATGAAATTAATATCAGAATTTGTAGAAAACGATATTGAATTCTTAATTACCGAAGATAAGAAAACTGGTAAAAAGAATTATGGTATTCAAGGAATCTTTGCACAAGCAGAGACTAAGAATCGAAACGGTCGTATATATCCAATGCCAGTAATGGAAAAAGCACTAGGTAAATATAATAATGACCAAGTGTCAAAAGGAAGAGCAGTCGGAGAACTGAATCATCCTGAAGGTCCGACCGTTAATTTAGATAAAGTTTCTCACAAGATTAATGAACTCAAATTTGAGGGAAATAATATTGTGGGCAAAGCATCGATACTAAACACCCCTATGGGAGAAGTTGTTAAAGGCTTACTCGATGGCGGAGTTACTTTCGGTGTATCGACTCGTGGTATGGGAAGTTTGAGCCAGCGTAATAACGCAATGGTCGTCAATGACGATTATATTCTTAACGCGGTAGACATCGTGCAAGATCCATCCGCACCTAGCGCTTTCGTTAATGGGATAATGGAAGGTGTTGAATGGGTTTGGAATAACGGTATTATAGAAGCACAAACAATTGAAAGAATGGAGACTGAAATTAAAAAGGCTCCACGCGCTGATCTCTATGAGACACAAGTACGTGAGTTTAAGAATTTCCTCTCGTTATTAAAATCAAAATAAGGAGTCTAAAATGACTGATAAAGAAATAGTCGAAGATCAGGACGTGGAACTCCAAGAAGACGATGAGGAAATCTTGGAAGCTCAAGCTCACGATCCTAAGAATGCTGAAGCTCAGTCAGTTGCTTCTATTGACAAAGCCGGTGATGCTACTGGAACCGCTCCAAAGCGTAAAGGTGACAACACTACTAAAGACCCAATGCCAAAAACTAAAGCAGGTTTAATTGCTGCTATGGTCGGCAAGCTTCAAGGAAAGAATAAGCAACAATTAGCTGCTATGTATCAAGAAGGTACATTTGCAGATGATGTAGCTATCGCTGAAGAAGCTGTAGAAGAAATCAAAGATCAAGTTAAAGTCGAAGTTGACTTTAAAGATGATTTAGGTGCACTTGTCAATGAGGAAGCTACACTGTCTGATGAATTCAAGCAGAAAGCAGAAACTATCTTCGAAGCTGCAATCAATACAAAAGTAAATGCAGAGATTGATAGATTAGAAGAGAAGTATAACGAGGAGCTTTCAGAAGAAATCGAAAGCACCAAAAAGGACCTTGTGGAGAAAGTAGACAGCTATCTTAACTACGTAGTTGAAGGCTGGATGGAAGACAACAAGTTAGCAATCCAAAACGGTTTAAGAACTGAAATTGCTGAAGATTTTATGAATAAGTTGAAAGACCTATTCGTTGAGTCTCACATTGAAGTACCAGAGGATAAAGTTGATCTTGTTGACGAACTCGCAGACAACGTTGAGGAACTTGAGGCTAAACTCAATGAATCAACTGAAAGGTCAATTCAAATGGCTGAAGAGTTAGAGACATATAAGAGGGAGTCTATCATTAGAGAGGCAACCAAAGATTTGGCTGAAACTCAAGTCGAAAAGCTAAAGTCATTAGCAGAAAACGTGGATTTTGATGACGAAGAAACTTTTGCAAAGAAAGTTGCTCAGTTAAAAGAATCTTACTTCGCTAAGACTGCAAAAACCCAGGAAGAAATCATTGAAGATGATGACGCTCCAATAGTAGAGTCAACAGGTTCAATGGATTCTTATCTTAAAGCAATAAAGAAAACTGCAAAATAGGGAGTCCTAAAAAATGACAGTATCATACGACAAGTTGATCCAGAAATGGGCACCAGTACTGAACGAAGAGTCAGTTGGTACTATTACAGATCACCATAAAAAAGCCGTTACTGCTGCAGTACTTGAGAATCAGGAAATCGCTCTTAGAGAAGAAGGTCTGATTACTGAAGCTGCTCCAGGTAACAACACCGGTTCTGCCGCAAATTGGAACCCAGTATTAATTGCACTCGTAAGAAGAGCTATGCCAAACTTAATGGCATATGACATCTGTGGTGTGCAGCCAATGTCTGGTCCAACAGGTTTAATCTTCGCCATGAAGTCAAGATATGGCGGTGGAGCAACAGGAAATAGAGAAGCACTATTCAACGAAGCTGAAACTCAGTTTTCTGGTGACAGTGCTGGTACTCACGATTCTGATAACGCTTCAGGTCTTAATGGCGTAACAGATACAGATGCTGATAGTACAATTGATGATCAGCGTCTTACATCTCTTGCAGCCGGCGGTATGACAACAGCCGAAGCTGAAGCTCATGGTTCTTCCGGAGAGACTTCATTTAGAGAAATGGGTTTCACTATTGAAAAAGCTACTGTGACTGCTAAGTCAAGAGCATTAAAAGCTGAATACAGCTTAGAATTAGCTCAAGACCTTAAAGCAATTCACGGTCTTGACGCTGAGACAGAATTGGCAAACATCTTGTCAACAGAAATCTTAGCTGAAATCAATAGAGAAGTTATTAGAACTATTAACTCTCAAGCTAAAACTGGTGCTTTACAAAGTAACACAGCTGTTAACGGTATCTTTAACGTTCAAACAGATGCAGATGGCAGATGGTCAGTTGAGAAGTTCAAAGGTTTAATTCTCCAAATTGAAAGAGAATGTAACCAAATAGCAATCGAGACACGTAGAGGTAAAGGAAACTTTATCATATGTTCATCTGATGTAGCATCTGCTATAGCAGCAGCTGGTATGATGGATTATACACCTGCAATGTCAACATCATTAAATGTTGATGACACAGGTAATACTTTTGCTGGTACTATAAACGGTAGAACAAAAGTATACATCGACCCGTATGCAAGTGCAAACTATGTAACAGTAGGTTATAAGGGCACTAACCCATATGATGCTGGTCTTTTCTACTGCCCATACGTTCCATTAACAATGGTACGTGCAGTTGGTGAGGACACATTCCAGCCAAAAATTGGTTTTAAAACCAGATATGGAATGGCATCAAACCCATTTGTAGGTGCAACACCTGCTGATGGCTTAGCCGCTGTTAAGACTAACCAGTACTACAGAATATTCAGAGTTGACAATATTCTAGGTGCTTAAGTCTTAGTACTTAATATTAAGAGAGGGACTTCTGTCCCTCTTTTTTTTATATAAATAGTAGTATGGAATTATTCTTAATAACATTATTTGTATTCATGTCATTCACAGCTTCAAGCTTGTCATTAGCAGCAATGCTCAATAGACCAATAAAAGGAAGTTGTGGTGGAATAAATTGTAGGTGTAAAGATGGCACTAACGAGTAACTTTAACTATTTACAACCTACTGGTTTTAAGTTAGTTATAGACAGAAAAAATTATCCGAATTTAGAATTCTTTTGCCAAGATTTCACACATGCTGGTGTTATTATGAACACTGCAGATTTAGGATATAAAAAGATAGCATCAATTCCTTTTGTAGGTGATAAGTTAACTTATAACGAAATGCTTGCAAATATTATTCTAGATGAAGATATGAAATCTTATATTGAGATGCATAATTGGATGAGAAGAATACTTGATCAAGATAATGTAACACCTTTAGATAGATTTAAAAATGCTACTCAAAATCCACCAGCACAATCTGATATTACATTATCAATATTAAATAGTGCTAATAATGCAGTAGCACAAATAACATATAGAGATAGTATACCAGTAGCATTGACTGATATACAGTTTCAAGCAACTAGTGGTGCAGAATCATTCTTAACATTTGGTGCATCATTTAGATTTACTTATTTTGATATTAAGATTTTCAATGCAACAACTGGAGCGATTACAGATTCATTTGATGTAACTGGTAGCGTAACCGGTTAATATATATTATTGGAGATATTATGAAATTTACATATTATAATCAATGCGTTGACCTTTTGCCTGAAAAAGCTATTTCTCGTTGGCCAACTATAAATGATAGAATGGTGGTTGCTGTATCAGGCGGATTAGATTCTGCTTCATTATTATTCTTATTGTGTAAATATTTTCCAAAAATAGAAAAACATATATTTACAGGAGACGATATAAATCATCCAATAGATGCATTTAATGCAGAAAATGTTGTTAAATATATTATGAAAAAAATACCAAATCATAACATAAAATCTCATGATTTCTTTTCTTTTGATGATATGAATCCGCAGATATTAGAAGAAGTTAAATTGTTAGTTGAAAAAAGACCCGAATATAGAACTGAATTTCCTTATATAAAAAGATCGGAAGATGGCAGGCCTATTCCTCATAAATTCACAGATGAAGAAATGTTTTATGGTAAAATAGCAAAACCTTTATTGAATCGTAGAAATACAATTAGCACAATGAAAAAGTATAAATGCGAAGTTTATTTATCTGGAATGACAATAAATCCCCCTGATGATGAAATGAAACGCTTAAATTTTTATCATTTATCAGAAAAGAAAAGAAATAAAAATCAAGTTGGCTCAGAAATAGGAGCTAAGGTTTTTGGCAAAATAGCTTATCAGCCTTTTTTAGTAGTTAATAAATTATTTGTTAAAGGCATATTAGAAAAACATGCTGTATTAGATGAAATATATCCATTGACTGGTTCATGCACAGGCGGTCCAAACATAACTGAACTTTGGACTAAACCATGCGAAGAATGCTTTTGGTGTCATGAAAGAAAATGGGCGTTTGGAGAATTTTAATGATTGTGAAAAATTTATATATATTAATTGATTATGTTGGTCATCCAACAATGAATGAAGAATATTTAAATAAAAGAAGACTTGATACTCTTAATGGAATAGTACATGACAAGCGTTTAATAGATAACACAGTGATCGTTCCAATTGGCTCCACGAATTTACATAAAACCAATTGGAAGTATTATAATAAGTATTATGAAATGTATAGAGAAATATTATCTTTTACTAGCGACAAACGTAATGTGAGTTGTATAGAAGCAGATGATAATATAACTGTTTCAAATCTAATACAGCTGCTTAAAGAAAATAATTATTATGTTTATCCAGACATAACTCAAATACATATAGGTGGAACAAACTTGCTTGGTTGTATTCTAAATAAAAAACCGACTTCAGTTACTAAATTAGTAAAATTTGGTGGATTTAAAGTTAATATTGTTCTTCCTATGTGTGCTGAAGGAGAAGTGGCTGCACTTAATGATATAGAAACAATAATGAAATCAACTTGTTATTTATATCAATATTTAAAAGCTCATAATTTAATAGATAACGTAAATTTAACATATAGATCTTTATGAAAAAAAATATCAAACAACAAATTGAAGATGGCGACATTTATTTTTGTCATATGCCTTGGACTATGGTTTACAGTGAAATAAATGGAGCTTGGCAAACATGCTGTCATGCTAAAAATTCTGGTATGTCTTTAAAAACTACTACGCCTGAACAATGGATGCAATCTGATTTTCAAAATAAATTACGTGATGAAATGCTAGATCCAAATTCTAGTCATAAAATAATTAATGATGTTTGCAGAAGGTGTAAAGTAGAAGAAAAACAATATGGAGAGTCTAGAAGATTACGAAAACTAAGAAGCGCTCAATCTACACGAGAATATTATGATGATATTTTACAAGCCGCTGAAATGTATAAAGCTAGTGGTGAATTTAATTTTCATGAAAGAATATTAGAAACTCAAGTAAAAGTTTTTGGAATGGAATGCAATTTAGATTGTCATATGTGTCCTCCTGCATATTCTACCACTAGACAAAAGACACAACTAAAAGACGGTATGATTACTGAAGAAATTTATGGTGATATACAAAAACGTATAAAAGCTGTTCAAATTTCTGCAGAAAATGATAAAATTGATATTTTGAAAAATTTAGAAGAGCTAGCACCTTACACATATTACGTAAAAATAATTGGAGGCGAGCCTCTAGTTATGAAAAAGCAATTCGAATATTTACAATTATTAATTAATAGCGGTCACGCGAAAAATATTAGCATTAAATATCAAACAAACATGACTAAATTAGGAAATAAAAAACATAGAGTAATTGATTATATTCCTCATTTTAAAAGATTCACTTTCACCGCCTCTTTAGATAGCATGGGGGATGCTATTGAGTATTGTCGTAGAAGAACAATTTGGTCCGAAGTTATTAAAAATATAGAAACAGTAAAAGCATTTGAAAATGTTATTGTTGATACAAACTCTACTATGAGTTTTTTAAGTATATTAAGATTCTATGAATTTTTAGAATGGGCAGAAAATTATAAACTTATTGACAAAGTTCAAAGTGTATATGCTTTAGAAAGACCTTCGCATTTTCAAGTTAAAAATTTACCGGAAAAAATAAAAAACAATCTTATTCCGAAATATAAAAATTGGCCACATATACAAAAAATGCTAATGCAGCCGCGTGATAAATTCGGAGAGCCAAAAGAACTTAATAATACCTTTAATTATTTATTAATACAAGATGATTATTATAGAGGAACAAAATACGAAAAAAACTTATTTGAAGTTTTTCCGGAGCTTGAAGAGTTTTATATTCAAAATAAATAGAATATGGAGACATAATGATTGATTTGAAGCAAGTCCACGAGATGTGGCAAAATGACTGTATAATTAATAATAATCAACTCGACGATACATCTCGTCAAACCCCAATATTACACGCAAAATATATACAGTTATGGTCAACTGCAAAACTTGAATTGAGAAGAGCAGAATTCGATCAGAAGAAATTACTTAAAGATAAATGGTTATATTATAACGGTAAGATGGATCATGAGACAATTAAAGAAAAAGGTTGGGTACCAGATCCATTTGATGGACTTAAAGTATTAAAAGGTGAAATGGAATATTATTATGATAGTGATCCTGAGATACAGAAGTCAGAAGAAAAAATACAATATTGGAAAACAGTAACAGAAACATTAACAGAAATAATAGACAATTTAAAATGGCGACATCAAACGATATCGAATATAATTAGATGGAAACAATTCGAGTCAGGAAATTAAATCACGCAATTCTTAAAGTTGAATGCGATAGAAGTGCAGGAGCAGAGTTAAGAGAATTCTTTTCTTTCTATGTGCCGGGCTATAAATTTATGCCTGCTTATCGTAATCGATTATGGGAC
>Ga0222718_10003223_pt1 | contig 14090 bp, 23 predicted proteins | sample C33_27DmetaG_FD_165045 | JGI IMG/M metagenome (GOLD analysis project Ga0222718, IMG submission 165045) | Estuarine water microbial communities from San Francisco Bay, California, United States - C33_27D | ecosystem: Environmental > Aquatic > Marine > Unclassified | place: USA: California... | reverse complement strand
TACTCGTGTCTCCTCTTCTCCGCTTCTTTGACTGCGTTCTCAAATATGTTCTCTAGTCCTTCATTTGCTTCTAACATTTTCTATCCTTTGTTTGCCATTTGCCATCGTAATTTCGATACTCTTTTATTAAACGTAATACCATCAAGGTGATCGAGTTCATGCTGGAAGCACTTGGACTCCATCCCGTCGAGTTTTGCGAATCTTGTTTTGCCTTGTGTTGTTTCATATTGCACTTCTATAATCTTGGGTCTCTCCACTTTAACAAATACATTTTTGAAAGAAAGACACCCTTCCACATCTATCACTTTCTCCTCACTGGAATTTATCACCTGTGGATTCCAAATTATAGCATGTTTTTGGAATGTGTCAAATGAGTCATGACCTATCGCGAAGAATCTTTTGGTAATGCCTATTTGGTTCGCCGCAAGACCCATACCACGTTCGTCCAGCATCAATTTTATCATGTCAGATTCAAACTTCTCTTTGTCATCATATCCTTGTATTGCATCCGCGTCAGTCCATGCTATGCTGGTCTGTAGCAGTGTCTCGTGTGGGTATTGGAACACTTGTATCATTTCACTATCTCCACATCCGCTTCTGTCTCTATGACCACCCTCGCACCGCAGGCCAGTAACGGTTTGTCGTTGCCACCGTACATGATCTTGCTTGGTCCTTTGATGTCGACCTCGTGGCAGTAGGTGTTCTTACTGCCTTGCTTGATTGTGATCACGGGATCGTTGGTTCCGTGCTTCTTGTTTGCCCTGATCACGTGTTGGTTCACGTGTATGTATTTCTTCTTTGTCCTCATAGATCCTTTATCTTCTTCAAGTCCGCGGCACTCAGTTGTGGTATCAGCACGTGTATCTTCACATACAGGTTGCCACGTATGCCTATGGTTTTGTGTACTGGCATTCCCTGTCCCTTGACCTGTAGTATGGTGTTGGGTTGTGTGCCCGATGGTACCTTTACTTTAATTATTTTGTCTTCCAGTGTCTTGAGATTGAATTCATAGCCACGCACCGCCTGGAAACAGTCTATGGTCTTGTCTGTGTATAGGTCATTGCCCTTCCTTGTGTAGCCGTCTGAATCTAACACACTCATAACGACCATTAGATCACCACGCGGTAGGTTCTTGATGCTGTCATCACCCATGCCTGCATACTTGAATGTGACACCGTGCTGTACACCCGCTGGAATGTTCACAGTCGCGAACTCCTCCCTGCCACTGGGCAGTTTGTAGTTGATGGTCTTCTCGCTCTTGGTCATTGCCTCTTTGATGCTTATGGCCATCCTGACCTGTACATTCCTGTTGCCCCTAGGTTGTCTGTTCTGTCTGAAGATCCTCTCACCACCTGGTCCTCTGGTGAAGTTGAAACTGGTGTTGAAATCCATGTCACCACCCTGGAAACCAGAGAAGAAGTCGCCAAAGATGTCCTCGTTGAAGAACGGATGCTGTCCGCCCCCTGTGTTGGCATTGCCGAACTTACGCATAGTGTCGTAGTCGTGCCTCTTCTGTGAGTTCTTCAGTGTGTCGTGTGCTTCGCTGATCTCTTGGAACTTGTCCTTGTCACCTCCCCTGTCTGGATGGTGTTTCTTGGCCAGGTCCTTGAATGCTTTCGTGATCTCCGCACTGGTGCTTTGTTCATTCACACCTAGCACGTCATAATAATTCTTCATTACTAATATTTTATACTAGATTTTGCGTTTGTCAACGCAGTGGTAATTACTTGCCTTTTGCCCTTGATCCAGTGTAGAGTCCAAACCAGGCCGCACCCGCACCAACTACGATCGAAACAAGTCCTGACTGTTCCATGGTTGGCGCCGCCATGTCCATGTACCATATCACTACCTTGTACAGTAGGAATATGTAGGTTGAGATGAAAACCCTAGGGAATATTCTCCAACTGTCGACCGCTCTCGCTAGATGTATCAGTTTGGCATAAGGATTAGGTCCTAGGTCTTTTACACTAGTGTCTACTTCCAACTCGACTGATACTTTTTTCTTGGCTGTTTCTTTGCCTGCAGGTACAACCAATTTGTCTTCTTTCAATTCCTCGGCCATTATTTCACACCTTTGATTTTAGCGTCTCTTTTCCTGTGTCCGTTCCAAGCAACGAAGCCACCGATCCTCAATGACCAGTATGCCAAGTAGTTCATGGAATAGAACCCGTTCACAATGATGTTGATGTCTCTGAAGATCTCGTCTGCTCTCTTCTGTGTCAACTCACCCATTGTTTTCTTTTTATTTGCTTCCAACAATGTTTTGTACTTGTATGCGTAGTCGTGTACCAGACCACCCATCAATAAAACACCGACTGGAGAGAAGAACGTCCTTAGGAACTTTGGAATACTTGCACCATCAAATTGGAAGCCTGCTGGTATCACATATTCTTTTCCGTCTATGTTGTACTTCCAGTCATCTGTTAGCACCCAGTTCCTTGTTGATAACAACCACATTGCGATTCCTTTCCAGAATCCCTTGCCTTTGGTCTTGATCGGTACAGGTTGTAACTTTGGCATTCCCTTGAAGTTGAATTTTAAATTTGGTTTTTTCCTTTTGTCTAAAGCATTCAAGATAGCGGCGATGATCACGACTGCTATAAGCACAGTCCATTGCCAAAATTTCATTGCTAGTGTTATTAATAGTTCCATAATTCTCCTCGTTAATGTGCGTATTTATTCGATCGCACCTTTGACAACACCCTCTGCGACCAGTTTCTTCCTGTTCTTCATGTGTTGTTTTTGTGTGTCTGCTTTTGCACCACCAAAGTATGGTACTGCGTGTCCGGTTTTGCACATGATCTCAGTCACTTGCTTGCCGTCCACAAGGAAGTCGCCCAGTACCCTTCCGAACTTGCCCTTCATGTCCTCACCTTTCTTGCTGATGGTTGTCTGCAATATTGGTTTTGGACCAAGCAATGATTTCAACTTTGCTTTTGCGGCCAATCCAAATTTCTTTTCGATCTTGTCCCTTGTCCTTGATTCTGGCGTGTCTATGCCCATGATCCTCACACGTTCATTCATCTGCCATATGCCGAAGCCTAGGTCGATGTCAACATCCACTGTGTCTCCGTCCACCACTTTCCTTAATTTACATCTGTACGTCCACATTATTTTTTCTCCACTAGGTTGATTAGATCTTGTACTGTCTGGACCTTGTCGCCATCGTCCTCTGATATGGTTACACCTGTTGCCTTTTCAACCTGTATACATAATTCTATTGTGTCAAATGGATCTGCTCCCAGATCATCCACCAAGTGTGCTTCTGGTGTGACCTTGCTCTCCGCCACATCCAGGTGTTCTGCTATTACTTTAATCACTGTCTGCATCTTCTTCCTCATAATATTTCTTGTACTCTTCCAGGAGACTATTTGTTTCCTGCAGTTTCTGTCTGATCTGTGCGAAGTTCTTGGCCAACATCTCGTAGTCCTTGTCGGTCAACCCAAACAACACAGGGTCAATGCCCGCATCTTCTAGTTTTTTGAAAACCTCTTGTGCGTTCTCACTCGTGATTATAATCCATCTGATGTCTTCCAGTGTCAATGGCATTGGATCTGGCAAGTTCAACTTCTGTCTTGGCTCTTCAACAGTGAACAGTTTGATCCTCTTCTCTCCACCTATGCCACAGCCAGTCAATAATAATATCAATGCTACTGCTAAAATTTTATTCATAAGGTACAAAATTAGGATTTGCCAGGCTTGGGCACATCGTGTTTATCTCCGATTTCTTGGTTGCTTTCAATTCTTCTTCTGTTCTCTCTGCACCGCTGGCAAGTTCAACACATCTTGTGGCTTCAGCGGAACCTTTGTTGATCACACGTTCAACAGACTTGGATCTCTCTATAGCCAGTTTGCCAACATCTCTTTTCTTCTTGTTGAAACGCTTGTCTAACTCGTCTAGGTCCTTCTTGAATGTCATGACCAAGGTATTGAGTTTCTTGTTGCTCTCCATTATGGCCTCGAAGTCCACTTTCTGTTGTTCTATCAACTTTGTCTGTGCTTCGATGCCTTTCTCTAATTCTATCTGGTTGGCCTTCAGTGTGGCGTTGTCCGCCCGTAATTTCATGACATACATACCCGCACCTGCTATTCCAGTGATCAGCATTATTGCTATGGCCATCTTTATTGTTGAAAACATACTGGTAATATTTATGGCCATTATATACCACTATAAGTAAATGCATGAATCAGAAAGTTATGCCTCCTTTAAGAGACAAACCATATGGCGGTGCATGGAGCATTCATGACCAAGAATCTACCAACTTTGTGAATTCGATCACAGTAGAAAAAGGTAACAGAAGTGCTTTTGTACAAGACTACCGTGACTGGTTTAGCAACAACAAACATTTTAAGGGATTTGATTCCTATAAACACGTTGATTTCAGTGCGGGCACCACAGAAGCATTTAGTCAATTTTACTTCAGACATCTGGATAAGAGACTGCGTTTGCTTAAAGGCGAATTTTTTTACCATTGGTTAATGGCCAGGAACTATTTTGCCAGTAGTGCGGAGTTGGGCACAGAGCCATTATCAAAAGGTGATGTGGTGGTTATGAGTTGTCCGTTTTCAGGAACAGGTAATCTTCCGCCTAATTTCTATGATATATTATCACAGTGTGAGAAGTTGGAAATACCTGTGATGCTTGATCTGGCCTACATCAATATTTCATGTATCAATGATCTAGACCTGGATTTCAAATGCATACAGGAGATCACAACATCCTTAAGCAAAGTTTTTCCTGTTGAAAATCACAGGATAGGAATACGCATGAGGAGAAATTTTTATGACGATAGTCTATATGCATATAATGACCAAGATTACGTGAACCTGTACAGTGTCGACGTAGGACACAAACTGATAACCAAATTCAAAAACGATTGGTTGTATAACAAGTATGAGACTATCCAGATACAAACCTGTGACAGTCTTGGTGTAGAAAAATCAGACTGTGTCATCTTTGGGCTGGCCGAGAAAGGCACCTTCGACGAATACCACAGGGGTGGTGAATATAACAGACTTTGTTTTTCTAGGAAATGGGATGGCAGGATAAATGAATAAAAAATACACAGCACAGGTTAAAGTAGTGCCGTCATACTCTTTCTATGTCACATGTAACACAATGGAATCCACCACCCAGTGTGCGTGATTGTCGCATACGTAGTGGCACGACATTAAATTTCTCTGACTTCAGTTGATCAATTAAGGATGTTTGTATCTCATCAACTACTATTGTTTCCGGATCCAGTGATAACACATTCATTCCTATCCATTTTGAAGCATACGGGAAATTATGAAAAGACCGAGGAACACAGTCATCGACCCATATGGTTTTATAGTCCTTCATGAATCTTGGTAAAGATTCCTTGTCTAGTCTTGAAGCATTTGCAATTATAGTATTTTCTCCACAAGAAAGAAGAGTAGAATCTATATGGGTGATTTGGTTTTCAACTGCTCTCCATGTTATAACTTCAAAATCTGTGCCCACTTGTTCCTGTAACCAAACTGCTCCGGCCTCGTTTGCAGAATGAGATAAAGAATAAACAAGTTTATCGTTGACTTTAAGAACATTAGCGGCATCGAACATCGGGTCGTCGCCAGATTGTGGTTTTGGAGCCCTTATTATTTTTCCATCTGCTTGGTGTAGAGAAGGATAAAGATCCAGTTCAAACGCACGACTTGAAAACGGAGTTGGACACTCTATTACTTTGTCTCCTAGGGTCAGCAATACGTCACGGGCGGAATAAGCCCAATGGTAGCCAACTGTCTGTGGTCTTATAATGTCTATTCCCCTTTTGTCCATGACAACAGCAAATTTATTTAGGTCCTCGTTGGCCTGCTCGATCACAGAAGGAGGCAATGAACCTCTTGTAAGTGTACCATCGAATGTAGATCTGGCGATGCCATTATCGAATTCTTTGTCATTGCTGGGCCACGCCATGTTTTCAACCGTTCCAAGCAGAACACTTTTGAGCTCACCGTATTCGTTGTTTACAGATACCCTTAAATTGTTTTTCAAAATTGTGTCCCTGTCAATTGCAAAGTGTACCTATCTTCTGTGTACCTTGTGGTCATGTTATTTCAGGAAGCCGCTTATCTGTAAGGTGTGCTTGTTTTCCATGCCAGCATTGGCACCGATGTGTAATACCTCACTGTCCCACATATGTCCACTGCCCTGTTTCCAGTGCGTGTCTACTTTGTCATCGTACTGTAGGAAGTGTCCTGCCTTCCAATCTTCGAGATAAACGTTGCATCTCACCACAGTTCTTGTGTTTTCTGGGTACTGGGACTTAATTTTAAAGAATGTATCTCTGTGTAGAGGTATGACATTGCCGGGTGGTTGCATTATGGTACTGACCGTTATTGGTTCTATGCCTAATTTCTCCCCAAGCTCATCATAATCACAATCTTCCTTTGTCCACCATCTTTGGTGAATCGTTGTGTTCTCTAGACAAAAAGATTTTGGAAAACCTCCCGGGACCTTGTTGTGTATGTCTTTGAGTTCTACAACCTGGTGTGCTATGCAGGTACTACCTTCTGGTAATTCTATTGATAAAAAATGTTCGTAGTTTATATCTAGATGAATTTTTTTGTGCATATTAGTAATTAGTGTAAAGTGATTTAGGATAGATCACTATTGGATCAGCATTTTGTATGTGTATTTGTTCCAGTTATCTGGAGTGTGTGTCTGTCTTTTTTTCCGAGATTAGCCGCCATGTGCTCTTGTCCATAGTGCCAACCAAAGTAACTGCCTGCGGGACCTGTGCAAAATTTATCTCCTATCCATAGTTGTTGTCCTGGTTCCTGATCTTCCAAGAATAGTATTATTCTAGCGATCTTATTTTTATTTTCTATTTTATTTTTTTCAATGTAGGTAAGATATCTGTCTTTGTGCCAGGGTAGGATTTGTCCTGGAGAAAGTTTGTTGAGTGCGATTACAATTTTATCTAACTTAAAGTTTTGCCACACCACTTCACGCAACTTCATTGGCACATCATTATTTAGGTGCACACCCATAGTGCTTTTGTATGTTTCTCTGATTGTCTCAGTAGTTGTGAATCCAGTGAAATTGTTGTAGTAACTTCGCCATTCACCGTTTTTATAGTCTGTTTGTTTCCATGTCACGGGTATTTTGCCTTCAAGCATTTTTCAAGTCCTTGTAAATTTTATCTGCCCACATCATGTGTCCTAGTGTGTTCATGTGTCCATTGTCTTTGCTCAAACTTACATCATGCTTCTGTATGAATTCTGCAATACACATATCTTTGTCTGTGTTTTCGATCTGGTCAATGCTGTCCTCACTGAAATAAAATGGTATGTAGTCTTTACCTTGCAGTTTATGTTTTACTGCATTAAGGTAACCTGTGAGATTAGTCTTCTGCTCTATAAGACTGTAATAATTTTTGTACCAATTGTCGTAAAAGTCCACGCCGGAGTCAACAGGTGACATGCCCAACCATTTCTCAAGTGTATCTATGTGTTTGGGTACTCCTTTACTTCTAGCAAATTGACCACTTGGCGTCGTATAGACCATGCTATGATCTTCCAATTCTGTTATTTTGTCTTGATCTAGGATGAAAGTTTTCCTAGATGGATGGCTCCACCCTATGACAATAGCATCACCTTTTGTAATTTCACTTTGGTTCTGCATAAATGTTGAAAAAATAAACAGATTGTCTGCTCCAGGTTGCGAGAAGTTCTTTAGATCACTGGTCAATCTATTGGAAAGGAGACTGTCCCAACCTTGCTTTTTGTTTTCAAGTGCAAATGGTAAACAATGACTGTCACCAAAAATGTAAAGTGTATTATAAACTGTCATACGTGTATTTAAACACGAACAAACCCAGCCAGAAATAATTTTTGATTTAAGTTTACAAGTTAAATATCCCTGTAACAATAAGAAAAAAATTAGTAAAAGACGTATAAATGCATAATCAAAAAATAAAATTCAAATACGATTGCAACAAGTTTGTTACGTGCGAATATCCCATAGCATCATCCTGCATAAAACACCAAGTACACGAATTAAAAGATATACACGACAAATATGGTGGATTTCCTGAATCATACAAGTTTGATAACACAAAGATACGCCAACGTTGGTGGAACAAAGACGAATTAGATTTTAAACAAATAGGAAAACTAATTGGTATGGATGTTGTCACAATTAGCAGTATACAACAACCTCCAGGTCAAGTAGTTCCATGGCACAGGGACACTTTCTTCCTGCTAAAGAAACAGTTTCCAGATCGACCACAACCGGTGAGGGCATTAATAATGTTAGAGGATTGGAAGGTAGGACATTATGTCCAGCACGATAACGCAGTGTTTACTCATTGGTCGGCGGGTGACGGATACATATGGGACGAGGATATATTACACTTAGGCGCCAATGCAGGAATGCAAGATAAATTCACACTTCAAATTTCAGGTTTTTTAAAAAATTAATTATTGGATCAAGCCAGTCTTGTAAACGGTTTTACCGTTTTCCTTCATGGCAGTCAGTATGCTCTTACGATTGCCCTCTGACTTGTATGAAACGTGTACCCAACCGGAGTCAGGTATGCCCGGAGTGTAGAATTCTAGTATCAGTTGGTCGAAGTCTAAATTTTCTTCTATCCATTTGGCCACATCGTAGTTGCCTGTGCCCGGACACTCTATGTCCGCCGCTTCACCTTTGCAGTGCTGTGATTTGCTTGAACCACCTACCGCTTCGTTCAGTGCCGGTCCCCTGTATCCTGAATTGATTACTGTTAGGCCGAAGTTGTCTCTGACCTTCTGTACAACATTTTCAAACAGTGCCTTTGCACTTGCTAGGTGTTCTTCACTTGGAGTGTTGTCTAGGCCTTTTCTTGTGGCTGTCTGACTTTTTGTGAATTCTGCTAGTGTGAAGTTTGTGCTTAATCTCATAAACTTATTTATCAATAAGTGCGTACATTAAAAAATTACCAACCTGCTTTGCTCATCAGGGCGGACTGACCGTCCTTGCTGAATATGAATCTGTCTTCCGTGGTCTTGGTGATTTGGTATGGGCCAAAGTATTTGGTCAGGTACATGCATTCGCTCATCGCTGACTCATCCAGTTTGAATGCCCTGATCTCGTTCATGATCATGTTGGTTGAGCCAAATGCGTGTAGTTCAAATTTCAATGTGTCCGCGTTCTGTTTCTTTATCTGAACCATGTTGTTGTCCAGTTTGAATTCCATCATCTGGAACCTGTCAAAGAAATCTTTAATTTCCCCAAGTTTCAAAGAATTGATCTTTTGATTGTATGCCTCTGGTGTCCTTGGTAGCACATCTGCTAGATTTTTAGCACTGGCCTCGAATGGCACGGTCCTCTTGTGGTAAGTGAACTCAAACGTTTCGATGTTTGTTAATTTTGAAAGATCATCCAGGAACTTCCTTATGTGTTGGTCCACCGCTTCAACCCTCGCGAACTCAACGAACACCCTGTGCTTGCCGTCTTCCAGTGTGCCTGGTGTGGCATCCGCGTCCAACACTTCTTTGTATCCTGTCTCAGCAAAACGTTCCAGGTCCTTGGCAGGTGCCATTCCGTCAACAGTGAATGCCAAGACCATGATGTTCTTGTCGTCACCCATCTTGGATTTGAATTGGTCCACAGAGAATCGTTTGCTAACGACTCCGTCTAGGTCTCCGGCTTTTAATCCTTCTTTAACTATCTGCATTTAGTGTATTTAGATCCCCGGATGTCATATCCGTGTCATCCTGACTTTCGATCTCGTCCTTGCCGTGTTTGAAATTGCCAATCAATGCTTTTGGCATCTTGATCTCTACGACCCATATGTCATGGGCATCTATCTTGCCCTTGGTCGTTCCTGGTCTGTAGTCCTCAGGTGATTTGATCTGTCTGGGTTTCATCAATTCGTCTTTTTTATATGTTACCTTGCAACCCCGGTCAAGCAATCTCTTGCCTCCCGCAGGATCTGGCATCTTGTCCGCTGGCCACATGAATGAACATGTGACGAAGTGTCTTGAATCAACTGGACCAGAAAGTAATTCTCCGTCCTCCCAGTTCTGGAACACGTACACATCTAGTTCATCCACCACCCTCTCGAAGTCTTTGAGTATGCCCAAAGTAGGTCCTACGGCGTATAACGATTGTACGTTTTTGATTATGTCTAAGACGTCATGCATAGTTCTTATTTATCCTAAATATCTGTGTTGTAAAATATGCATACTTAATCTGGAAATTTGATAGTAAGTATTTGTACATGAGTCGACAAAGACACATCAAATCACAATCAATCACAACCTACGAGGAAACTTATGCTACTATCAAACGGCCTACAAATGCGACCTTTATTCCAACGCAAACTATGGAAACTGATGAGGAAGAAACGAGTGTACGACAAGCGTGTGAGCTTGTACATGCAGAATCAGAATTGGCTCAAGATAAGGAAACAGAAGGACAGACGTAGAAGAAGGGTGTTGATGAGGATATGGAGAGCCAGCCAATTGGCCATGCTCAAGCGGATGTACAATCAGGCTATTTGATGAACTGATCCATCGCTTCAGCGTACCACTGTCGGTAGTGCTGTTCTATACGTTCGAATGGAATCTCGTCTCTCTGTGCGACGGGTATCCCAGGTAGTTCGTTTTTCAACACTTCCTTGTTGACGAGATCAAGTACCACTGTGTATTCCAGCATCTTGCCTGGACCTATTTTCTTCTTGGACAGTTCCACGAACTCGTCAAACTTCTTGTCTGGTTTGATTATGTACTTCACGCAGAAGAATCTCTTCTTGTTGTGTTTGCTACCCATAGTATCCTGTCAGTGTCATTACGTATCTATCTTCGTATCCAACATTGCACCCCGAATGTGGAATATCATTGTTGAATGTGAGTACAGTACCTCGTTTTAGTCCATAAGCAACTTCGTTACCAACAAACAAAGCATGACCCAGTTTTGGTTCTGTCAAAGAAATCCAAAGTCGTCTTATCCTTGTGGCATCAAGTCCTTTTTGCCCTAATTCTTTCCTAGCATTGTAGTAACGATCAATGTGTGGTATGCTTACAGTCCCGGGAGGATGCCTCATGATAGTGATACGACAAGTTGCCTTGTCCATCTTGTGTTTCTTCCAGAAACTGTTTGGGATCATGTCAGACAGTGTTTGATTGGTATACCTATGAAAATAGGCAATATTTTTTTTTGGATGATATAACTTTAAAATTTTTTTACTGAATGCCAACTGCTCTTTGTTTCTGTCCACAGTGTGACAAGTGTCTTCGGTGTCATAGGTGGTGTTTACCTTTGTTGATTTGAGATGTATCACCTTTAGTATTTTGTCAAAGGGTAACTTCACACGTCCAAGGTACTTGATGTTTTTAGCCATTTGATAACCTCGCCAGTTTGATCATTACACTTGCTAGGTTAATCTCTGGATCTGCAACGAATGAGTGATCCACCAATCCCTGCTTGATGATCAGCACCGCTTTGTCCTGTGCGTCTTCGTCTTTGGCAATGATCTCCAAGTTGTCATACAACCATCTGTATATCTCCTCACACTCTTCTGGCCTTGCTTGAGCACACACTAACTTTCTTGCTTCTTGTATCTTGCCCTGTTTAAACAGATCCACCATTTGCAGTCTGTAATCCTGTTGTCCACTGTCGCCACTTGCAGGTGGCATCAGTTTGCCATCTCTGCAATTCTGTTGTAGCATGTTGATGCATTTCCTCATGTCAGGATAACTGGCCTTGACATAGGTGTCCAGTATTTCTATGTCTGGAGTTATGCCTTCCTGAATCAGTATCTCACACGCCCTTGCTGTGAATTCTGTCTTGTCGATGGTCTCCATGTGGAAACCTTGGCATCTTGAATGTAGTGCAGGGATCACCCTGTTGGGATAGTTGCAAGTCAATATGAATCTCGCTGATGTGTGATACATCTCCATGACACCACGCAACGCCGCCTGGCCATTTGGTGACATGTAGTCTGCCTCGTCTAACAACACATACTTGTATGCTCCAAATGGCATGATCTGTACGAAGTTGTTGATCTTCTCACGCACAGTATCAACGGAGTTTTCCCTGGAAGCATTTATCTCTAGTATGTCATAACTGCTGACATCCAGTTCTCCGAACAACACCTTCGCCAGTGTGGTCTTGCCCACGCCTGGTGCACCACTCAGTAATAAGTGTGGGATCGCTTTGTCGTCAATCCAGGATTGTATCTGTTGTCGTTGTGCTTCATCCCTGACCACGTACTCTTTCAGAGTCTTAGGTCTGTATTTTTCTACCCATAAATCTTTCATTTAATTTTGTCCCATATCCATTCGTGACCATAAAACATCACACTTCCTGCCGGAATGCTCGCCAGTGAAAGACCAAACGTGTACCATAGGTCTCCGCCCGTGACTAGAGCATAACTCATAAACCAGCCCAATCCTAAAAGTTGCCAAGTGCAAGTTTTCACAAGTCTTCTGTATTTCATTAATGCTATATTACAGCAGTTTCCTTCGCTTGTCTATATAATTGTTCCGTGGCCATGTTTTTTCCTTTGGCCTCGACCTGTATGTCGAAGTTTTTTGAGAATGACAGTGCCCAGTCATTGACCTTCCTGTTTGGTAATAGGTCTGAGTGTGCTCTCAGTTTCTGTTTCTTGGCACCTCTTGCCAGTAAATCCTTCATGTCGTGTAATCCATTGTGCATTTCTTCGGGTTTCAATCCTGCCATTGCTAGTGCTTCGTCTCTGAAGTAGGAATAATGCATACTGGGTCTAACCCCACGCCAACTGTCTATGACTCTTTTAACTCTGTCGTCATCGGGTTGTATGTATTCCTCGTCTCGAATCAAATGGTGGTGTATGTCCAGAACAAGTGCCAGGTGTTTCTCCAGCATCAACGATTGTTCCAGTCCATGACTCATCTCGTCATTTTCGATTGTTATAAGATTTCTTGCTTCGGGTGATAGCCTGGGCAATGCTTTTATGATGCCGTCTGGTCCTTGCTTGCCTGAGATGTGTACGTTTATCTTGCAACCATCTTGGAAACTTTTGCCGAAACCCATCCAACGTGCCATGTCCGCATGGTATTCAAATTCCTCTATGCTACGTTCAACGATGTCTGGAGTAGCACTTGACAGCACACAGAACTGACCCGGATGGAAACTAACTTTTACACCTAACTTTCTCGACATCTCACCAACGGGTGCGAATAGATTCTCTAAGTGACTCTGTATGTGGGGTTGTTGCCACCAAGACTTCCAATCTTTCTCTGTGTAACCTTGAAGCATCTCGCTACCAAGTCTGACCATCCTACGTTCGGGCGGTAGTGTGCCCACACGTTCGATCAATCTACGTGCGGCTGTTGTGTTGTGTGTCATGATGTCCCACTGTCTCTGTACCGCTTCATCCTTGTGTTCACGAAGCCAACGCATTGTTGTGGATCTGCCGTTTAGTTCTCTGTCTTTGGCGTTTACTTTCATACCGCCAAACTCCGACTCGTTGTTGAGCCACTTGCAACAGAAACCAAAACGTTGTACCATGTGTATATTATAATAGATATTTGTAATATGTCTAGTCGAGAAGTGTTTCCATCATGGCCCAATGTCCAATGATGTCACTACAATGCAGTCGGAAACCGTGTTCTCTGTCTATGTCCCTGAGGATCTTGTTAGCCTTTGCCATGCTCAGTCCTGCATTTGCTGGTAATTGCAACGCACTTATTGTTTTCCTTTTGAGTGCTGTCGCGGCCTGTACCCTGTGCCAACCATCTGTTAACAGATAGTATCCTGAATCCTTGATGGGTGTGACCAGTATTGGATCCCATGCACCGTCCTTTTTAAGTTTGTTGATCCATGTCCTCTTCTCTTTGTTCAACGGACGTTCAACACCTAGACCCATCTCTGCCATGGTCACTAACTTGCTTAATTCAACTTTTACTTTTTTAATCTTAATCGCTTTCATACTCTATATTATTGATGTCCTGTATTACCTGCCACTCTGTATCTTTGGGTAATGGTTTCCTTTGTGGGTAATCATTCTCGTCTGATATCTCTCTGTACTTGTTTGCACAAGGTGGACCACAGAATGGTCTTATTATTCTTTTGTCGTACTTTGTGTCGTGTAGACTGT
>Ga0222718_10003222_pt1 | contig 14092 bp, 14 predicted proteins | sample C33_27DmetaG_FD_165045 | JGI IMG/M metagenome (GOLD analysis project Ga0222718, IMG submission 165045) | Estuarine water microbial communities from San Francisco Bay, California, United States - C33_27D | ecosystem: Environmental > Aquatic > Marine > Unclassified | place: USA: California... | reverse complement strand
TGGATGCGCTCCATCCGTTCGGGATCGATGGCTCGCGGAAAAAGAGCCACGTTATTCGGCAACCCCGTTTGAGGATGATTAGTCCCCGCAACACGAGCATAGAGCGATCCGAAATTCGCTCCAAAAGTATTCTTGCCGACGATGGGTTTGATGTCGTGATTACCGTCGCCTGTTTTGAAGGAACGGACAATCGACAATTTGTCGGCCACTTGTGCCAACTTGGGAAACGTCCCACCAAATGTAACGCCCGGTAGCTTCGTGGAGACTTCACCGGTCGCCGAACGAATCTCGGCCGGCATATCCATCTTGGGATCGAATGTTTCGATCTGTGACGGTCCACCGTGCATGAACAGAAAGATGACCGACTTCCCCGTCAACACGGCCGATTGAACGGCCGCATTGGCTTGCGGCGTCATCCACGGAGCCAGCGCAGCACCTCCCATGGCGACCGAGCCAAGCCGTAAGAATTCGCGTCGAGATTTTGGATCGTGAAAACTGAGCATGTCTTATCATATCAACTTATATGGATGGGAATCAACGTGTTTTCTGATACGCTCAATATAGCCTATTTGAGGAGTTTACTTGTCCCTCTTTCCCAAACGCTGAACCGCCGATTCAAGATTTGAAGATTCGATGATTTGTGGGGGTGCCTTTTCCGAATCTTGAAATCAAATCTTCCCAAATCTAGATTCCAAATCTTCCCGAATCATGAGCAAGTTGTTGGCACCCGTAGGTTTACGCTGATGACCTCGTTTTGGTGAGTGGTCACTTTTTCGGGGTGCGCATTTTCCACGTCACGCGAGATTGCTCTCTTTCTCACGTTGCAGCCTTAGTCATTCTTCAACACGCGACTGGCTGAATCACAGGTGTGGTTGGGGACGAACGCAGTGAGTCCCCAGATTTTATGATTCTGTGGGTGACCTGTCGGTCATCCACAGCCACCCAAGTAATACACATCGTGCTCGTACAAATCACCTGCGACACGCAAAGACACTTAAACCAGCCCCAACTGCTTGCGCAGTAGGGCTATGGGCTATGTTGTCATGACGTTCAAATTGCCAAAGATCGATTTCGTATTTGTGGTAGGCTGGGATAGCGAATGCATATCCCAGCAAATATGTGTGTCGAACAAATGCTGGGTTACGACTCGCTACACTCGTCTAACTCCAGCCTACTATTCACCAATAAACCACGAACGGTAACTCTGGTGGCGCGAGGTTGGCAAGGGTAATTTCGGGGATCAATTTTTGACGCAAAGACGCCGAGCCGCGAAGAAACTCAAAGAAAAAAACAAATCGGGTGGCTGCTTGTCCGGCAGTATTTGTAGAAGAAGAAATACTCACGCAGCGGCGCGGCGGCGCAGAGGAAAATTGAAAGAGGTAACCGCAGAGTTCGCTAAGAACACAGAGAAAGAAGTCATGTTTACTTATTGACGCTCAACAGATGGAATTATTCTGATCAGTGAAGATGAGTGTCGATTAGAGCCGTAATCCGACACTTGAATTGATGTCACAGATCATGTTGGGTTACGCTGCGCTCACCGCAACCAACATGAGTTTCACAGGGGGCTTCTGCTGCGCAGAGCGCCTGCCGCCACCCTTTGTGCTCCAATTGATCTGTTGATCAATAGACTCACGCAGAGTCGCGAAGACGCCGAGAAAAATGAGCAAGTGAACGCGTTGTCGTCGGCATGAGCGATTATGATGTGGCTTCTATGAAAGCTTGTTGTTTTCAAGAGTCAGACATACCGTTTTTCTTGATCGTTCGGGTTTTTCGAAAATAGAAACCGACTGCCCCACCTGGGGACGCTGAATTATCTTCGCATTCCCCTGCTTTCTCGCGCAAGCGGCTCAAAAGACCATCGAACCACGAACGCTAACTCTGGTACGAATGAAATTGCAAGATGAGATTGAGAGATCATATTTATGACGCAAAGCCTCGAAGAGCAAACAAACGCAAAGGGTTCATTCTCTAGTTGGGTGGCACTGGCGGCTTGCCCGCCAGTGATATGGGAGGGAACCAAATTTAATTCACCGCAGAGTTCGCATAGCCCGATTTGCGCCAGCAGTCGGGATGGGGGAAGTGTCATTCGACGTGCAATGAAACTCAAACGAGTGAATCATCGGGAGTGACAGCGAATCAAACGAATAAAATTAAAACAGGGTGGCGGCGGACGCTCCGTGAAACGGAAGCCCCTGCATATTGTCTGCAAAGTTATGAACCGCGGATCACGCGAATGTCGTAGATGGAAATTCCTGTCGTTACCGTTTTGGGTGGCACGTCCTGAACAGGGCGTCTCGCAACGCGACAAGATGAATCGCCATGCGGTTACGAATTGTGTTTGCCACATGTTTCAAGCATTGGACCATCATGGTGAGCCATCTTGTGACTTCATCACCCAGACAACAATTTGGCTGGGACACCCTGCCGACGGGTGGACTCGACTTTCTCTCAATTATTACTGGAGTAAAGCAACTGATCTCTTTAAGGTTTGTTCATGAGCTCAGGGCATGGATCATTCGACTTAGAGTCATCACAGAAATCGGCATTCATTATTCGCAGGTCAAAGGTAAAGACTCATGTTTCGATCACTGATGCAGGTCTCGTTATTGTTCATGACATTGTGTTGTGTCGTCGGCTGTGGGACTGATGCAGAGACACTCCCTCCTTCCTCGAGTTCAATTCCAGCGTCTACAAACTCTCCCACGACGAATCCACCGGCAGCGACAACTCCAACGGAAGCTGCTCCCAATCTGGGAGTTGAGGAATCTGCCAAGGTCTACACGCTCGAAGATCGCCCCGCAGGAGATTGGGCAGGGCATTGGGAAGGTCCAGAGGGAGAAAATCGCTATGTTTGGATCGAGAATGATCTGACGGGTTTTCTGGGGCTGGGTCCGATGGTTGATCTCTATGCTTTGGAGTTTCAGAAGGAAGGGGGACTTCTGAGAGTCAAACAGGAGGGAGAAATCTTGCCTTATGAGATCACGCGGGACGATTCGAAAACCAAGATGACTTTCAAGAACACCGAGACGGGGGAAGAATTTGAATGTCTGAAACAATCCGATCCGATCACGGGAATCGTTTTCGAAAATGTGGGTCGATTTGGCGCACTGGAACAGGCAAGCTTCTTAAGTCGGCTACTCATGAAAGATGAAAAAGAGATTCCTTACTTTGAGTTTCGTCAAAAAGAATTTCGAAAAATTGTGGGTCTGCACTTCGATTCGTTCCAAGAAGTCGAGGTGGGGAAATACCTGGCGCTGACATTGAACTCTGACAAAACGGGGTTCGATGCGATCCGGTTCAGAACCCCCAAGGCTGATCATAACTGGGATCTCTTCTGGGAATTTATTGTCGAGAGTTCCATCAAAATGAACGGCTGGTACATTCTTCCTCGTGAGGGCGAACTTGAAGGATTCACGGGTTACGAGCACGCCTACAACGTGACTCTTGAAGATGTTGATATTCCTGAAAAGAATCTGCAGATCAAACAGTCATTGACGGGAGGGAAATTGAGACCCGATACGGAATATTTAATCTGGTTCGGCAATGTCGATTCCTACGAAACGCCGTATAAACTTGTGGTCCGGGTGGGTTTTTTACCGGCTGAGTAAATTGCCATCGGGATGGTCGCTTCTTGAATCACCGCAGATGTTGAAGTAACTTTGGGTCTCAAATCCCATCAGGCCGACGGATCCTATGCACCTCTCAGGCTCTTTCCTCATTGAACAAGGCTCGTCAGCATGTCGTCGACCGATACGGAATTACCAGTTTCAAACGATATGGACGAAAACGCAGAAGAACGACCTCTGAACTATTCGTTCTGGTTGGGAGCTCTGATTATTCGTGGGTCGATCTTGCCGCGTGTGATTGGTGACATCCTTTGCTTTGGATTGTTTGCTTTGGCCGTTGTGTTCTTGTCAAACTTTACGCAAAGTCAATACGGCGTGACGCTTTCAATCCCTCAGGGGCCGTTCTCTGCCGCAGGTGCGGTGTTAGGTTTGCTTTTGGTGATGCGAACCAATGCTGGGTATGACCGCTGGTGGGAAGCTCGGAAACTCTGGGGAGGAATTGTCAATCAGTCTCGGAATTTGGGCGTGATGGCGTTGGCTTATGGCCCGCATGATCCCGAATGGCGTCGTCAATTTATCACTTGGGTCGCTGCGTTTCCTCATGTCATTCGTTGCAGCCTGCGCTACGAGACTGCACTCCCTGAAGTGGAGCAATTATTGGGAGAAGCCAACACCAAGTCCATCGCGAAAGCGGGACATATGCCGAGTTATGTGGCCCGTCAACTTGCCGATCTGTTGCAGGCTGCGAAGAAAGCGGAACTCGACAGCTTTTCGTTCTTTCAAATTGAAGAACAGCGACAAGAACTGATCAATTATGTGGGAGGCTGTGAGAGGATTCGCAACACACCTTTGGCGCGTTCTTCTGCGATTCAGGTACGACAGTTTATTCTGCTATTTCTAGTCACTTTACCGTTCGCGTTGCTGGGTGATTTTCAGGATCACAATTTACTCGGCAGGCTTGTGGGACTTCAAATTCCTGACTCTGTGCTATTTGTACCCTTGTTTATCATGCTGGTGGCTTGGCCATTGTTGTCATTGGATCGTATCGGGATGGAATTACAAAACCCGTTTGATACGCGGCGGAGTGATCATCTTCCCTTAGACACGCTCTGTCATACCATCGAGAAGAATTTGATTGAGTTATTGCGTAAGGATACGATCTTCTCACAATCTGAAAAAACGCTCGAATCGACGACATTTACCCCCGAGATGGTCGATAAATTGAACGAGCAGAACAAGACCGGCGAGACATGGATGTCGTGAGCGAATGAAAGAATAAAGACACTTTACCGGTTGATTTTCCAAGCTCAGCCCGCAGAAATGCTTTGTGACGGCATTCCCTCGTCTCACGGTAGAAAATCGAGGCGCGATCCGTCATAGTTTGAGGTTCCGACAACTCTTGCGAAGGAACAAATTGATGACAACGCGTGCGGAACAAGTGGAAGCTCTCCGTTGGGAGAAATTCTCGGTCTTGGATGATGGATTTGTCTGTCTGGTTGATGTCATGGGAGACGACAGTTCTATCGTTCAGGCAGCCCGGGTTTCTTATGGAGAAGGGACGAAAAAAGTCTCTGATGACCGCACTTTGATCCGCTATTTGCTGCGTCATCGTCACACCACGCCGTTTGAAATGGTCGAGATCAAGTTGCTAGTCCGCGTCCCGATGGACTGCTGGAGGCAGTGGATTCGTCACCGTACGGCCAATGTGAACGAATATAGCACCCGCTATTCACTGGCCATCGATTCGGCACAAACCACGCCGACCGACGAATGGCGAACTCAGGCAGAGTCGAATCGACAAGGCTCGGGAGAAGCACTTCCCCCAGAATTGGGCGAGAAGATGACCGCCTCCGAGAAGGAGTTTCAGGATCACGCCCGACGGCTTTATCAAGAGAGGATTGACGGCGGTGTTGCCCGAGAACAGGCTCGCAAAGACTTGCCTCTCTGCACTTACACAGAAGCTTATTGGAAAGTCGATCTACATAACTTATTACATTTCCTCGCTTTACGGATGGATTCACATGCTCAGCAGGAAATTCGTGATTACGCAACGACCATCGGCGAAAAGATCATCAAGCCGCTGTTTCCTGTCGTCTGGGAAGCGTTTCAGGACTATCGGATGCAGGCGATGTACTTCACGCGTCTGGATGTCGGCGTGATGACCCGTTTGACGCAAGCCGCCACAGAGCAGGGGGTTGTCCCACCCTTTTCTGAGGAATTGTTCCTGGCGTCGCAGGATGACACCTGGAAAGAATTGAAGCGAAGCCGAGAGCGAGATGAATGCCGGTCGAAACTGGAGCGATTGGGGTTGGTCGAGCCGAAAACGGGCGAATAACCGATTTCACCCAGTCTTCTTTGCCAGAAGTCTCTGTTTGGTTTGCGTTTCAGCCGATATCTGTTATTCTTGAAATCTGCGCTGCCGATCCTTATTGGTGGTGAACAAAACATAAATTCCGGCGACACGAGGTGTGATCGCCGCTCCAGCCTTTCGGCTGTCGAAGACACTTATTTGAGGAGGTTGTTTGTGGTTAAGTTGCGTCTGCGAGACAACGAAAACATTAACGATGCGGTCAAACGATTTCGTAAACTGGTCGAACATGCCGGCATCAAAAAAGAGATGCGTCGTCGGGAATATTACGAGAAGCCGAGCGACGAGAAACGTCGTGCTCGCCGTCGCGCAGAACGCCGCAATAAATTGCAGCGCCTCTCTGGTGGACTCTGATTCCACGAGAGCCTGAGTCTACGCGGCTCATCGATACACAAAGCCGAAGTGTTCTATTGAATGCTTCGGCTTTTTTCGTGCATCGGCAAGTTGAAGAGACCTCAATAGCGACCAAGCGATAAGGTTAATTATTTTCGTTGATTTCATCATCAACATTCGCACAATTGCCAGCAGGTTCTGCTTCTCTAATGGCATCTTCGTATTTCAGTATTAGGGATTTCCAAATAGGCATCCATTTGGCTTGATAGTATTCTTCGTAAATACGAAATACAAAGATCGAGAGTAAGGCCAAGAATACCAGCAGCATGTCATTCGTCCAAAATCCATATCCCCCCATGATCAAGCTGATCACCAGATAGCTGGCAAGAAATTGGTAACCTTTACCCGGCAGCTCATTGCTTGTCGTGAAATCAATCAGATATTGCTCTTGCGAATTGAAGTCTGGTCTCGGCATTATCATTATCGCTTTCTATTCATCTCCGCCGACTTCGGACATGTCGAGGTGCTTCATTTTGCGGTAGAGGTTGGAGCGATGGACGCCGAGGAGTCGGGCCGCTTCACTGACGTTATCCTGCACACGTTTGATGGCGCGACGAATAAACTCTCGCTGGAATTGTTTGGTGGCATCATCAAGGGGAAGGTCTTCAGAAGGTTCCAATCCGCTTGCTTGCCGTTCGGGGCTCAGAATAAACGCCAAATCGTCGGCTTGCACCTTGTCTCCCACGGTGAGAAACGAGACGCGTTCCATTAAGTTTCGCAATTCGCGAACATTGCCAGGCCAAGCATGTGATTGCAATCGCCGACGGGCATCCATCGTGAGGATCAATGTGGGGCGATTGGCTTGACCGCAGAATTGCTGCAAAAAATGTTCGGCCAGTGGAAGGATATCTTCTGGTCGTTCGCGTAACGGCAAGAGATCAATGGTCACAACGCTCAGTCGGTAATACAGGTCTTCCCGAAATTTGCCTTCAGCCACTTTTTTGGCAAGATCGGAATTTGTCGCTGCCAAAACTCGCACATCAATGGGAATCGTTTGCGCGCCGCCAACTCGAGTGATTACTTTTTGCTCCAGCACTCGAAGTAGCTTTGCCTGCCCTCCGGGTGACATGTCGCCAATTTCATCAAGGAACAGCGTCCCCCCGTCAGCCAGTTCAAACTTGCCTTCCCGAGCTTCTTTCGCATCGGTGAACGCTCCCTTTTCGTGACCGAAGAGTTCGCTTTCGAGGAGTGTTTCCGTCAATGCCGCACAGTTGACGGCGATGAAGGGCTGGTCTTTGCGCGGTCCTTGATAATGCAGGGACTGGCTGACAACTTCTTTGCCGGTGCCGGATTCTCCCAGGATCAATACCGGAAGGTCGGTTCCCGCTAAACGATTGACGGTATCTTTCAGCGCCTCCATTGAGGAACTTTCGCCGACAATATGTACTCCCTGCGTCACTTGTTGAGAAAGCTGTTGATGCGAACGAATCAGCTCTTCCCGTTCGCGTGTTTGTTTGAGGGCGTTGGCGGCTTGAGTGCCCAACAGAGACAGGATTTCGCCATCTGTCTCGTTGAATCGCCCAGCCAGTTTGTTGATCACTTCGAATGCGCCAATCAACTTCCCGGCACCATCTTTCAGGGGACAGCACAACAGAGAATCTGTTTTATACCCGCTTTGTTGATCGACACTTTGGTTAAATCTTGTGTCGGAGTAGGCATCATTGACGATGACTGTGTTTTGTGTCTGGATCACTTCTCCCACGATTCCGCGGTCGTCGGGAATCCGCAATGAACCACCATCGATGCCAAGCGCGGGAACTGCGACGACTTCGTGCTGATCCTGATCCCAGAGAAAGATACTGGCCCGGTCTGATTCGAGAACCTGAGTCGCTTTTTCGGCAATCACCTTCAGTAATGATTCTGTACTGGACTCACTCGCAAACGCGACGGACACGTCGATAATACTTTTCAGTCGAGTGGAGAAGTTTCGGTCTTCCGAGAGCCTCTCGCAGAGTTCGACGGCTTCGGCGAGCATTTGTGCGGCTTGCCAGGCAGCCACCGCACGTTCGTCGTCAATGGACTTTCCACCGAAAGCAAGAACACCCGTGATTCGTCCACCGCTATGGATGGGAACAACCAGCCAGATCAAACCCAAGTGAGCGGCGAAGACGGCCTCTTCACGATCAAGCACATCATCACGCCACGTCAGGTCGAAGGCATCGTCGGCTTGTCGGCCGCTGCTCGCGAGTAACGACCACTGTTCTCCGCGCATCCACCACTGGCAACTTTGTGCGGAAAACTCCGCAGAGAGTTCGGGCAAAAGTTGTTTCAGAAGTGAGTTACGATCTGGCTCTTCGTAAAGACCTCGCATCAGACGTTCGGACCAGTCGGCGAGAACGGCATCTTCTCCGCTCTGTAACTCGGCTCGCGAGATCCAATGTGGTGAGGTAACAGACATATATCGACTTCCGTGAATGGCTGAATGGCAAGAAAGAATCGATTCGACGACAGTCGAGTTGTATTCGATCTTTCCCTCTTGTCAATTTGACATGCTCGACCGGTATGGAATCAAAAAGAAACTGGTCAATTTTGAATCTTTTGTATGGATGTTTTTTTGGGAAAAAAACCGTATCCTGTCACAAAAGCGTTGTGTCGGGGAAATCAACATATACTGATTTATTGAAGGTGACACCAATGATCTGTCTCAATGTGATACTGACCGTTAAGAACGAAGCTGATATTTCGCAGGTGAAAGACCTGTTGGTTCAGCAAAGTGAGATGACACTGAAAGAACCTGGTTGCCTTCGTTTTGAAGTGTATCATTCCCAATCCGACCCACAGATATTCATTCTGAACGAACGCTGGGAATCAGAAGACTCTCTCGATGTTCACCGGAATGCGGAAGCCTGTTCCACGATTTACTTCCCCAAAGTCGTCCCACTTTGTGACCGTGTCCCACATCCGTCGACTCTGGTCGAATAAGCCAACGCCTGATCGTTCATTACCACACAATTTCCACTTTCGAATTTAGACTGCCATGACCGAACTCAATAAATACTCGCAACGAATCACACAACCCGCCTCTCAAGGTGCCTCGCAAGCAATGCTGTATGCCACAGGCATGCAACCGGACGACATGAACAAGCCGCAAATCGGCATCGCTTCTATGTGGTACGAAGGCAACTCGTGCAACATGCACCTGAATGACCTGGCCGCCAAAGTAAATGAAGGGGTTGAAAAAGCCGACATGGTTGGCATGCGGTTCAATACCATCGGCGTGAGTGACGGTATCTCGATGGGAACGGAAGGCATGTCGTTCTCGTTGCAGTCGCGAGACTTGATTGCCGATTCCATCGAAACCGTCATGTCGGCACAATGGTACGATGCCAATATCTCCATCCCCGGTTGTGACAAAAACATGCCGGGTTGTTTGATTGCTATGGCTCGCTTAAACCGTCCTTCGATCATGGTGTATGGCGGAACGATTAAAGCCGGTTGCGGAAGTCTGGTTCGCGAGAAGCTGGATATCGTTTCCGCATTTCAGTCTTACGGTCAGAAGCTATCCGATGCGATTACCGAAGAGGAACGAAAAGACATCGTTCAGAACAGTTGTCCCGGAGCGGGAGCGTGCGGTGGAATGTACACCGCCAACACAATGTCTTCTGCGATTGAAACACTCGGAATGTCTCTGCCTTATAGTTCTTGCACACCGGCAGTCGATGGTGGGAAGATCGAAGAATGTCTCAAGGCGGGTGAAGCGATTAAGATTCTGTTGGAAAAGGACATCAAGCCTCGCGACATCATGACTCGTGATGCCTTCGAGAACGCGATGGTGATCATCATGGCTTTGGGCGGCTCGACGAACGCGGTTCTGCACCTCATTGCGATGGCTCGTGCTGCTGATATTGATTTGACCATCGATGACTTCCAGGCGGTCAGTGACCGAGTTCCTTACATCGCCGACCTCAAGCCTTCCGGGAAATACGTCATGGAAGATCTCCATGCTATTGGCGGGATTCCTGCCGTCCAGAAATATTTGCTGGAGAAGGGTTATCTCAAAGGGGATTGCCTGACTTGCACCGGAAAGACACTGGCCGAAAATGTAGCCGACTTGCCGGGACTTGCAGAAGGTCAGGATATTATTCACACGGTCGAAAAACCAATTAAATCAAGTGGTCATCTACGAATCATGCGAGGTAATTTTGCACCGGAAGGGGCCGTTGCCAAGATTACTGGAAAAGAAGGCCTCGTCTTTACCGGAACTGCCAATGTCTTTGATTCCGAAGAAGACATGCTCAAAGGTTTGGAAGATGGCAAGATCCAAAAAGGAGACGTGATCATCATCCGCTACGAAGGCCCTAAAGGTGGTCCTGGCATGCCGGAAATGCTCACGCCTACTTCCGCCATTATGGGGGCCGGTTTAGGTTCCGATGTCGCTTTGATGACCGACGGTCGTTTCTCGGGTGGTTCGCACGGCTTTATTGTCGGACATGTGACACCGGAAGCGCAGGAAGGGGGGCCGATTGCTCTCGCCCAAAATGGTGACACGATTACCATCAATGCTGAATCTAATACAATCTCGATTGAAGTTGACTCAGAGGAATTGAAAGCTCGTAAAGACACTTGGACACCGCCACCATTCAAAGCCACTCGCGGCACTTTGTACAAATACATCAAGTGCGTGAAGTCTGCTTCTGAGGGGTGTGTGACGGATGAGTAGATTTAGTGAGTAGTTACTAGCAATTAGAAATTAGTAAAATAAGAGAAGGGGCGGTCAATCATGAGAGCCGGAGACTTCGGTCGATAGTTCAGCGATGATGCAAGTTGCTACTTTCCAGTTTTCAGTTTCCAATTTCTAGTTTCCAAATCCATGCACGGCCCACCCGGACATCATCACGATCATTCCCATGATCACGGTTCACTGAATCGCAAGCGTCTCGGTTGGGCCTTTGCCATGTCTTCGATCTACATGGTGGCCGAGTTCGTTGGCGGCTGGCTGACGAATTCGCTCGCTTTACTGGCTGATGCCGGGCATATGTTGTCCGATGTGGGAGCCTTGGCACTCAGTTTCTTTGCCATCTGGATTGCGGGACGGCCTTCACCGTCTCACCGCACCTACGGCTATTATCGCGCCGAGATTCTGGCGGCGTTGGTCAATGGTGCGTCATTAATCGCGATTGCCTTGATGATTTTCTGGGAAGCTGTTCAGCGTTTTCAATCACCTGAAGAAGTTGCCGGGCCGATGATGATGGGGATCGCGGTGGGTGGATTGGTCATCAATTTGATTTCCATGTCGATCCTGCATGGAGGGCGCGATGAAAGCCTCAACCTTCGCGGAGCCTGGTTGCATGTGATGATGGATGCTTTGGGGTCGGTGGGAGCGATTCTCGCCGGACTGGCTATCTGGCAGTTTGGCTGGCAGTGGGTCGATCCGCTCGCCTCAATTCTGTTTGGCCGTTGGTGATTTATTCCTCGTGGCGGCTGTTGGCTGAAGCGGTCTCGGTCTTGATGGAGAGTGCGCCCGCAAATATTGATGTGGATGAAGTTCATGACGCAATGACTGATGTGGCCGGCGTTGCCGAAATTCATGATTTGCATGTCTGGACGATTACCAGCGGACTGATTTCATTATCTGCGCATGCGGTCGTGACAGATCATCACTCTGATACCGAGACATTAAGGGCAATGCGAGAGATGTTACATGACCGTTTCGGTATCAACCACATTACGATCCAGATCGAGCCAGAAGGCTTTGAGGAAAGGCCAATTCCTGTCTGAGGGGGTCGCGATGTGACATGTTTTTGTTGACAAAGCGGGCTGTGGGTTATAAATTGGACGCATGTGTCCAGAAATGTGTGGTTCCGAAAAATTCCATAAAGATTTCAGTATCACCTTTTCGATTCATCTGACCGGAGGCAATTATGAACTCATCAATCCGCTTCTCTTTTTGTCTCATGATGGTTTATTGCTTGAGCCTCACGTTGTTCGCAGACGAGCCAATCTCAGTTGAGAAAGCCGGCGGAGAAACCGCGAACGTCGAAATCGATCAGAAGCTGATCAAACGGCTTTCGATCAAGCAGGCTCAAGATCGTGCCAAGCTGCTCCACAATGTTTATTCTTCAACATTGGATGTCATGCATCACCACTATTTTCGTGAGGACCGGTCAGCGATTCCAGCGCGCGTCATGGTCGATATCTTCGCTGAACTGGAGGAGAAAGAAAGTATCAAAGCTGGCTGGATCAGCGTGAATGCCAAGCCGATGAGTATCGATCACAAGCCTGCGGATGAGTTTGAGAAACAAGCTGCAAAAGTACTTGCCACGGGGAAAGAGGAGTACGAACTCATCGAAAACGGAGTTTACCGACGCGCTGGTGCGATCTCATTGATGAATCGAGGATGTCTCGGTTGTCATCTGGGATTCGGAGTCTCCGCCAAAAAAGATCGCTTTGCAGGGTTAGTGATCACCATTCCGATTCTGGAAGAATGAGTCACTGCTTTTAGAGCAAAAACATGATTTCCAGTTGCAGTAATGCTTTGGTGATTTCTATGGAGTCGTCCTCAATCACTTCGTGTTCTCGGGACTCGCAAGTTTTGAGCAATGCGTGAAGTATTGCCCATTCGGTGGCCGCATTCTCACAACCCGTTTTGATCGCCGTACGGTCTTGCCTCAACATCGCGAGATTCAATTGTTTGCTGGAACGAGAGAAATCATCCATCGCGCGATAGAGTTGATATTGAACTGCCTAGCTTGGTTTCTGAGGTCCTCGAAACCAGTCCTGTACATGTTCGGCGATATGCCCGGACATATTCTCCAGCAAGGCGGCGTGTTGTCTCGCATTATTCCAGTCCAGATCCGGGTGGTGTCCGAGTGTTTGCTGGATGGACAAGATTCTTGCTTCAATGGACCTTAAAACGTCGAGTATTTCCGGGTTTTGCAGGTTTCTGAACGGCCTCGAAAAGGAGACCCAGCACGTTGGCAGATACGAAAATGCTTCAATGATTTCTTCACGGTTTTCTCCCCGTGCCACACAATCCGCTAAATGGGTACAAAGTCCGTTGAGCTCATCCGCTGAAGCGGCAATTCCTTCGTTGTTGGGAATCGTAATGAGAAAAGAGAGAGTGATCCGATCAAATAAATCTTTCAGTTCTAGTTGAAGACTTTTTGAGAGATGAACGAGAGTGTCGCGATCTAATCTCTTTTCTAACCACAAGAGGTTATGGAGAGTGGCGTCAAGAGAGATCACTCGGTTCAGATGGCTAATGAGATGCGAACTTCCTGACGCACGAAGATAAGGAGCTAGCGAGTCCCACAATTTGAGGAAATTGCCATATTCGTCAACAATTAACCGATAGCTCTGTTTGTTGGCGATGGCTTCTGAAAAATGGCTGGCTTCCTGATGTGCTTTACGAGCGAGTAGTAGCACTATGTGGTTCTGCTGGTTCCTATGTGAATACCCCAACTCCTCCGAGATGGTTTTCATTTCATAAGCGAGTGCATCGGCAGAACGCATTAGTTCACGCCAGTCAAGCTGTGGTTCGATCTCCAGCAACGTACACATTGTCTGATGATGTTTCCCCAGTTGAGTCAATGATTGACTCATGTTGCGACTCAGCCTTGGGACTAATTGCAGTTTATGCGAAAGTCCTCGCCACGTGGTATCAATCAGTTGCGCCTGGTATTGTAAATGATGTGTCTGAAGTGGACCCCAATATTTGGACCACGGGTTAAGAGAGAATATTTGCGTTTTGATCGGTAAAAATGGAGCCCATTCAGGATTCAATTGACCGAGGAAAATCATGGCACGAAAACGCCGTTCATTC
>Ga0222718_10003221_pt1 | contig 14093 bp, 9 predicted proteins | sample C33_27DmetaG_FD_165045 | JGI IMG/M metagenome (GOLD analysis project Ga0222718, IMG submission 165045) | Estuarine water microbial communities from San Francisco Bay, California, United States - C33_27D | ecosystem: Environmental > Aquatic > Marine > Unclassified | place: USA: California... | reverse complement strand
ATCGGTGGCGATAATGATACGAGCAGCCGCTTCTATTTTTTTCTTAGCTGCCCATAAGAACTTGAATTTATTATCTTCTTCTGGACTTATCTGACCATCGACAACCTTCATGACTGCCCCGTTTGGTACAGACACAACGCTTTCATATCCTGTTTCCATAAATGCAAGAGCGTCCATCTCGCCCTCACAAATAATTAGATCATCGTTACGCTGAACACCTTGAAGGTTGAAGAAGGTTTGTGGTGCGCCATTGCATCGAAAGCCTTTGCCTTCAATCGATCTGACTTTGTATGCATACTCCTGACCCTCGTTGGTGTACGGGAACATGATGCACTCAGTCTCTTTTCCCAGCGCCTGTATCCAAGAGTTAGTGGATACGAGACCTGCCTTGTCTGCGGTCTCCTGACTAATGCCACGGCTCTCCAGCCACGACAATGCTGCCCCAGTGAGTGGGGTCTTCTCTACATTTTTTGCTACGGACATTGTCTCTACTCTGTTAATTTTTTCTACCCTCTCTTCCAACGGAACAATCCCTTGCTGATTGCAGTGCCAACACTGAAATAGTATCTTGTCTTGTTCAATTTTTAGAGAGAGCGTTTTATCTGTTTTATTTTTGCGGCTGTGACTACAGCTTGGGCATTTTATTTTATGTTGTCCTTGCCCTAATCTGTACGCCTCGCCACGAACTTGTTGTTCGATTTGCACGGCTATCTCCTACTCTGATTTGATCATCATAGGGTAAGGATATGCCATGCGTCAACGTACTAATTTTTTCCCAGCTAATATATAATATATATATATATACTCTACCGATATGTAATATCGTCTACCGAACGTCTACCGATACTTACATTTGTTTACAGGTTTTGTCTTTCACTAACACCGTATCGTAAGAAAGATAGAATGGAATTTTATTTACATCACAAGAACGAACGCGGATAATTGATCTAGGGTTTTCTTTATCCAAACCCCAGTAAATAAATTTCTGTTTTACCTGACGATCATTTTTGTAGATACGTTTCTGCATACAATCCAAAATTAAACTCTCATCAAGATCTGGTCTACGGCTTGCGTAATATATCATCATCTCAACTTGAACATCATCTTCCGTTGGCACATCAAGGACAGGGCATTGGCTTTCGAAGATAGCAACATACCCTCGTGCCTTAACAGATTTTATCAGAGCTGGTCTGCCCTTAATCAAAACCATCTTCCTTGAATTAGCCTTAGATGCTGGCTCCCCATAGACCGTAAAGGTCACGTCAAAACTTACCATATCTTCCCCCAAACATTTCCATTTGACTTTATATTCCTATTATGTTTTAACATTAATCCAGTGGAGAAAACAATGAAAATAACAAACAAGCACAACTTGCCTGATGCATTCCTTAACTTTGCGCGAGACGATAAGTACTCGAAAGGTAAGGCTGATATCAGTGTCACAACATTAATCGACTCACCACGGGTGCGGTTGATGAAAGATTTACATTCCAAAAAATTGGAGAAGGATGTGGTCGATATGATCTGGCCTTTGTTTGGCACGGCAGTCCATCACATTCTCGAAAGTGCAGATGACCCTGCCAATGTACAGGTAGAGGAAAGACTGTATGCTGAACTAGCAAGCTGGACTTTGTCTGGTGCGTTAGATCATCAAGAAGTTTTACCTGACGGCACTGTCCAGATCACGGACTACAAGGTTACGTCTGCTTGGTCTGTCATTCTTGGAAAGAAAGAATGGGAGCGGCAACAGAACTGTTACGCTTGGCTCGTAGAGAAATCACTAGGTGGTGCAAACAGAAACAAAAAGGTTAGTGGCCTACGGATATGTGCCATCCTCAGAGACTGGCAAAGACGCAAGGCTGAGTTCGATAAAGATTACCCTCAGTCACCAGTGGTAATTGTTGAGCTTCCCTTGTGGAGCGAAGAGGAACGTGAGGACTATGTGTTTGATCGTATCGATGCACATCAGCAAGCTCAGATGGATTATGATCTGTATGATAATTACCCAACGTGTACACCAGAAGATCAGTGGGCAAAGCCAGATGTCTGGGCGGTCAAGGAGAAGGGTAAGAAGAGAGCATTAAAACTTTATGATGATAAAGACGATGCTGATAAGCATATCGCAGACAGCGATAAGAAACTTGATCTAGAATTTCGTCAGGGAGAAAAGACCCGATGCGAAGGTAACTACTGCGGAGTGGCAGAATTTTGTGAACAATTTAATGGATGGAGAAAGTAATGTCCGTATGGGAAAAACTATCTAAGATCGATGTAAACGATCACACAGAAAAGAAGAATGGCCTGACATATCTGTCATGGGCATGGGCATGGGGAGTTCTAAAGAACGAGTACCCCGAAGCCACATTTGAAAAGCATGTGCAGCCTGATGGCATGCCGTACATCAAAGACGAAAACGGATATGCATTCGTGCAAGTCACCGTGACTGTCGAAGGAATTAGTGCAACTGAACTTTTTCCTGTTCTTGATTACAGGAACAAAGCGATACAAAACCCAGATGCGTTCTCGATTAACACAGCGTTTCAGCGTGGATTGGCTAAGGCAATCAGCTACCACGGGCTAGGTCACTACATATATGCAGGTGAGGATCTTCCTCAGAGCGACGGAGAGGCACCGCAGAGTGAGGTAAAGGAAAAACCTAAGCCTACCCCCGCGAAAGAAGAAAAGGTTACTGAGCCGCCTGTTCCAGCAGAGGATAAGACAATAGGTAAAATGGTAAACACTATTGCCTACAAGAAAGAAGATCGTGTGCCTCGAACATTCTCTGATTGGGATGCTTGGGCAGATGTGGCAGTGGCTTGGGTTAATGCAGCGCGTAGCGTTGACATGCTTACCAAGTTCTACAACGCCAACAAAGAAATGTTTCTGCTTGCTAAGGAGCAGAACTTATCAGCCTACGAGTCCGTAGGTGATGCAATTAAAACTAAAAGAACTGAGTTACAGAAGGAGAAAAAGTAATGGCTCAATACCCAGCATCAGGAATCCTGTTTAAGAATGACAGGAAACAAAATGAACGTCAGCCAGATTACACTGGCAATATTGAAATGGATAAGGAATTGGTGACTGACCTATGGAACCAACTACAAGAAGGGGTGGAACACCCAAAGGCAAACCTCGTCGGGTGGCGAAAGATGGCATCGAATGGCAACCCATTTCTGTCATTGCGAAGCGACTTGTTGAGAGATCGCAAAGAGAACGGCGGCTATCAAAGCCAGTCAAATAACAATCAAACACAGGGATCTGTATCTAATGATATGGATGATGAGATCCCATTTTAAATTTAATTTAGTGGAGAAAATAAATGAAAAAACCTAATGTAAAAATCGATCTTGTTTTAGTTACGCCTGAGAAATCAGAAGAACTTCTTAGGCTAAACACCAAGAACAGAAAAATAAATGACTTCAATGTGAATCAGTATGTTTCAGATATGATGTCTGATGACTTCCATTTTAACGGAAGCTCTATCTGCATATCTGATACAAATGTTCTAATTGATGGTCAGCAAAGACTAACCGCATGTATAAAATCACAAAAGCCTTTTTGGACAGTATTGATTCAAAACATGGATGAGTCTGCAATGGATACAATTGATAACGGTAGAAAGAGAACGTACTCAGACAGACTTAAAATTCGTGGGTACGAAAACTCTTCATCACTTGCGGCAACAGTTAATATGTTAGCTTTAATATCAGAAGGGATACCAAAACATCAGGGTTACACACCTGCTCAACTTGACAGAGTTCTTGATAAAAATTCATCTGTGTCAGAGAGCGCACAATATGCAAGGAACACATTTCATAAAGCTGACACCTTAATTGGTGCCATTCATTACATTGCTAAACAGACTGGATACGATGACGAGGCAGATGAATTTGTGAGGACTTGGGGAGATGGTCAAAAGAATTATGAAGATGACCCAATAGTTTACATAAAAAATCAACTGATTAAAGATCAGACCAGAATTAAGAAGATGACCACTGTGCATAGAATGAAACTTATTATGTTATCATGGACTAAGTTTTCTTCTTGTGAACCCCTAAGGAATGCAAGGCTTCCCAGTGACAGCTTCTCAATGGAAGGGTGGAACCCAATAAAAGCAGGGTTGAAATAAGCAAATGCTCATTCCGAAACATAAAAACATTCGGAGTGAGAAGTATCTGAATACTTTGCGAGGATCTCCTTGCTTAGTGTGCAGACGCGGTGCAGAGGCGCACCACCTACAACACGTTGGGGAGCGTGGGATAGGCATGAAGTCGGGAGATAACTTCGCTGTGCCTCTGTGCCGCACATGCCACACAGAACTACACAGTTTTGGTAGTGAAAGAACATGGTGGGATTTAACTGGAATTGATTCAGTGGAATGGGCGAAAAGAAATTGGAAAAGGTATAAGGGATGAATAACATAAGGGAAGCAGCGATGGGGTTTGAGGCTGTGAAGGTGTCGATGTCTCAGGACAGAAACGGTATCATACTACGCCTCAACGTACATCCTAATGACTGCCCGTCAGAACTACACACTGACTGGGTAGGCACACGCTACATGGTAGCTATGGTTCGTTTGAATGAAACGGATGAAATAGAAACACGGGAAGAACATCAGTACATTGAGAGGCTGATTGCATCGGCAGGTTTACTGTGCCGTAATCAACAGTTCGGTGAGTACCTACATGGCGTTGGGTTAATCGGTGACATCGACCCATTTAAAATTGAGAATGCAGCAGTAGAAGTCGTGCGAAAATACTGTGGCATCAAATCAAGATCAGAGTTCAGAGATAAACCTGATGCTCGTGATAAGTTCGAGAAATTAAGAGAGGACTTTAAGTCATGGAAGAAAAGCTAATTGATACGAACGGCCTCGCAGAGATGATGTCACTGCATATTAAAACCGTTCAGCAAATTATAAGACAGTCAGAGAATTTCCCAAAGGCAATTGTTTTCGGGAAGAACGCAAGACGCTGGAAGTATTCAGAGATATTAGAGTGGATAGATAAAAATCGTGCTAGTGAAACTGACCCCTAAAGAAATATCACATTGCAAGCAAGCAGCTACCTTTAGGTGGCAGCTTGCCAGAGCTTCTGGAGTTGTTAATCAAAGAAGAGATCAGGGTCGTGACGATAATGATCTTGATTTTCTTGGCATACAAGCTGAGATATGTGTCGCTAAAGTATTTGATATAGAGCATAATCCATTCCAACTTGGTGTGGATAGCGGCGAAGATATGTGGCTTGGAGATATATCAATAGATGTTAAGTCTACCTTCTATCCCAAGGGAAGACTATTATTTAAAAGTCTTGAGTCGTTCAAGGCAGACTGTTCAATCTTAGTTTGTAAGCAAGAAGAAAATACATTTAATGTTGCAGGTTACTGCTCTAAAAAAATGTTTGAAAAGCAAAGCACACTTATGGATTTGGGTCATGGCGTAGGGTCAGTTCTAGATCAAGACAAGTTATACCCACTTGAAAAGCTTTGGGCATACTACACAATCAAACGTCTTGAAAAGTTCAATTGAACTTATTGATAATCTTTCATCATCATATTGCCACGAGCTATTAGCATTTGCTTTCGCTCACTCAGTCTCTCAATAAGAAGATCACGTTGGCTGTCGGGTAAACGCTTGTTGTCTTTGACTTGGTTTATCTGACGACTGACTTTCCTGATTGCATTATCGATAGCCTTGATGCGAGGTAGCAGCGCAACCTCTTCTGCATACTTTGTTCTGGCTGTCTGTAATCTCTCACGATCTCCAGTCTTTATTGCATCACGAAGTTCGTTACCAACAACAAGTATCTTCTCACGCTTCTCTACAAAGCTGCCATAGTCTTCACGCTCACTAACGCTTCCTAGTGCTTTCCTTACGAACGGCACCTCACGAATGATCTCTTCAGTAAGACCCTCTTCATACACACGGAACGGAAGCTCTGCCGCCCTTTGCACGAAGCGACCTGCACCACCAGTGGCATACTCTAACCAGAAGTTCATGACATCTGGATTGAGATCAACGAAACCAGACATAGATGCTGTGCCACCCGTCATGTCATTCAACATATTGCTGACCCATATCGCAGATGGATTTGTGGTTGACCAATATTTTTGACTATTAGGAGTCATGTCTCCCGGGTAACCTTCTTTGTATATTGGTTTCTTTGAGAAGTCTTCGTTCTCTAGGACATCTACAAACGGATCAAGAACTGTGGGTGACACAAAGTTTACAAAGCTTTCCGTCCCACCCAATGGGTTGATTGTATCTACGATAGTGCCGACAATAGATGATGTCGCTTTCGCTGGTGACGTTCCGCCTCTCAGTGCTTGGCTTGTTGCGCGACCAATGTTGTGAGCCATGTTCAATCCGTATGGCATTGGTATGGCAATGTACCCACGATCAGAGAACGTATTAAATGGATCCATCAGTATAAGGTTATGCTCCAAGATATAGGGTGGTATCTTGTCGTATATCTTACGACCATCCTCATCTTCACCAGACACTAGTCCATTTATCTGATCCTGTAGTAGTCCTGCTGCTATCACACCTGCCCACATACGTTGAACTTTTTTAGACTTCAGTGCGGCATTTAAAAGTGCAAATGAACCTTGCAATGATGCGTTGTAGAATAGATAGAACGCATTCATGAACTGTTTGTACTCACCACCCTTAGCGAAGTTAACTGTTACGTTACGAGCGGCCTGAGCTGCACGATCACGAGAGAACCCACGATCAAGCATTGCTTTATAGGTTGCAACACGAATGCCATTCTCCACAATCGTGTTATAGTTCTCGATCATGTTAAATAGAGAGCCTGTTTTTTTGCCGATAAAACTATTCTTTACACTATTCCATTTACCTTGCAGACCTTGATCAGATATTTCACCAAGCAAACTGCGAACATTATCCATCTGATCTTGGACAGTATTCATCTGGTTGGTAGCGTTCTGACCACCAGCGTCAACGAAATCTTTGTAGTATTTAGACCATTCAGATGAGTCATCGCCATCTCTGATGGAACGCTTGATACCTTTCAATGCACTGGCAACATCTTTAATGATCTGTTTTGTTAAACCCTTCTCTTCATACTGACCAATGTTTACACCTGCTGTCTGCAAGTCACGAAGAAGGTTAGTGATAAAGAACTCAGGGTTATAGCTTGTGTTAATGTTAGACAGGTATCTGTTGATCTTACCCATGCCTCTAACAACTGGAGCTAACGCACCAGCACCGACTCCATCATCACCCTTCAGTGCTTTGGCTACGTTCTCGTCTTCTAATCGAACGTATACATCCTTACCGTTCTCTTTGACTGTGTAGATAAACGGATCAAGGTAAGCCATTGTGTCAGTCTTCAGCATAACCTTACGGCCTTGCACGACTTCCTTCTTGGGCAGTGCGTCTAGTATTGTAGCGTACCCCTTTGTCTTCTCAGGGTCTGCCCGTAGAAGTTCCAAGAATGATTGACCAACTTTATTACGCTCACCACGGGCAATAGAGTTCTGATTCTGAACCATAGTTGTTTCAAGAATACTCTCAGCGTAGTCATAACGACCTGTGATACGAGGGTCTTCCCGTCCTCTTGCGCCAAACGGTGCGCCTCTTGGTGGACGACTTGGATCTGTCACTTCATTCTCAGGATCTATCTTACCACGCAATGGAACATAGTCAGAGTAATCTGAACGCTGAACCACAGTGCCGTCTTCCAATTCTATCTCACCGAAGTCATCAGGGATAAGACCTGAGTCTCTGCGTACCTGATTAGTATCCTGTACGATTGCTCGAACAGAACGATCAAGCTTACCAAGAGAAATGCTATTCTGAGTATCTAATCCAGAGAACCAAGTCAGGATTGCATTGGCCTCTGCGTCAGTCATACCAGAGCCGCTGTCATTGTTTGGATTTATGGAACGAACATAAGCATTACGTTCCTTGGCATGCTTGGCATACAGGTAGGCATCAGCGACCACACTACGATTGCTTCTTGCAGTCTCAAGAGCCTGAGACACGAAGCCCTTTGCGCCTTTTGCGTTCGCATCAGACAACGCTTTGAGTTGATTCATCTGAGCTTCAGTAATATTAATCTCACTAACCGCATCGACTGCGTCTTTATAAATAGTTTCCTGTCTTGCAGTTACCTCATTACCAACGACACCATGATACAGCTCTTCCCTAAGATATGTATCCATAGCATCTGTGATGTTCAGACCTTCAGCCTTTAGCTCCTGTATCATACGACCAACGGGCAGCATGTTATCTTGGAACTTACGAAGGATGGTGTCGGCCTTAGCTTGCGCTCTGTCCTTTGGCATCACAACACCAAGACCCTTGGCTATGAAGTCAGAAGCACGAGCGTAGTTGATATCGATTTCTTTTTGCTGAACCTGACCAGCTAATGTGTTCATGCTGTATTGAACTGGAGCTAGGCTATAACGATTATTAGGAGTGCTGTAGGTAACGTCTGGCATTGGAACAGTATCGCCGTCCTCACCGATTAAAACGCTAGGACGCTGCTCTGGCGGAACATAATCAAAACTGCTGATATTGTTTTGTTGACCCCAACGTATTGCTGGGCCATCGCCGCCCTGACTTATTATCCTAACTGGCATTTCTGTGTAGCCAAGATTTTCTAACGCTCTCGCACGGTGACGGCCTTCATGACCGCTTACAGTTCCAGTTCCGTCTCCGTTGTTCCTAACGTATAGCATAGGAACGCTCTCAAACTTTTCACCAGATCTTAATAATTGTTCAATTGCACTTTCTTTTTCTACACTTCTTCCAGACAGAGCTGCTGATAGAAAGTTTTGTATTGGCATTGTGGAAAGTATTTCACGAGACCTGTCATTCTGATTAGCTGCTTGTCTTAATGCTGCATCATCAAAGAACGCTGCTGAATCCGTTGCTGCCGCAACACTATACCTTGTACGACCATCGACAATAGCACGATCTTTCTTGGCAAGATCAGGGAAGAATGTTTGGATGTCATAGACATATCCGCTGCCCATTTTGCGAGGCTTGAGTACAAGCTGCATTGACGGTGCGCTAAACGGTATGTTGTTCTTCCATTCAAGAACAAACCCACCACGACTTGGGTATCCGATTACATCAGTGCCGTCTTCGTATCCTTGGTTCTGCCAACGACGCAGAAGATCATACATTGCGTTCTCTGCTTTCTTATACTTAGAGAAACGCATAAGCTCACGTTCATGACCACGTTGTTTTATGTGGTACAGACCACGACCTGCCTCAGTTGTTCTGCGATCTTGCTCAAATACCGTATGCTCTCCAGCAGGTAGCACGACTGGTATTAGCTTGCCTCTGTCCATAATAGAACCAAAGACAGGAGTTGTAGATCCGTCTTTGTTTTTAACTGGTGCTGCAACTAATTCATTTGGATTTGCTGGTGCCACTGAGAACGATGTCTTGGAGGTCATAGGCTGACCTTCTAGTAGCTGCTCAATGGAAGAACGATCAGACGCTGGAAGGTTATCAACAATGGAAGCACCTTCGAACTCTTCTTCAATCGTTGGCTCTACGCTACCAGCGATACCCTCTTGCCATGTAAACGCTGGCATAAGACCTGTCTTCTGTTCCGCAAAGACTGTATCTTCTAGCTGCGCTGTTCTGTTTGTCTCACCGAATGGGCCATAGTTTAGCCAGCTATTCTGGCCTCGTGTTTCAGATGTGATTGCAGGGATTGCTGAACCAGTAAACAATCTGACGTGCGCCTGCCACGCATTCTCTTCGCCACGAGCGCGAAATCCTGCGCCCTCAAGACCATGACCAAACGCATCATGGACTGCACGGAACAAATCATTTGCAGTAACTGGACGCTCGACCCCGTTCTGATCTTTCCATCTAAGACCAGTGTCCTGTAACATAGGATTGTCATCTAACTCTCTTTGAGTAATTCCCTCAGTGCCGTAACCATCGTATGTTCCATAGACTGCCATACGTTTGTTGGCACGTAGATCTCTCATAGCATTCCAAGGATTTCCATCGTATGGGTCTGTGTTTGCATCAAAGAATGTGAACTCATACCCGTTGTCTATCAGTGCATCGTACTGCGCTTTGGTTTGTGCGATAAGATTTTGATAAGCCTCTTGCACCTCTGGGTCTTGAGGAGCATTCTCCATATCCTCGTATGCCTGAGCTATCCTACCTGCTCTGGTCTCATCAACGACAACAAATTCTGATTGTCTTCTTAAGTCTATACCATTTTCACGAGCGTATTGCTCTGCAACTAAGACTAGGTTTTCGTCTGGCCCTGCCGCCCCTTCGACCGTTGGCGCACCTTCAAGCGGCGCAAGCCTTCCTGTCTGATCCCGTCCTCTTCGACCTCCCTGCGGTTCGGATCGAACGCCTTCTGTTCTGAGGAACCCAAGACTGTAGCGTCTGTCGATGGGAGAGTTTCCCCGTCTAGAGGCGTCCTTGCCTTCTCCAACCCTCTCATCGCCCCTAAGAATTGATCCATTGGGTTTTGCATTTTGATACTCCCTAGCTAAATTATCTAAAGCTTCTCTGTCTACTTCTTTTCTTTCGAACCAAGGGATGTCAGCCCTTGCAGTAACCTTGAAGTTACCAGACTTAAATACTTTTGTCTTTGAGTTCTTGCGACCTGCGTCCTTGGCTAGTTCAGAAGTAAAGTCCTTGAACCTTACAGGTGACATGTAAACGACACCACCATCCGACAAAGGATACTCTACAACAGTGGCATTCTCACCACGTATATACGTCATGCCTGATGAGAACGTGTCTGTCTTACCTTCGGTTACAGATGTACCAATTGGTGATCCGTTTATAACCGCTTGCAACGTGCCGTGGTTTACGACTTGCTCACCTTCGATGACCCATGTTTCCCAGTGCCATCTACCAAGTGACGCATCTTGTGGTCTGCCAGCAAGCTCGTAAGCTTTCTGCACATTCTTACGCATGCCGTTCTCAAGTAGGCGTGTCATGAGATTGCCGACTGGCCCCTTTACAACTTTGTTTAATCCATCTTTGGCTTTACCATTAATGCCGTCATAAATATTAGCTCCACCGTAACGACCATCATCCCATAGGTGACGACCTTGTATGCGATCCATAACAAGAACATCATCCTTGCCACTAACAAGAAGAATAAAAGAGACAACCTTATTGTCTATTTGACCTGCTTCTGATGACATGAATGCTTCACGAATATTCGCTGCTGACACATTAGGATCAGACATACCCTCATGCATTACATCAAGAACTGTTCTTCCTGTATCTCCAACGTACTGAGACATGCCCTTTATGAGTTTGGCAGCAGCATTTACATTCATAGTAACCTGTTTGCCCGGAGATCCTTCTGGAATTACAGATGATACTGTAGTCATCCATCTATCAACGTCATCTTCCGTGAGAGGTTCCCGCGTAGCTTTCTCTAATAGAGGATATGCACTATCTATCACATCGATAAACGCACCCTCTTGCTGTACTGGGCCAGCACCACGAGACAAGATACCCCATACAAACAAGTCCAATGTCATACGTGGCGTTGCTTGTCCACTTTCATATATATCTCTAATCTGATCAACAAACTTGAAGCCTTCGTCTACACCCTTTCTTAACTCAGGTGTAAGCTTTGCTAGTTTGTCAGCCATAGCCTGTGGATTACGTGAGTATTCAATGGCTACAAGTGGTGGCGCAGGTATGAAGTCACCACCCAATCCTTCTTGCATTGCTTTCATCCAGCCATCTACTGACATAAGTGCATCTGGATTGTTCTGAATAATTTGTTCAATTGAACTATTATTTTCTGCTGCATTAGTAGGCGCATACTTTTGTGTAATGGAAACTATTGGTTCCGTTCCATTTCCTCTTATCAATAGTTCATGAGGTAGCTGATGACTCCTTGTACCCTCTGGTGCCACGGGCAATACAGGTGAGAACTGTTTGATAGAGTATGCTCTGGACTGAGCCTCGACTGTGTCAGTCGGGTCAGCAATGACACGCTCACGTCTACCAATGTTACCGCTCTTAACATTATCGAATATGTCTTCGACACTATTAAAGCCAGCGTCCTGATTGGCTCTGAAGATAGCATTGAAGAAGTTCTTGATACGCTCAAGCAATGTTCTTGGACGACCAGCAACCTTGATCTTGCCATCAGCATAATCACGAAAGACTTCAGCGATTGCCTCTTCTTCAATAGATGCATCGTTCAAGCCCATGCCTTGGTACATAGACTTGGCTCTATCAAGATAAGTATACTTACGTTCTACTGGCTTGCCGTTCTTGATGTGAACATACTTACGGTTGGCAGCAAACTTTGTAAGACTATTCCACTCAGCATCTGAGAATACACCAAGGTTCTTTAGGGCGTGGATAACCTCGTGGTTCATCACACTTTTCAGAATATCAAACTGTTCTTGTGCAGACTTGCTTGGATCTGCGGTCTCCATAGACAGAGCGATTATTCTATTGGCTGGTATATTGTGCTTTGTATTGGCCTCAGTAGCAGTGAATGCACCCTCTGCAAATCTTGGGCTGGCATCCTGTAACAGTTCAGGGGCTATTACCTTTTCAGCGGTAAGCTGCACATCTGGTAGCCCTAGCTTGTTAAGTCTCTGACGTAGAGCGTTGAACACTCTCTGTCTTTGATCGTTGAAAGCTGTTTTACGTGTAGTATTAACAGCTCTATTCGCAACCTTACGAGCCACACTACCCTGAGCTTTCTCTGGGGCGACTTGAACAGGAGAAGAAGGTGCCGCAAGCCTAGCCTCAGCAGCCTCTTTGAGGTAAGTCTTCTGCTCTATGTCTGCCTCTATCTCAGAGATCACACCCTGCTCTAGTCTTGGCAGGTTTACTTTCTTGGATTGACGCTTGAGCTGCGCTAGATTTTTCTTCTGTGCTTTTATCTCAGCATCATAGTTCACAACTGTCTGACGCAATGCATCTATCTGCCCTTCAGACTGTGGACTATCTACTTCAACCGCCATCTTCGCACGAGACACTACACCACTTGGTCTCTCTGTTGTAGGCAGCATTGTAGACTGAGGGCCACGAGCGATGCGATCCTCTGTCTCTGCTATTGCTTGCTCTGCCTGTCCGATCTGTGACTCTATTTCATCTGCTCTGAGATTAAGCTCACGAGCTTTACGTGGGTTATTCTCCACCTGATCTGCACGTCTAGACTCTTCCAATACACCGACACGCTCACGCTTCGATGTTTCAATTTGTTTGGTAAGATCAGATACTGTCTTACGATAGGATGCAATCTCATCTGATACTGATTCTACATCTGGCTCTACGGCGTATCCGTTGGCTGCTTTGTCTGAACGGCGAAGGTAACCACGATTAACCATCTCATCACGTATATCCAAGACCATAGAACGAGGAACTCTAGAAACTCCTGTTGCCCGCACAGCTTTCTGGATTGCTGGAAACGTGTACTTTTTCTGTGCCTTGATTTCTTGCACGGCGCGATCAAACTGATCCTGAGTAAAGGATTTGTTTTCTACTGGCTGGTAACGAGCAGTGCCGCTAGACACAGGCTTCTGTTTCGATGCCTCTCTTGTGGCTGCATTCTCTCCAACGATACGACGTAATTCATCAAGCGTTGCTGGAGCTGTCTCATCTGTTCCTTGAGCGCGGCGTGTACGTTGTATTAACTGCCTTTCATTCAGAGGTATTTGAGACATAGGCACAGGATTAAATGGTAGCGTAGCTTCACGAGCAGCCTGACCAAGGGTTATCATCTCTTCTTGAGGTGACAGTCTGTCAGTCTCTTGTGGCATCGGGGCTGGTAAGCTTGGAGTATATTTGCCAGTGGCAAGTTCTTTTATCCTATCAAGCCTTTGCTGTTCTGCCAGAGGATCAACTGTAATATCCTCGTCTTCTCTCTGCTCTGACTCCTTGATGCGGTTGATGTTCTCCTGAGTACGGGCAGCGTCTTCTACTGCGTCCTCACCTATCTGCTTAAACTTCTCTTCTTCGTCTATCTTCGCACCGATATCACCACCGATAATATTGGTTGCACCTCGAACTGTACCGCCTGTAAGACCTGCTGCTATAGCGACATCTTCATATACCTTCAATGCTTCTTCATCACCTATGGGAAGACCTGCTT
>Ga0222718_10003220_pt1 | contig 14096 bp, 6 predicted proteins | sample C33_27DmetaG_FD_165045 | JGI IMG/M metagenome (GOLD analysis project Ga0222718, IMG submission 165045) | Estuarine water microbial communities from San Francisco Bay, California, United States - C33_27D | ecosystem: Environmental > Aquatic > Marine > Unclassified | place: USA: California... | reverse complement strand
TTAATAAGTAATGACGAATCAAGATCTGATATTATATATATATATATATATAATAATATATATTTATTTTTCTTGAGATAAAATAAAAGAAAATTTTGATATATTTTCATTTGTACGCACTATTGGTTCCCATGATCTAAATTTTTTTATAAATTTACATTTCATATTAATATGAATATTTTTTAAATATTTATCTAAAGCAATATTTTGAAAGTCTTCTTCATCGTCGCTTTCTTCAAGAAAATCTAAATTTATATTTTCCTTTATATTTCTAAATAAACTATTTAATAAAACACTATTTTTAAAACTTGATATATGAGATAAACCATAATAATATAATTTATTGTTTTTATAGCAATAAAGTTTATAAATATCAGGTTGTGATATAGCTTCTACTTGGAAAAATGCATATTTATTTATTTTTTGAAAAACTTGTTCATTATAAAAAATATCAATATTTTTTTTTAAAAAACGATGTTGTATTGAGAATAATTTATAGGGTATTTTATTGATCATTTTATGAATATCTTCATAATTTGTACTAATAATTGGTAAACCGAATATAATATCATTTTTTTGATAAATAATTTGTTTTATCTCATTTTTTAAAATAGAATTTTCTATATTAAATTTTTCTAAATTACAAACATTTTTTAAAGATTGATTTTTATAATAAAATATATCTTCAATATTAAAAAAATGAATATTATTATGAATAAATATAGTTCCATAAAAAATAGTTCCTATTCCAATACATAAATTAGATTTGAAACAGCATATTTTTTTTTCTATATGAGTTATTTTATTGTTTTTTTTATTTATTTTTAATATTATTAATGATTGTTTACCATTAAAAGAATAGAACCAGGCAAAATATTTAGGTCCATAAGGTATTGTTAAATAACAATCAATGTTTTGAACTTTATTATGGAGTTTTTTTTCATAAGAAAGTTCTATATAAGGGAAATTATTTAAAATTTTTTGTTTTTCTTTAACATTCATTTTATTAAATAAGTAATAATATAGTTTTAAATATTTTAAATATATTTTTAATAACTTGTAAATGATGATGAATTTCCATCACTATCATTAAATATATCACCGACGCTTTCTAATTTTGTTGCATTGCTTGTTTTTGATAAATTTTTAAGATAATCTTTTAATTCATTTTTCATTGATTCTTTATCCACAGTTTTTTCCTCATTTTCATAAATATCTTTATACTGTTGTTTTGGTTTTTTAATTAAATCTTTTATTTTGGGAACTGTTAAATTTGTTTTAAAATAATTATATATATTATGCATTGTAAAAATAAATAAAAAAGATATAATTATTTGTCGTAATATCCAAAATATCATTTATATATATTTTATATTAACAAATTTCTAATATAACTTATTTCTTTTATCATTAAAATATCTAATATATTTAATGAATTATTTGATTTAATATAAAAATCATTAATTTTTTTATCTATTATTTCAAAAGTTAATAAATAATCATTAATATTAAATGAAATTTCTTGTATATTTAAATAATGGTGTTCGAATGGGATTTGAAAACAATTTTGGTCATATTTTAAATATTGATTTATTTCTATTAAATTATTTGTTTCATTTAAAATAGTTGATATATAATTATATTTTTTTAACATTTTATTTTTTAAAATATAAATACCTTTATTGGATAATATAAAATGATTATGTTTTGTTTTATGAATATATTTTTTTTTTAAATGGTTTATTACATTAGATTTTAAATTATGAATACATAGATTTTTAAAATAAATTTTTTTATCATAATATTTTTGGTTATGAGATTTTTTGTTATGTTTATGCATTATTAAATATATATAATTTAAACTATTTAAACTGATATGTTTAATAATAATCAGAATGGTAAAAGTAGTTTTCGTAAAAAAAAATGGTACATTGAAGAATAGTTCTATTAAATTAGAAGATTTGAATAATTTATATAAAAAATGTTTATTTTCATCAAATAAAAATTTTGAACAAAGAAATAGTTGGTCAATTGATGACAAAACATTTTATAGTATTTTTTGTAAAAACACTGGTAAATCAGGTAGTGAAAATAAATATGAATTACCTCCACCGATTGATAGTGAATTATTTTTTGGAACTTTGGTTATATTAAAACATTCTAAAAAAATGTTAAATATTGATAATTTGCAAGATTTATCATTGGATGAATGGGAAAATGTTTATAATAAATTATTTGGCGGCTTTGAAGATATTGAAGATGAGGAAGAAGACAGTGAAGAAGAATATATTGATCCAAAAAATTTAACAAAACAAGGTTATGATAAATCTGATGGATTTATAGTTGATGATGATGAGTTAATATCAATAGAAAGTAGTGATGACAATATAAGTAATTATGAATTAGAAGATAATAGCGAAGATGAAGAAGATGAAGAAGATGAAGAAGATGAAGAAGATGAAGAAGATGAAGAAGATGAAGAAGATGACGAAGATGAAGAAGATGAAGAAGATGAAGAAGATGAAGAAGATGAAGAAGATGATGAGTATTTAGATAATGATTATCTAACAGAAGAAAGTTATATAGATGAAGATGAAGATGAAAATAAATAAATTGAAAATAATATAAAATAATAATTATATTAATTAGAAATATGGAAAAAAAAATATTCAGACAGAATGTTTCTAAAATGCTTAATAAAAAAATGAATAATAAAAAAATATCTATAAATATTGAAAAAAGTGTATTTAATTATGCTATTAATGAAGCAAAAAATAAAAATATTGTAAGAAAATGGGAAAATAAATATTTTTTGCAAATTTATAAAAATAGATTAAGAAGTATTTATTTTAATTTGAACAATAAAACATTTTTAAATAATATAAAAAAAAATAAAATAAAAACTGTACAATTAGCAAAAATGACACACCAAGAAATGTGTCCTGAAAAATGGGAAAAATTAATAGATGCTAAAATTAAACGTGATAAAAATATGACATCAGTGAATATGTCAGCAGCAACAGATGAATTTAAATGTTATAAATGTAAAAAGAAAAAATGTACTTATTATCAATTACAAACAAGATCAGCTGATGAACCCATGACAACATTTGTAACTTGTTTAGTATGTAGTAATAGATGGAAATGTTAAAAATTAATATATATATTTTAATTATATATATTAATGGATGAAACAATAATAGAATATATTTATTGGAATAATAATTCATATCGTTGGGATGTAGTATTAAGTAAAAATTATGATAATTTTTTTTCTACGAATGAATTTATTTCAAATTATAGTGATGGTGTTACTATATTTAAACCATTAAAATTAGAATATAAAATTTTGTATGATGTTAGTGGAAATCCTTATAATAATTTAAAAATTATAAATGATTCATCTGCAAATGATTTAAATAAAGCTATTTATATTTTTAAACCGAATGATGAATTTTCTGATAGAAATTTTTTTGTAAATGATTTATCTTATAATGATAAAGGAGATATTAGTTTTAATAATTTTAGTAATATGTCTGATATTACATTTACAATTGAAGATAAATTCAAAAAAAATAGTATTGATATTAGTGAAAATATTTTTTATAATAAAAAGGAAAATTCAAACAATTTTATTTTAAGACCTGGAAAATGGTTTTTTTTATATGATCCAAGTGGTAATTCAGAAGATTTAACAATTCCGATTAAATTTAGACCTTGGGTTTTTATATCAACCATAAAAATACCACATATAGATTTTTTATATGATAATAAAAAAGTAAATATGGTATTAAATAATACAACATTTGATAAAATATTTTTAACAATTAATAATTTAGATTTAGTTGAAATGCGTGGTTATTTTTCAAAATATTATTCAACTTTAGGTAAAAATGATATAGCTTCTAACGATATAGATAATGATTATATGAGAATTTTTTTTGAATTTTTATTATGGACACCAAACAATATAAATAATAATAATACTTTTAATAATAATGCTTGGTTTTTACCAGATAATTATACAGGACCCAATGATGAAAGAATTCAAGAAGCACCAACATATTATCTAGAAAACTATGACGATGATGAAGAAACATTATATGAAGATTATTATAATAATGAACCGGGTTTAAGATACGATAGAGTTAGTTATAAAAATAGAATATTTTATGCGAATCATATAGCGAGGATTAATTCTAATAAATTTACATATTCATATGGTTCAAGAACATTTACCGATTCTACTTATCCATCTAATCTTTCTCGGATAATTGGATTATCACCGACAAATACAATTACAAAATATACCTATACCCCAAATGCTTGGACTGGAGACATTGAAATAAATGCATCTATTTATAGGACGTTGTCCAACAACAACCCTGGTATCGTGATTACACAGGATTCTACATTGCCAACAATAACAAGTGAAGGGATTAATTCACCAATGTTAAGAGAAATATCTTATAGAATTAGTTGGTACACGAATTTGGACATTTTTGAACCCAATAATAACACAGCACGACAGTCTTTCGGGTTAACTAATTTTGATTATACTTATAATTTAAAAATAACAATACCCTATAAAAAAAATAATGGAAAAATAAAAGTTTTTTTAGATGGCGTTGAAAGGTTAGAATGTAATGCACCTGATTGGGATCAATTTTATATTTGGATTGGAGGAGGTACGACTTCTAGTCAGGCCACAAGAAAGGTTTTATTCAATTCTATAAGTATATCTCATAACTCATCTGCAAATAATGTAAAAGATATTTCGGATTGTATATTTCAAATAAATGATTTAAATAAAAATTTTATGAATGCTGATTGTGTAACTCAAGATATTAGTTTTGTGAATATAACTCAAGTGGTAGATGAGGCTAGTGGTACATTGAAACTTATAGATGATGGTACGCCTATAGATAATTGGGAAGCAGTTTTAATATGTCCAGCTGGTCTTGTATTACAAGATGGTGGTCGTAATATTTTATCAAGTTATGCAGATAGTAGTAATAATTCAGGATTTTCATTGGGTATTGTTGGCAATGGTTTATATAATGCGGATAACCCTAATGAATCTTATATTTTTAAAGACATTTGTGGTAATATTTTTCCAAATGTGAATAATATAATTGATTTAACATCATTTGGTGTAGAATTTGATATTAGTAATAATGAATCGTTTGTAAAGAAACCATTTAATATAAGATATAGAATAAGAAAAAATACTGAAAAAACAGATCCACCCAATCATGATGTTTATATTTTTATTAATGATAATTTCGTCACAAAAATAGCAGATAATGGTTGCAAATTAAATGATATAAAATATTGGGGAACACCTTATGATCCAGTAAATCCATATAAAGAGTATGATATATCTAATAATGGGTTTATTTTACCAAAAATAAATGGAATACCGCGAGGACATACAACAATATTACAATCATTAAAAGTAAATTATATTGAAGATATATATCGTCCTTTTGGTAAACCAGATTCATCATTTATTAATACTATTTTATATAATGATAATCAATATCTTGAAATATCTGGAAATTTATTAACAGAATATTTTGTTGATTTAAGTTATAATTCACACGAGCATAAACAAACAACTGTTACGACAAACCCCAATGGATTTGTTGATATATCAGTTAATCCAATAAATAATTATCCTTGTACAATATCGTATGATATAAAAAAGGATAAGAATATAACACCGCTGTATAATAATTATTCAGACATGATAAATTTGGATAATTTATCATCTGATGAATTTGTACGAACTTTAAGAGATTCAAATAATAATAACTATTGGGGAGCTACTTCTGAGCAAGTAAAACCTTTAAATTATTCTTATATATTTGATGCAGGAGAAGATAGAACAATAGTATTAACAGTGTTAGATTTTCAGTTTTTACATGGAGCCTCTGAGGTGTTTGATCGTCTAGAAATTGTTGGTGGTGATATAAGCGATAATACTATTATATGGGAAAAAATAAAAAATAATAATCAATCTATAACTTGGATGCATAATCTTCAAGATACTGCAACTTGGAAAGATTCAACGCCGTTATCAGATGAAAATTTAAAAAAAAATACTGAAATAGATAATACTTTACAAGCTAGGGCAGCTATTAAAAAACCATATTTTTTATCATATAGTCCCAATCGTTATGAAAATAATTATAAATTATATGATCCTAAACAGTATTTATGGCAACCGCCGCCCACTAATCATCCATATTATATTACAAATGAATCTAGATGGAAAACGTATGGTGATCTGTTTTCAGCTGAATATATTAGTTCGCGTTGGTGGATAAAATCTAATAGACCTTATTATTATTGGTATTATCATTATCTATATGGTGGATATTTTCATTTTTGGTATAGTAGTTATTATCCTTGGGCTTATGGTTCAAACTCTTGGGCTTCCATATATTTTAAAAAGCCTTTATATTATCCTGATAATATTAAGGATAAAATTGAAAATGACATTCCATTACTGTATGGGTATTATATTCCTAGGAAAAATAGTGGATATGATATTAAACCTTCTGTAGTTGGTACTGATGAGGGTACAGGTAAACAATATACAAACGGACAATATAGTTTATCAATTACATTTGGTTATAGAAACAGGTGGTATTATGAGCCATATTATATTTATTATTATAATAAAGAATCAAAAGAAATAAAAAAAAATATACAGTTAATTACAAAAACATATGGAACTCATAATTATAATCCTAAGTTTGAACAGTTAAAAGAAATAAATGAATCAGGAGATGAAGTGACAGTTTCACAGGGTGACCAATTCGGTTTAGAAGTACCATTGGGTATACGTGATTTTAGAAGTAATACTGATATAAGTATGAAATTTGATAGAGATGGTTCGCCTTATTCAAATGGTTTAGATGGTACTGATGAATATGGTCAACCTTCTACATCTGGAGAAGATCCAGCAATTAAATTATCTAGTTTAGATATAAATGGTTCAATTTTACCTAAAAATAAACAAAGAGCAATTAAAATATTGGATTTTTATAACACTGAAATAGGAACAGGTATCATTTCAAATGAAAAGGATGTTAAAATATGGAAAATATATACAAATAAAAGATTTGTAAGATTAAATTATTTTGCATTAAAAAGTTCTACAAATAGTCATTTTGAAATAAAAGTTGATAGAACATTATCAGCTACAGAAATAAACACATTAAAAGAAAAATGGGATAGCGAACAAAAAATAGTTTATAAACAAAAAGATAGGGGTATTTTACCAGTTATATTATCGGATGCCAATAATAACGATTTAGCCAATAATCAAATAGAAAGTATAGTTAACGAAATAAATCCCTCTCATATTAATTTATCAGAATTTCCAAATAGTAATTATTTTATTAACAATAATAATGAAGTACCGTATATATCATTATATAATTATGATATACGAGATCAAACAAATGATATAATATTATCAAGTCGAATTAAAAAAACGTTATTGGATGAAACACATAGTTATAAATATGATGATAATAGAAATTTGAGGGAGTTGAATATTAATTCAAATCCAAAAACGGATTCGTCTAATAATAAAATTAAACAAAAATATAATTACAATGTCAAATTATTTAATAAACCTAGAAGTCAAACATTACCATATATACCACAACAAATATCAACAACATTTATAAGGAGTTCTAGTAATTTACAATTTTTATTTTTAAATATTGAAAAATTAAGATTAAAAAACAATTTAATTAATTATTGGTTAGGAGATATTCATAAAACATATATAAAATTATATTTATTTATATGGAAACCTTATTCTGAATATCTAGGTATAAATGGGGGGAAAAAAAATATTAATAATGAATTTAATAATGCCAATATAGATAATGAACTATTAAAAAATAAATTAAACGTTGATATGGAATATTTATCTATACAAGATTATAGTAATAATTTTATTCTATATAATAATTCTTCAACTATATCAGATGTTAATCCAGTAGAGAATCATATTAATCAATTTGATCAATTACTTGAAATATCATTTGACATTAATTCATTTTTTTATGGTATTAATAGTGTTGGATTTCCTGAAAAAAAATTTGAATATCAAATAACACAGTTTAAAGGTCAGTATTTATTTTATTGGACTTATCATGTATTTCAACCAGATGGGATTTATAATAATATATCACCGTATGAGAAATTGATTATCAATAATACTCAAAATTTGTATGAAGTAGATGCACAAATGTTTGATACTAGTAAATTTACAAAAGATGATTTTATTTATGATCCCAATTCCCCTAAATTAGAATGGATAGACACATTTGAAAATACTTTTAAAATTTCATTAGAAAATGAAGAAAAAATAGGATTTAAATCTTATTTAAATTTATTACAAAAAGATTTTTCATCAATGTCGGCTAATTTGGATATTTCGTGTGTTGAAATTATATTTTATTTATGGACACCAAATAATAGTAAATATGATAAAATATTTGGTGAAGATTTATCTTCAAATAATACTACTGGATGGATATTACCAGATGATTATTATGGTGTTCAAGATTCACGTATTTTATTTACACCATATAAGACAAATACATTATCTTGGAATCCTACTTTTTTTTCATACACATATGATAGTAGTGGTACGACCCATTATGGATATAATTTTGATTTATCGGGTGTTATAAAAAGAAAATTTACATTTAAAAAAAAAGGTGATCGTTTTGATATTGATAATAGTATTTCAGATATTTCCTTTAACGATTTATCTTTTAATATTACCAAAAATGATATATCATTTAATTCAAATGATACTTTATATAATATAGATGATAAATTACCAAATACATTAGAATATTTAAAATTGGATAATACAACCAATGTAGAATATAGCGTACCTTATATTTCAAGATGGTCGCATATAATATATGATACTAGTAATCAAAAAATTGAGAGTCGTGTTATTAAATTATCTGGTTCTTTTGGTAATGAAACATCTTTTAATATTAAATTTAGTTTAGATTCTAATTATTATTATGAATTAAATCGTACAGGTACAGAAGGGGCAACACCTTTTAGAAGGTTATTACAACAAAAAAAAACGGATGGAATAACATTTGGATATAAAAAAAATACTAGTTACTTATTGATTAAAGTTGATGATATTACGTATCAATTATATATGGAAGAACCACCATTTAATTATGCTTTTTTTCAATTAGACGAAGATGGGAATGATATAGTTGATAGTAATGGGGAACCAATTAAAATAGTAGATAATACAATTAAAAATATTAATAGATTTAATACTGGTGTAAATATAGATGGAAATGATATATATTTAAATTCCAGTTCTCCAGAAACAAAATATATTTTGTATGTAAGACCATCTACAGATAAAGAAAAAAAATTTTTTAACAGTTTGAATAAACATCAAATAGTTCAAATGGAAAGTGAAGAAATACGAAATAGATTTTCAAATTGGGAACCAATGAGACATAATAATAATATTTCAGAAAAAGACAGTAATAATTATTATAGAAGTGATAACCAATATAAATATGGTGTATTATTTTCTACATTTATAAATAAAGAAGTTAAAGTTGTTGAAGAAGAAGAAATAAAAATAGACCCCTGTAATTTATGTAGACCAATAAATCATGCTTCTAAAGATTTTATAAGTAGTAAATTAAAATATGCTAATAGAGAAAGATTGTCTAGAACACAAGCTGCAAAATATACAACGATTTGTTAAAAAAATATTTTAAATTTAAAATAATTTTTTATTATATATATATATTTTAATGGTATTAATAAATAATATAACCGATATCTCTTTTAATAGTAACAAAAGTGGTAATTTAAATTTCAAAATGTTGTTATACAATAAATATTTTAATGAATTCAAAATAAAAAAATCAGTTTTTAATAAAATAAATGAAAATAAATCAAACATGAATACATTAAATATATTTAATATTCAACTAGATTATTTATATTTGGATATTTTTTATAATTCTGAATATTATACAATCCAAGAAATATTAATTCAAAAACAAAGTATACAATCAGATGAAGATAACATTACTTTTAACATTATAGCATTAAAATTAAAAAAAGATAGTATATTAAATTGGTATACAATTTTTAGTTTAGGAAAGATATATACAAAAATTATAATAACCCCTAGTTATTTTAATAATAAAAATTTGATTAGTTATAAAAAAAATTATAAAGAATTTAAAATATTTACAACATTTGTAGAACCATTAAATAATCAAATATCAAGCATTAATTTGAAAAATGTTATTAATATTATGAATAAAAAAATTTTATTACCTTATTCCAATACTTCTTTTACGGATGTAAATTTTTCAATACAATTTTATCCATTAATTAATCCAATGCCAAAATTAAAAATTAATACAAAATTAGTAAATAATTCTTCTTCACAATTGGTTATGTTTAATAATTTTAATTCTATAGATATTCCAGAATATAAAGACGCCGAATTTGACAATATGATTCAAAATGAAGGGATTATAACATCAATTAAACCATTACGAATAACAGAAAATATTGGTGAATATTTAATGTTAGAAATTATTCCTGAAACAAATAGTACAAATTATGATATGTATCATATAAAATATGATGACACCAACAATGATTTTGATGTTCGTTTTAATATATTTTCTTTTGAATTTATAAATAATTATTCCAGGCAATATTATTATGATTTATTTGGAGCATCTATTCAGAGTAAAAATAAAATAATTATAAACACAAAAATAAACAATGACATATTTATAAAAAATGATATAATAAAACCAGAAATTTATAGAACAATAAATCCTATACCGGATCAACAAAACAATCAATATTTAACAGTAACAAGTGATATTATAACAAATAAAAAAAGACCTATAATCAGGGGAACAGCTAAACCAATTTTAGGACAGAATAAAGATGACGCAGAAATAATATGTATTAAAATAAATAAAAATAATGAAAATAAAGAAGAATATGATGCATCATTTAATATACACGATTTATCAAATAATAAAACAACAGGTGAATGGGTATTTGATACAAGTACTGATCCTGAGATAACAGATGATATATTTTATATTGATATTTCAAGTAATGATATAGAAATACAACTTTTTGACAATTCGGGTAATTATGGAATAGATTCAAATGATCCTAGTGGCAACATAAAATATAAATTAAAAATTGATTCAAATTATATTGAAGGTTATGATATTTCTTTTCAAAATATATATTATAAAAATATAAATGGTCAAGATAATCATTTAAAAATAAATATATTAGGATTAACTGCTGAAATTTTTGATGAATTTAATTTGGAAGACAGTGAAATTATATTTGAATTTCAAAATAATTTTAATTTTAATATAAATTTATTTGTTAGAAATATGTTAAATGTTGATTTTAGTGGTAATTTATATTTATCAAATCAAATGAGTAATGAAAATAGTATATATATTTTAAAAAAAAATGTATTATTTTCAGATCAATTAGATATATCTAATGGAATAGTTGAAATATATCCAAAGGTATTAGATTTAAATAATGATTTTTTAAAATACAATGGTACCGAAGGTTCGTTAGGTATAAAAACGTTATCAAAAAATAAATTATTCAAAAATATAATTATTGATGATATTTTGGTTACTATTACTGGATTAAATAATAATAATAGATTATTAATAAATATTAATAATAATAAATTACAACTATCGAATAAAAATATATCATTTGAAAATCAAAATGATAATTTTTTTCATAAATTGGAATTTCGCCCACTAGCAAATGTTGAAGTTAATAGAGATATTAGTGAAAATTTGTATTATAAGGTACGAACAGAACCAAATTATTATAATTTTATCTTTGAACGATTGAGTTTTTTTGATCAAAGTATTTTGGAAACTAATATGAATATTGTTATAATTTCAAATATTATAGATGTGGATGGAGTAAAAACAAATAAGATAATAGAGAATTATAAAACAACTACTATAGATTCAATAAGAGATATAAGTTTTAATGTAACAGAAGATAATATTTATTATTTTGATATGTCACACGAAAGCAATAAAGGATCTAGATTAAGATTTTTTTCTGATGAAAATTGCACTAAAGAGTTAGTTAAAAATTATAATCACAGTTCGACAAATGATATATTATATAATACTGTAATTTGGGATGATTATGAAACATTGGCCGAATATTCGGAAAATATTGATCCGGGTTTTTCTGGTGCTAATGTTAAAATTAAAATTCCAAAAGTTTCACAGATTCAGGGTGAAAATCGAGTAGAAGATGAAGATGGTATAATACAAGGAAAAATTTATTATAAAAATAAATTTAAATATAATGAAAAATTAAAAGATGTAATTCCCGGTACTATTTATATTAATAAAAAAAAAGATGTTGAAATAAAAAGACCGACAATATCAAATTTAATTGATAATACGAATGGATTGTTGAATTATAATACACAAAATTATGAAATTTTTTCAACATTGTATGAAAATGACATAACTTGGAAAGACTTAAGTTTTAATATGGATTCAATGTTTATTTCAAATATTCAACCCGATATTTCTTATAATTATAAACAATCTGGTACAACAAAAGGTAAAATTGTCGTTTATAATAAAGGGCAATGGTATGATAAACAAACATTTATAACAACAGATATTAGTTTTAATAGAAAAAGTAATGAAATTACAAAATTTATATTTAATCATGAATTACAAAATGTAATATTGAATATTTCTTTCGTAGATTGTTCAAATAATAATCCAAATGGTATAGATCAAAGTTATCAAAATCCTGTTTTTAAAGAAAATGGCGATTTAAGTTTAAATGAAGTATTTGATTATTATGGCGCCGAGGGTTATCGTGATATATCATTTAATGATTTAAGTTATAATTATTATGCTATATTAGAAAATGATGATGGTGAAAATAGAACATCTTTTTTTGAAAAATATGAAAATGATTATAGTGGTAATATTTATTTGTTGGGAGCAGTTATTAATCAAAAATTGAATATGTGTCAAGTAAAATTAAAAAATCAACATATTTATGATGGTAGATTAAATTTTGAATCACAATATAAAATAATTTTTGAAGATATATCAGGAACTAAAAAAATTATTAATAGTGAAACTTCTAATTTACAAAAAAACGAAATTTTGTTACATTATGGTGGTAATACAGATATTTGTCATAATATAATTTGTAAAGATATATATATTAATAAGTTTTATAATCCATCAGGAAACGGAGGAAATAGATTTGATGATTTAAACGTTGAAACAACATTAAATTTAATTTTCACAGATGATAAAATTTTATATGGGATTAATAAAAATAATACTACATATACTGAAAATCCAGATACATCGATAGATTATAAGTTAATTGGAAATACAATATATTCACATAAATTATTTATTATGATTGATGAAAATGGGAGCGTGTTTTTTGGAGACGATGACGATGATATTATTTATTCTACGGGATTACAGAATACTAGTGAAAATTTTAAATTAGTATTTTCTTTTCAAGATATATCTGGCAACGATAAAGAAGAATATAATTCATATGATTTAAATTTAGTAGATAATACAGAATTAAATATAAAAAATATTTTAATAAAAAAAGTTGGTGGATTAAGTGGAGAATTATTAAACAATAATTATACAAATATATCTATGAATACATATAATTATACAGATATTTTAAATAATGAAACATTTTTTATAACAGAATTAGAAAAGGATGATAATATATTTAAAACCAATGATGTTTTTTCAAATGAAACAGGTTATTATATCGGTTTAAGTAATAATGATCCATCTTATAATTATTTATTAACAAATAATAAATGGTATGATATTTCAGGAATAACTGGTCACAATGTGGGTACAACAAATTCTGTTGATACTGATAGATCATCAGATATATCTGGTGGAAAATATGGATATTGGTTTGTTATTGATTTATCCAGAGTTGAATTTGTTGAT
>Ga0222718_10003219_pt1 | contig 14097 bp, 9 predicted proteins | sample C33_27DmetaG_FD_165045 | JGI IMG/M metagenome (GOLD analysis project Ga0222718, IMG submission 165045) | Estuarine water microbial communities from San Francisco Bay, California, United States - C33_27D | ecosystem: Environmental > Aquatic > Marine > Unclassified | place: USA: California... | reverse complement strand
TTTTTTTTTTTAATTTTTTTTTGTATTTTTTTTTTTTATTTTTTTTTTCTTTTTTTTTTTCTTTTTTTGATTTTACAGGTTTTTTTTTTTCTATTTTTTTCTTTTTAATAGATCTTTTTCTCTTTTTTGCACCACCATTTTGTTCCGATGATACATCAGAAGTAATATCTTCAGAAGGAGTTTCATCTATCGTTTGTGGTGCTTGTGTCTCAATATTACTTTGTAATAATTGTTTTAAATTTTCAAGATTGGGGGGGGGGGACTCGGAATTCTCTACTCCTGGCTCTGGGCTACATATAAATTTTTGATCTCCGTAAGTTACGTGCATGGCGCTGCCGCCACTTTTTTTAATAGTTTTTTTTGTTTTTCTCGTTATTCTCGTTTTTCTCGTTTTTTTCATTAATCTACCACCTGATAACATTTTTTGTGTTCTATATTATAATATTATTTTTTTTATCTTTTAAAAAAATCTTTTAATAATTCTTTTTTAAATTATACTGTATTCAATTATTTTTTATACTCTCTTATAAAAACATCTTTCTATAACTGTTTCTTGACTTATATCATTTTCAATTAATTTTTTATGCTCTTTCATTTCCTTTTTTATTGTCTTAGTTAATTCTTTCACTTTATCTTTTTCTTTTTTCAAGTCTTTTTTTAATTTCGCCTTTTCAGCTTTATTTTCAGTATTAGATATTTTTTTATCTAATTCGAGAATAATATCATGTGTATCCCATTTTTTCGTTATAGTTTCGGTTTTTTCGTAATCAGTTATTTCTTTTGATTGTTTTGACATTTCTACATCTATATTATGTAATACAGGATATGCAAAATTACGCACATCTTTTTCTCTATTTAAATATGATATATATCCACTAATGCTATTTAGATATTTTTCAGCACCTTGGTTTGTAAATGTATGATCTTCTTTATTTAAATATTTTGAAGTAAATTCATCAAAATTTTCTGGTATTAAATCACTTTCTTTCATCAAATTTATTAGTTTTATTAAATGCATTGGATCATTTGTATAAGGTGTTGCAGTCATTAATAATAATTTAACACTGTCTTTTCCAGATAATTTATAAGAACTTTTGATTTTATTGTTCATGATTTCAATATTAGGTCTTTCGGCTGGAATTACATCAGGTGAATATAATTTATGTGCCTCATCAATAATAACAAGTGTTTTTTTTAATGGATCAATTTTACCATTAATTTTTGTCATTAATTTATAAATTTGATTTTTTTCTGATAACATATTAGAAAATTGCTTATAACTTATTGGCATTATCCATTTTTCTGATAAATATTTTAAATATTTACCTTTTATATTTTTTGGAATATTCTCTCCATTTATTATTTTTCTTCTAATTACACTAGAACATACTTGATTATACATATTTTTCCATATATCTGATTTTAGTGTGTGTCTTGTTACCCATAATATTGTATAGTCATGTTCTTCAAAACCTTTAGTTGCTGTAGCTATCGCAGAACATGTTTTACCCGTACCAACACTATGCCATAATAACAATCCTTTATAAGCGGATGAACTATTAAAATATTTTGATACAAATTCTTGTGTTGGACTTAATGTAATCAATCTTTCATCTTTAGTTTCTATAGACGGTGGTTTATTTTTTGAAAGCATTGGCAAAGATTTCCCCCCTTTTATGTTTTCAAAATTAGTATCGTCTATTCTTTGATCCATTATATCTTCAGCATATTTTTTAGTAACAGGATTTTCATCATCATCGCTATCGGTATCAGTATCTGAATCATTTTCTTTTTTTTTCTCAATATCTTCATTTTTTTTATTAGTTTCCTCTTCTTCAGTTTTTATTGATTTTTTAGTACAAACACATGTAGTTTCCGTTTTTTCTCCATCGCCACCAAGTGATTTATATTTTTTATCTTTAATAAGTATTTTTTCTTCTACACAATTATTTTTAAAAATTATGTTACTCCATTTATATTTAATAAATCTTTCATTAATATAATTACGCATTTCAACAAATTTTAATATTTTATTTGGTGATTTTTCTAAATTTAAATTTAAACCTTTATTTCTTTTTCCTTTGATACCACCACCTTTTGATTTTTTATTAATTAGTAATGGATTTTTAATTTTACTAGCTAAATTATTTGTTTTTAATATATTTTTTTTATATTTTGTATAAATATTTGTATTTGTATTTACAGATTTTACTCCATAATCATGTATATTTTTATTTAATTCATAATCAATTGCACCATATTTGCTTATATTTTCTAATTCACATGATAATAATATTTTTGATAAATCTATACCACTTTTATCCAAAAATAAATCATGCGCGTTATCATGAAATGAACTAATTTTTGGTAGTAATAATAAATTATATTTAAATACATGTAAAGGCCAACCTATATTGGGTTCAAATATTAATCCCTTCTGACCACAAAAACGTGTCCCTCTACCAATAACTTGTTTTTCATCGGAAGCAGTTATTAATGGTTCAAATATATGTAAATATTTTACATCAAATAAATCAATACCTTCTTTATAACCAGAATCTAATATTATAAATCTAATATTTTCACCATTAATATTATCAGGTCTTTCATTATATTTAGATAATATATTTTTTTTTAATTTAACCGGAAATGGTTTATTATATATTTGCACACTGCATAATAATGCAAAATTATTATTAGTATTTTTTGATAATGTCAATTCATTTAATTTTAAATTTTTGTCATATACATTTGTATATCCTTTTGTTAATAATGCTGCCGCTATCATTTTAGAACCCGCTGATGAATCTTTTATATCAGTATAAATGACGTGTTTAAATTTTTTTTTATAATTAATCATATCAGCTTTGTCTAAATTTTTAATAGTTTCTAATAATTCTATAGCTTTTGGAGAAATTATCTCTAAATTTTTATTAAAATCTTCTAAATTAAAATTGACTTTATCAATCTTATGATTTTTTTCCTGTTTTGAAAAATTAGCAGCTTTTCTAATACATATACCCTCTTTATTAATTTTAGGCATTTAAATAATTTATCTACTATATATAATTATTAATATTTAAAAAATATTAATAATTAGAGATTAATGAATAAATGGATTATTATTATATAATATTAATAATACTAATATTTTTAGTTATATTAATTATATTATTTTATGAGTATAATTATTATGAAAATTTTAGTATATTATATAGTACCAATACTAATTACAAAAGACAACCGAGGCAAAGAGTTATATATAATAATGGTAAAAAAATATTTTCAAATGCTATACATTCTCCTCCAACAACAAAAGAATATTCATATTCGGAACCTATATATATAGTAAATAAAGTTATAACAAAAGATGAAAAATATGTTACTGAAATGAATAATAATAATGATGATAATAAATACGTAACTGAAACAAATAATAATAATAATAATAATAATAATAATAATAATAATGATGATGATGATGATGATGATAATTATGATAAATTAGAAATGAATGAAAAAATAGATAATGAATATAGTGAAGAAAATATATTAAAAAAAATTGAAGAAAGAAAGGTTAAAGAAGAACTAGAAAAAGTAGAAAAAGCAAAAACCCAACTAATTAAAAAGAAAACTAAAGAGGTTGATATAATTATAGATGGTATAACTTGTTCTGAAAAAAATGGTTCAACGATTATAGGATTTAGTAATAATAATAATACTATGTATTTATCAAATGATTACGGTATAAATTGGATAACTAAAAAATTACCAAAAAATAATAAATGGTCTAAAATTTATTTACTTGAAGTTAGACAAAACAAATTTAAAATAATATTATTTGGCATTGAAAAAAATATATATCTTAGTACAAATAATGGTGATTTTTGGAATCATATTAGTGAATCAAAAGGTTATGATTTAGTTTATTCAGAAAATTATAATTATATATATATATCTACAAATAATGGTATTTTAATAAATAATAATGAAGGTTTAATATCATCTGATAATATTGGTTGTACAGATGAATGTAGTAATATAGAAAATTATATAACTAATTATGATGGTATATATAAATTTAGACAAATAAATGATGAAAATATTAAAAATAAAAATATAACTACTATAGCATGTAATCCAGATGGTAATATAATTATTTTTACAATAAATAATGAGAAAATAAGGGTAGCGAAAATTAAAAAAGAACAAGAGGCTAAATTTATAAATAAAAAGGAGGAAGAGAAGGATAAAGCAAAATGGAAATATCAATATAAAGAATCTGAAAAAAATTTAGAAAATTATGAGGACGAATATGGTAATATAATATGGAATGTATATGATATAACAGATAAAAATTATGATGTTAATTCAATAGCGGTAATAGAACAAATTGATAAATCAAAAATAATATTTGGTAGTAATAAATTTTTATATGAATATTCATATAGTAAAAAATCAGATAAAAAATTAGAAGATAAACAAGAATTAATTTCTTTTGATCGTTTAAATTATAAATGTAGTGCAAATTTTCCATGCCCTAAAATAAAAAAAAATATAAAATTACCAAATTACCTTGTATCAAAACTATTAGTTTATAAAATAGGTTATATTAGATCAATGTATGCAATAATCAATAAAGTGTATATTTTATATTTTGATATATCATATAAAAAATATATTGAAAAAATAAATATAGGTAATAATTTTATTAAAGATTTAATAATAACTAAAAATGGGAATAAAGGATATTTATTATTAAGTAATGGTAAAATATATATAAATAATAGTTTAAGAGAATTTTTTAATAAAAATAATAATGAAAAATCAAAATTCAATGAATTAAAAATTAAAATGAATAATACGACAGAATAATATTTTTTTATTATTAACTTAAGAACTATTACATAATTATAATTTAATAATGACAGATTATACTCATTTAGTAATATCTGGGGGTGGATTATACGGTGTATGTATGCTAGGTGTATTTAGATATCTATATATAGAACAAAAATTAAAGAATATAAAATATGTAGCAGGAAATTCTATAGGATCATTTTTTGCATTAGCATTTTGTTTAGATATTGATATAAATGAATTAGAAATTATAATAAAAGCAATTATATCTGATAAAAAAATAATAATTAATAAAAATAATTTAGCAAATGTGTTTATATATAATGGTATATTAGACATAAAAATAGTATTAAATAAATTAAGAAAATATGTTAATACGAAATATAATATAAATGATATAACATTTATTGAATTATCAAAAAAATTTGGAAAAAATTTATATATTAGTACTACAAATATAAATACAGGTGAAAATATTATTTTTTCTACAGATAATAATCCGAACGTAAGTGTTTTTGATGCAACATGTGCTTCAATGTCAGTACCATATATAGCAATGCCTGTAAAAATCAATAATGAATATTATATAGATGGTTTATTAACAAATAATTTTCCATTAAATATTTTCAATAATATACATAAAGATAATATATTAGGTATAGTAATAAAAATAAAATCAAATTATGATTTAAAAAAAATAGATAATATTAGTTTTCAAGATTTTAATAAAAGAATGTTGGAAATATTATTAAAAAATACATCTGAAAGTGCATTTATAAAAAATATTAATAATAATAATGCAAATATATTTATAATAGAAGATTCTCCAATTAAAGATTTTGTACCATTTGAAATAAATAATGAATATGTAGATTTAGAATTTAATAACGACGATATTGATAATTTAATTTTAGATGGATTTATTAAAATATCAAATTTTTTCAATTAATTATATAAGAAGTTAATAAATTTAAATATTAAAAAGAATGAATGAATTATTTAATAATTCAATTATCGTGGGTCAATATTCATTAGAAGAATATAATAAAGAAAATAAACAAAATATAAATGTATCTAATGATAATTGGTGGTATAAATCAAAAAATAATAAAAAAAGAATAATGTTATGCGGAACATATCCAATAGGTACAAGTAATGGTTATTCAAAAGTAGTATATTATATTTGCAAACATATGGAAAAATATGAAGATATTGAATTAACAATATATGGATTTCAAAATGTAAATAATACTAAAGGTTCCAATATAAGAAATGATATATCAAAAAATATTATATTATATGATGTAATGGCAAATGAAAATCCAAAAAGAAATGGATTTGGAGAGAAAGAAATAGGTGCATATTTAAAAAAACATCCACAAGATATTATTATAATTTTTAATGATAATATTATTACTACAGCATTAACACAAACTTTAGTTAAAGAATGCTGGGATCAAAAAAAAAATTTTAAATTAATATCATATATGGATCAAGTTTATCCATATCAAAAAAAGGATTATATTAATTTATTAAATTCTTTTTTTGATGGCATTATTACATTTACGCCTTATTGGCAAGAAATTGCTAAAAAAATAGGAATTAAAAAAGACAAAATGTTTTTTTTCCCACATGGTTTTGATGAAAAATTATATTATCCTGTAGATATGGAAATAGCTCGATTATATTTTAAATTACCATTAGATGATTTTTTAATTTTGAATTTAAATAGAAATCAACCAAGAAAAAGATGGGATACAACTATGATTGCATGGAGTAAATTTATTGAAAAACATTATATTGAAAATATAATAAATAAAACCGATGATATAAATATAAAAAAAGATATTAAACTTGTAATTGGTACATCAATAAATGGATATTGGGATTTAATGGATTTATTAGAAAATGAAATTAAATTTACAAATGTACCATGGGAATATGCCAAAAAAACAATATATAGTATTGATAGTCCTCAACAATTATCAGATCGTGAAATTAATTTATTATATAATGCTTGCGATGTTGGTTTAAATACTGCTGATGGAGAAGGATTTGGATTATGTGGATTTGAAGGCGCTGGATTAGGAAAACCTCAAATATCATCATATGTTGGTGGTATGAGAGAATTTTTGAATGATGATTACTCATTATTAATAAAACCGATTGTTTCTATATATTTAGATTGTAAATCTGTGGGTATAGGTGGTAAAGCGGAATTAACATCACCTGATGAATATGCTGATGCATTTTGGAAATATTTTACAAATCCTAAATTAGTAGAAGAACACGGAATTAAAAGTAGAAAACATATTTTAACACATTATAGATGGGAAACTTTAATTGAATATTTTTATAAAAATATATTATTAAATATTTAATTTATATAATATAAATTAAAAAAAAATTAAACAGAATTTAAACCATTAAAGTTATTAGCATTTAAATCTGTAATTGCAATATCATCAAAACCTATTAAAGCATTCGGTATTGTTAATCCACTACCTTTATAACGTTCATATACTTTCTTTTTAACACTTGTTGGAAATGCATAATCTAAATTTTCTATTAATACTTCATATTCTTTAATAAATATTGACATTTTATCAACATTAAGACTATTATCTGTATTATTAATCATTGCTTCTTCAATTCTATGATTTAATTTATTCATTTTTTTATAAACATTTTGAAATACTGTTGTTTTTTCTGTAATTTTAAAATTACTTATCATCGCAAGTGTTAATCCGGTAATACTATTTATAATAACATTTGGAATTTTCATTTGTTCTCCAGTTAAGGAAGCACTGTTTAAAATTGCCAAAGTAGTACTTGATAATATTAATGGCACATTGACAAAAGTTTTAATTCTTGAAAAAAATTCATATGATCTTTTTGCTAAAATTGAAACAATTAAACTTTTATCTTTATAACCTTTTAATAAATTTTTTTGTTCTGGAGTTAAACCTTGAACTTTATTATTTATTATTGGTACTGTATCAAAAGTTTCAGCATTATTTTCAAATATTATATCAGATTTTAATTCAGTATTATGAAGTGACATTATTAAATCTTCTAATTTATATAAATATTAATTATTTTCTCTATTTTACACTTTAAGTAATAAATATTATAATGAGAGCAAATATCAAACTCATTATACCTAATCCGAATATTAATGGATTACCATCATTATCTATAATATCATTTGTATCTCTTCTAAAAATTTTAATTATAAAATCTAATATTTTATATGTATTTTTATGTGATAATATAATGAATAAAATAATACAATATAATGCTATTTTAATTTTAATAACATATGATAATTTATTGTTATTATTATTATTATTATTATTAGTTTCTTTTATAATTGGTTTATTATTTTTATTAAATTCATAATATAATTGATGATTATCCATTATTTCTTCTTATAAATATAAAAATATATTAATTATTTCTATTTAGCATATCTAATAAATAATATACTGTTGCTGGATCTATAATATTTTCTAATTGCATTTCAACTATATTGTTTTCATTATTAAATTGTTGTGTTATCATTCTCTCTGAGTTATTTAAATAAACTGCAAAATGATTAGTTAATAATCTATTTTCATTTGTTGTAATATTTGTTAACCAATCGGGTATATTATTATAAAATTTATTTGATACTAATGCTAATGCTTTTACAAAATTACAACATAAAATAAAATGATCATCCCCATTTATAAATAAATTAATAATCTCTTTTGCAAATACAAATTGATAATTATCATTATCTATCTGATTAATAATAGTATTTTCAAAAAATTTATAACTTATATTTATATTTTCTGTTAAATCTTGATATACATGTATTATATGTATAATATTTAGATATGTTAATTCATTAAACCATAATATATTATTGTAAAAACCAATTTTTTCCATATAATATACAACATCCGTATATGCTTGTTGGGATGTATTCCAATTATTTTCTATATAATAATTATTAGATTTTAATTCTAAATTATTATAATATATAAATAATTTTAATTTTTCTATAATATTATTATTTATATTATTTTTTGTATATGGATGTAATTTATATTTTCTTAAATAATATTCAAATTCTATTGCATTAAAACAATATATTTGATTTTCAATATCTTTAAAATAAAATTTCATATTTGATTCTATATCATTAATATTTTCTAATGTAAAAGGATCTTCTTTATTAATTATATTTTCATATTTATAAATTTTATTTATATTTTTAATAATATTTTTTTTTATATTTTTTTGTATAATTATTAATTTATTTACATTTTTTTCTTTGAACTTATATGTATTATATAAAATATAATAAATATCTGTTATTATATCCCCTTTTGATTTTTTTTTTATTATTATATTATTATATTTTGCTATTTTTTTTATATTTCCAGAACTAAATAAATATGCTAATGTTCTAATAAATAATTTTTTTTTCAATTCATCTGTATCCAAATAGTTGAAAATTTCTTTAAATATAAAATATATACTTTTATTATTTAATAAATCTTTCTTATCACGACATGCTTTATTTATTATGTCAAATATTCCTACATTTTTATATTTAATATGATCTTTACAAAAATTTATATTATTTTCACATATATTAGTACATTTACTATTTTTACATCTAAATCTATAAATGCAAGTATTTATATTAGTAGTATCCATTATAAGTTTATAATATTTTATTTTTATATCTAATAAATATTATTTTTGTATTGGTAATAAAATACCTGCATTTTTATAACTTTCATAATCATATATTTTCTTATTTAATTCTACAAATTTTTTATCTTTTATCAATACTACTTTTCCTATACCAGTTTTTTTCTTTTTTAATTTATCATGTTTTAATATTTTACTATCATTGTTAATATCTTTTGTATAAGATAATTTATTATTATCTACATTTATAGGCCAATTATAACATTTATAACCACTTTCTAATGGTTTATTTTGATTAGAATTTATAATACAATCAAATGATGCGGATTTTAGTAATTTCAAAAATTGATTTATTAAATTTTCTTTTGATGAGGCTATATTATATATATGTTCATCTGTTGTTATTCCTTTATCTAAACTTTTTATTGTAAAATTTTTATCCAATTGTTCCTTTTTTAATTTCATTAAATAACAAAATACCTCTACATTTCTTTCTTTTTTAGGTAATAATTCATGAGAACATGTTCGTACTGCTCTACCTATTACTTGATTTATTCTTACCGAATTCCAGAAATATTCCATAACTAAAACTCTTCTTACATTTTTAAGAGATATACCTTCTGCACCAGATTGTGTAATCATCATCGTTTTTATCAATTTTCCATAATATTGATATTTATTATCTGTCTTTATTCTTTCAGGTAATAAATTGAATAAATTTTGATCTAATTCTTTATAGTCTCCATTAAATAAATGCATTAATTGATTTGTTTTTCCGCGATCATTACTAAATATTATATATCTTTTATTATCATATTTCTCATCAAATACTGATAAATCATCATATTCATATCCGTTATCTTTTTTTACTAATAAGATTTCTTTATAATCTTGTTTGTCCAATGATTTCATAAATATTCCTAATCCCTCTACTGATCTAAATTGTGAATATATTAATACCGATCCAGGTGATGTTTCAATATCATTTAACATTTCATAATATTTTGGACTATATTTATTTTTTAAATTTTCTTTTGATAAATAATTATTTTTATCTAATTCTTTTAATGCTTTTGATACAGATTCTTCATATTGTTGTGCTACTACTGTTTTTATATCAACCTTTTCATCTTCAATTTCTTCTTCGTGTATATCTATTTCTTTTTTTAATATTTTTCTAATATCTTGTGGAAATTTTCTTTTTATTTCTGTTGGAAATGCAAAATTACACACCATTCTACTAAATGCTCTATATACTGAATTTTTATCATCTAATACACCCCTATTCTTAAATTTATTTCCTTCATCTATTGCTCTCTCTTTTGTCCTAACCTCGTCATATTGACTTAATTGATGATTTGTCATATTTAAATATTTAATATTAATTGGATATAATGTTGGAAAAAATTCACTTCCAGATGTTCTATAATAACTCACAGTTCCTAAAATACGTCTTTGAAATAAATCCATATTTCTTATTTGTGGTTTTTCTTCATCACTTTCATCTATAAATAATTTATTAAATTCTTCTAATTCATTGGGTAATGCATAAAAAAATTCTTCTGTTATTTTTGTACTCGATTTAATATTATCTATTTCTGTTAGTTTATCTTTTATATTATTTATTAATTTACTTTCTGTTATTTTCCATTCTTTCTTTTCTATTTCTACTTTTTTCTTTTCTCTTACATAACCTTCTGGTAATAATGCTATCGATATTATTGAATTTTTATAAAATATATAATCTATATATTTTTCATATTCACTTCCTTTTATTTTTTCTTTTATTATTTCTATCGTTACTCCATCGGAGGATGATGGTAATAATTTTAAATTATATATTTTCATCGGACCACGTATTAAATTTATTAATGTCGCTATCTCATATGGATTATTTATAATTGGAGTACCTGATAATAATACCATTTTACAATTCTCGGCTTTCATTAAATTATTATACACTGCTCTTCCTAATTTTGAACCATTTACTGTTCTGCTTATAAAATTATGTATTTCATCTATTATTACAAATGAGTTATCAAATATTTTTTTCCCCATTTCTGTTATCATTTTTTGTGTTAAACCATTATAACTTATAAATGTATATCTGTTTTTTATTATATGTAATATTGTTTCTTCTATTTTTTGTTTATCATTTTTTGTAATTGAATTATAACTTATATTCTTTTGTATTATTTCAATATCATCATCATCTATATCATCATTATATAATGGTATCCATACTAAATTATCTTTTTTGATAAATTTACTATTTATACCATATTCTCGTAATTTATCTATTAATTTTTTTGATTTTCCCATTCCTTTGATTTTTAATAACGACCATGATTTTTTCATATTTAAACCAAGTGTTGAAATTTTCATTAATTCATTTTCATAATTTTTTGCTAATGACGCCGGAGTTAATACAAAAATTTTTCTTTTTTCTATAAATCCTTCTGCTGCCGCTATAGATGCTGCTGATTTACCAGAACCTAATTCATGATATGCTAATATACCTCTGTATGGACTATTAAATTGAATATAATCTCTTAATATTCTTTGATGTGGAAATAAACTAACTGTTTTTACATCTATTTCACATTTATCATCATCGCATTTACAACTTTCTTTTTTTTTTAAATCCTTATAATTTTTACGATTTAGTGTATTATATATTTTTTTATTAAAACCTATTCTATTTTCTAATATCCATTCATCAGGTTTAACTTCTATATCCATTCTATTATCTTATTATAATATTTTTTATTAATAGAGAAACTTTATTATATGGTTATTACAACAATCAAAAATAATATTCATTATAACAATTGTATTATTCAAAATAAATTAGATTCTATTTATCACGGTGGTATGATTTTTAAAAAAGAACACTATATGCAAAAAATGTTTAAAAATTTATTTAATAATAAAAATAATCTCAATACTATAAAACATTTTGATTGTAGTAACAATGATACTAAAAATAATTCTGTATTATTAAATAAACTTATAAAATATATTAATAGTAATTATTCTGAAATTGGATTAAGTTGGATTAATATTGGTACTACACCCCCAGAATTTGGTTATGAAATTATTAATAAAAATTTAGAAAATTCATTATCTTTATCTACTCATTATATATCAAAAAATTTACTCGATTTAATAAAATCAGAATTAAATACAAATATTTCTTATAATTCTTATATTAAAATTGGTAAATATTATTATAAACCTTCTCATATAGATTACTTATATGATTTTATATTAGATTTTAATACTTCTTATATTAAACAATTTGAATATAATACTACTAAAAAAAAATGCAAAACATTATTTAATTATATTAATATATATCTTTATCTTATATTATTTTGGATTAACAAAAATTTTATATTACCATCATTCGTTCAAAAAAGTTTTAATAAAATTAATTGCATTGATAATTCTAATCTTTTTATTTTTGATGAGGAAAAGAACGCTTTACATGTTTTTTTTAATCTTCTTATATACAAACAAGAACATTTATGGAATAATAAAGAATACATTCAAAATAATAAATTATTATTTGAAAGATTTTTTTTCATAATAAATTCTTTCTTAAAATTTATTAAAAAAAATAAATATATTAATTCTATTGGCAATTATGATATTACATATTTTGCCAAATGTTTTGAAAAAGATAATTATAATACTTTTGATCTCTTAAACTATGAAGGCAATGAAGAAAGAAAAATTTATTGTATTTTTAAAAAAAATAAATCTAAACTCAATCATATAATTTCATATATTTTAACTATTTATAAAATTCTACAAAAAATATATTTAAACTTTTATGTTGAACATATTAAAAATAAATATACCAATTTACTTGTTGATGAATATATTATTAATAGTGATATTAATGTATTAAAATATCATGTAAATAAAATGTATCCAAATACCCCTTCTTTTAATAATTTTAGTAATAGTGTCACTTTATTTAATTATTTTATAAATTCTAATAAAAATACTAAAAATATACACGATAATAAAACTATAAATAATAATGATTCCGCAACTATTATTACATTATCTATTTTAAAATATAATAATGAAATTATTAATAATATTATTATTCGCAAATTTAATTCTATTTTTGATATTATTGATAGTGCAATTATACATAATAATCTTCATCAATGGGATATATATAATAATAAAATTATTGCTAGTGGAAACCAGGTTACCAAAGAAATATATGAGGAATCTGTAAAAACCTTTTTTAAAAGTAAAGATTGTAAAGATGATTGATAATTTATGATTAATATGATATTTTTTCTATTTTATTTTCCCATTTTATAAAAGTTTCTTTCGCATTAGTATTATTTAATTTAATCATTTCTATTTTTCTATCATCTATCTTTTTATTAAATTCTTCATATATTTCTTTATCATCAAATCCTATTTCTGCAGCATCTTCTCTCGTATTTGCATAATATATTTTATCTATTCTAGCCCAATATATAGCCGCTAAACACATAGGAC
>Ga0222718_10003218_pt1 | contig 14103 bp, 13 predicted proteins | sample C33_27DmetaG_FD_165045 | JGI IMG/M metagenome (GOLD analysis project Ga0222718, IMG submission 165045) | Estuarine water microbial communities from San Francisco Bay, California, United States - C33_27D | ecosystem: Environmental > Aquatic > Marine > Unclassified | place: USA: California... | reverse complement strand
TAAGCGGACTTGAACCCCCGACCTCCGGTACCACAAACCGGCGCTCTAACCAGCTGAGCTACACCCGCCAAAAATTAGCATTAATTTATAGTATAGATATTATGCAAATTAAACATTATATTTGGAATCCATAGTATGAAAAAAATTGAGGCAATAATTAAACCTTTTAAACTCGAGGACGTTAAAGATGCATTAGGCGAAATTGGTCTCAGTGGATTAACTGTCTCTGAGGTTAAAGGTTTTGGTAGACAAAAAGGCCATACAGAGCTATACCGAGGCGCTGAATATGTGGTTGATTTCCTGCCAAAAGTAAAAATCGAACTAGTAGTAGATGATAAAAAATATAAAGAAGCTATCGATGTCATTATCAATCAAGCCAATACAGGTAAAATTGGTGATGGTAAAATCTTTGTATATGAGGTCACTGAAGCTATTAGAATTCGTACTGGCGAAAAAGGCAAAGACGCAGTTTAGCTTTATCTATCCCACTACCATAAAAAATTTAGGAGTATTTTAATATGGATAAAAAATCATTACAGAAACTTATTGACGAAAAAGGTATTCTATTTATCGACTTTCGTTTTACAGACCCATTAGGGACATGGCATCACTTTTCACATCATATCAATACATTTGAAATGGATGTATTTGAAGAAGGTGTGGGTTTTGACGGTTCCTCAATTAGATGTTTTCAATCTATTGAGGCTAGTGACATGATCTTAATCCCAGATATTGAAACTGCTTTTGTTGATCCTTTTTTTGCAGATCCTACACTAGTTTTAATTTGTGATATTCAAGATCCAATTACAGGTCAAAAATATGACAAAGACCCAAGATATGTTGCCAAAAAAGCAGAAGAATTTGTTAAATCTTCAGGTATTGGCGACAGCATCTTTTTTGGTGCTGAGGCAGAATTTTTCTTATTTAATGATGTAAGAATTTCTACAGATCCAAGCAATTCTTTCTTTTCAGTTGACTCTGGTGAAGCCGTTTGGAACAAAGGTTCAGATGAAAGGCCTAATTTAGGTTATCAAATTAAAAACAAAGCTGGTTATTTCCCATGCCCTCCACATGATACAATGCAGGATGTAAGATCTGAGATGGTTAATCATATGGTGTCTATTGGTTTAAAAGTAGAGGCACAACACCATGAAGTAGCAACTGCTGGTCAACAAGAAATTGACCTTAGATTTGACACCCTACTCTCTCATGCAGATGATATCCAAAAGTATAAATACGTTGTAAGGAATACTGCAAAGAGTAATGGTCTGTCTGCAACATTTATGCCAAAACCCCTTTCTAATGATAATGGATCTGGTATGCATTGCCACCAAAGTATTTGGTCAAATGGCAAGCCAATCTTTTATGCAGACAGCGGTTATGCAAACTTAAGTGATGAAGCTAAGTTTTATATTGGCGGCCTTCTAAAGCATGCTCCTTCGTTGCTTGCGTTCACAAATCCAACAATTAATTCATTTAAAAGGCTAGTTCCTGGATATGAAGCGCCTGTAAAATTAGCTTACTCGAACAGAAATAGAAGTGCTATTTGTCGTATTCCAGCATACTCTCCTTCACCGAAGGCAAAAAGAGTTGAATTTAGATGTCCCGATGCAACTGCTAACCCTTACTTAGCTTTTGCAGCGATGGTGATGGCCGGACTAGATGGTATTAAAAACAGAATAGACCCTGGCGAACCAATGGACAAAAATCTTTATGATTTACCTCCGGAAGAGCAAGCTAAAGTAAAAGAAGTTCCATCTTCTCTGGAAGAAGCCGTGAACAACCTAGAGGCTAATCATGACTATCTTCTTGAAGGAAATGTATTTACCAAAGACTTAATCGAGTCTTACATTGAATATAAAAGAGAAGAAGAAATCGAGCCAAACAAACTTGCGGTTACTCCAAAAGAGTACGATCTATACTACGATTATTAATTTAATATTTTTAACAGCTCATCTAAGGATCGATTTAAATCATTCTTAGTTGAGCTGCCATATAAATTCTCTCTCACTAGCTCTTCGTTAAAAGTTCTAAACCTTCCCTTTAAAGGAAATTCTTCTTTATTGAAACTAAATATTTCATCTGAAATTTTATAAATTTGAACCAAATCTTTAAAATTTACTTTTGGATTTTTCAAATCAAGCATTTTTTTAATATAGATTTTGTCAATAGAAGAATATTGAGAGATAATTTCATTTTTTCTAAGGTTAAATATTCTAGCTATATTTCTTGAGCGAGAAAGAATCTTAATTTTTAAAAAAGACAATTGATGAAATATTTCATTCGTTTTTAAATAAAAATCAAAAAAATTATCAAATTGAATTACTTGATCTGAACTTTTATCAAAAGGCTTATTGCGGTCATCAATAATTAAGAATTCTTTATCTATATATTGATTAATCACATTATAAAATCTTCTAACGATTTTTATATTATCAATATGGTTGTTCTCTTTAGAATGGTAAATAAAAAATAAATCAACGTCAGATGAAGGAAGTGCCTTATTGATGCCATAACTTCCAAAGAGAATTGGAGATAAATCGGAAAAAATATTTTTTTGACCGGTATAATTACTTTTTACGATCTCAAATAAATTGAAAAGGAATTTTTTGATATTTCTATTCCTTTTAAAAATATAAATTTCGTAATTAATTTTTTTTGAAATGTATAAATAATCTAATAAAAAAACTACCTCATATATATCTTGAAGGATTTTTTTCAAATCTAAATCAAAGTTGTCAGATTTTTCCCTTATTTGGAAATTTGGAAGACCATAGTTAAATAAGTAAACAAGCGACTCAATCAAAAAATTGTTTTTATTTAGTAAATTAGTCAATTTAGGTGAATTATTGAATATGAAGATGATTTCAGGGAAAATATTACTGTTATATTTATATAAACCAGTTAAATGAACACCCGATTTATAATAATTAATAAGATAATCAAATTTTATAATAAGCTCATCTTTTTGTTCTTCGTGGACAAGTAGGTTAACAAGATATTTTAATGAATTGGTATAGTCATGGCGTACAGTTTCAGAACTATTGATACTACTGGCCCTCTCAAATAATTTACTAATAATGTTACGACTTTTATCATTAAAATTTTCTAAATTAATATTTCTATCATCACTTTTTGGAGAAAATAAATTTTCATAAACTTTTATAACTCTTTCTCTTTTGGATATTAATTCTTCATAATAATTATTTGATACTTCTTTTAAGTAATGATCATCTTCATTAACAATATTTTGAAAGGTATTCTGTTTTAAATGAAGATAGTTTTCTATTTTTCTAAAATAATAATAAGCATCTATGATAGTAGATAAATCCTCGTCGTTAATGATGGTTTTGTAATTCGACATTCTTTTGAATAGTTTATGAATGTTGCTTTCTCTGAGGTTGTAAATTTTTCCAGACCATAAAAGCTGATTAAAATGAATTATATTTTCACATGATCGAATAAATCCATAAGAGTTCTTAATATCTAAATTGCTTGAAGTTTTTTTTCTTTCAAAGAGTTTTTTGATTTCATCTATTGCATAAAAATCAAAGGATCTTCTAAATAAAAAACTTTTAATTGAGTTTAGAAAACGACTATATAATAAGATATTACCACAAATAAAATTAGATCGATGATATGCCAATCTTTCCCAATTTCTGCCTACTGATGAATAATAATCAATAGCGCTATCAAGATCTGTAACGATTTGAGCGCCCCCTAAATCAGGTCGTAATCTTAAATCTATTTTATGAAAAAATGATGGGGAGATATTAGTAATATCACTTGTAATCTTTTTAATTAATTTATTAAAATCGGATAATTCGATATCTGAATTTTTACTATCGAAAAAGATAATTAAATCAATATCAGATGTGAAATTAAGATCTTTGACTCCAATTTTACCTAAACCTAATATGAAGTAATCTTTTAAAATTTTACGATCAAAAGTTTGAAGAATATAAAAGTGAAAAATCTTAGTAACAAAGTTTTTACAAATCAAAGACCATAATCGAGATGCACATTCTTGATTTATTATCTCCTCATGAGATGAGGAGAATATGAGATAGATGATTTCATTTTTTAATTTTTCAATACCTGTTAAAGAGTAATTTGAGTCCTGAATAATTTTTGAAATAGAAGTTTTGTAATAATTTAAGATATTTTTGAAATCTTTTTTTAAACTAAAATCCCCTTCTAAATATTCATATTTTTTTAAAAAAGAAGAATATTTCGTTAACTCTTTTAATTCCAAATTTGATTACTTTCAAAGATATTTTTAATCTGAATAATACTATCAGCTTCAGTAATATCTTTTTTAATTTTTTTAGCTCTGTTAACTTTAGAAAGTAGAGTAAAGATAGCTTTTTTTAATAAATTTAAATTTAAGTACTTATAATCTTCAAAACTTCCTAAGTAGTCTAATATAATTGGGATTTTATTATCAATTTCAATTAGTCCAAGCTTTTCAATAAATAATAGATCATTAGCAAATTGTCTACCGATCATGAATTGATTGGTATCATTATTTGATAAATAGTTAATGGTTTCTAAATCGTTTATTTCCCCATTAGGAATTAACTCAATATTAGAAAACTCTTGTTTGCATTTAAAAAAAAGCTCATAGTTAATTTTCGGAATTATCCTATTTTTTTTAGTATCAAGATTTAAAACGCCATTTCGACAATGAATATATACTTTTTTAATTTCGAACTCTTGGAACATACTTAAATATTTAAATATATAATTTTGATCCTCTTCCAGTCCAAGACCTAATCTACATTTAACAGAAATTTTTTTATTATATGTTTTAAGAGCATCTAAACACTCTCTTACTAAAGTAGGATATTGAGTTAAAGCAAGACCTAATTTATTCTCTTGCACCCTAGAACTTGGGCAGCCTAAATTTAAATTAATATGATTGATCCGATCAACATTATTTAGCTTTTGAATTGCTAATTTTAATTCCTTAGGGTCTGAGCCCGCTATTTGAATGGCGCTAATATTATTCTCTAAAAAATGTTTATCGATCGTTTTGCTTTCATTATAAATAATAGCTTTATCTACAATCATTTCTGAAAAGGTGGTGATATGACTTTTATATAATTTTTCAGCTAATAACCTAAAATAGCAATCTGTATAGCCCATCATTGGGGCAAGGTGATAATTCATTGGACTAAATTCTTTTCTTCATTGAAAAATACTGCAATAAAAGTAAAAATCATTAAAAATTCAATCAATTGGAAAATATCAAAATAAATAATCTTAAATATGACAGTAATGGCCTTATCCCTACTGTAGTTCAAGAAAGAGAAACAAAAGAAATCCTAATGGTTGCCTACTCAAATAAAGAGTCTCTCGAAATGGCAATTAAAAATAAATTTGGTTATTTTTGGAGTCGAAGTAAAAATAAGCTTTGGAAGAAAGGCGAGACATCTGGAAATTTATTAAAGTTATTTAATGTTTACACAGATTGTGATAACGATACTCTAATTTTTGAGGTAGAGCTTCAAGGTTCGGCGGCTTGCCATACTGGGTCTAGAAGTTGTTTTTTTAAAAAGATAGAAGAATGAGTGAAATAATTGCCTACAAAGATCAAAATAATGAATATTTTGATATCGAAATAGAAAATTCCAAACCTGTTAGGGCAAAGACTGATGATGCGCTTAATATTATGAGGCATGACATGGCCCATATTTTAGCCGAAGCTGTGATAAGCATCTTTCCTACTGCCAAACCCACGATTGGCCCATTTATTAAAAATGGTTTTTACTATGATTTTGATATGGATAGTGCCCTTTCTGATGATGACATCAACAAAATTGAAGACAAAATTAAAAAAATTCTAAATGAGGGAAGAGAGTTTAATAAAAAAGTCGTATCAAAAGATGAAGCTTTAAATTTTTTTAAAGATAATAAATATAAGATAGAGCTCATTAATAATCTTGATAATGCGGCAGAGATAACGCTCTATGAACAAAAAAACTTTACTGATTTATGCAAAGGCCCTCATCATAAAAGTACCAAAGAATATGAAGCTCACGTAAAAATTACAAATGTATCTGGGGCATATTGGAGAGGCATTAGTACTAATAAAATGCTTCAAAGAGTTTATGCAACCGCTTGGTACAGTGAGAAAGAATTAAATAAATATTTAAAGAATTTAGAAGAAGCGAAAGAAAGAAATCATAGAAGACTTGGCACTGACATGAGCCTTTTCTTACTTACAGATCTATCTGCGGGCAATGTTTTTTGGAAAGATAAAGGGCTAACACTTTATCAAAACATCGAAAGGTATATTAGATCAGAACAAAAAAAATTGAATTATTATGAGGTAAAAACACCCGAACTTGTCTCAAACGAACTTTGGATAAAATCAGGTCACTGGGATAACTTCAAAGAAAATATGTTTACCTCAGAGACAGATAATAAAACATTTGCTCTAAAGCCCATGAACTGTCCTTGTCACATTGTGTTATTTAACTCACAGTTAATTACTTATAAAGATTTACCACTCAGGTACTCGGAATTTGGAAAATGTCATAGATATGAACCATCCGGTGCCTTAAATGGACTATTTCGGGTAAGAGGATTTACCCAAGATGATGCGCATATTTTTTGTACTGCTGAGCAAATTTACGACGTTTGCAATGAGACAACTCAGTTAATTGAAAGGGTTTATAAAAGATTTGGTTTTGAAAAAATTAAATACAATATCTCTACCAGACCAGAAAAAAGCATAGGTTCTCAAGAGAATTGGGACAATGCAGAAGGTCAGTTAAAGAAAGTTTTATCTGATAATGGAAAAGATTTTAATATTTTAGATGGCGAAGGTGCTTTTTATGGTCCTAAAATTGAATTTACTTTAGAAGACTCTCTTGGGCGAGAATGGCAGTGTGGAACTATCCAAATTGATTTTAACTTACCTGATAGACTTGGGGCCAAATACAAAGATAAAGATGATAAAAACCAAGTTCCTATCATGATACACCGAGCCGTTGTTGGTTCGTTAGAGAGATTTATTGCTATTATTCTGGAAAATACTAATGGTTGGCTTCCTTTATTCATAACACCAGTTCAACTAGCAATATTGCCGGTTTCTGAAAAGTTTGTAGACCATTGTAAAAAAATTAATCAAGAACTAAAAGACTTAGGTGTTCGTTCATTGATAGATGACTCTGACAATAAACTTGGATACAAAATTAGGAACTCGGTATCAAAAAAAATTCCCTACTCTCTAGTTGTTGGAGAAAAAGAAATTGGGTCTTCATCATTCACCTTAAGAAGTAAAAAAGGCGATAATCAAAGTTTTAATTCTGTCAAAGAATTAACAGAATTTTTTAATAATTAACTACTTTTTCTTATAATTTAAATTAAGTTTATCCGAAATGGATGACCACCTAAAAGCTGTAATCATTGTAGTGGTTAGCGGTTTAGTTTGGAGTTTTGGCCCTTTAGTTGTCAAAAATATGACTGACCCTCAACTTTATCAACTTCCCTACTTGGTAATTAGAGGTATGACTGTGGCCACGATCATTGCATTTTATCTTTTCTTTAATGAGGGATTGAATTTTTTAAAAAAACTTTTTCAAATTGATGGAGTTACCATTATTGGCGGCATGTCATTAACGACTGCTTTTTTAGGATTTATTTATTCAATTAGCTACACCACGGCAGCAGTTACTTTATTCATGTTAGCACTTATGCCTTTTTTAGCATCTGTCATCGCATTTATTTTCCTAAAAGAAAAAATATCCAAACAAAATTTCGTAAGTATGGTTATCGCCTTCATAGGAACTTTAGTAATGATCTATGCAAGTGCATTTAGTGGATCTTTTTTTGGTTTGATAATGGGATTTGTGTCTAGTTTAGGGTTTGCGGCTTTTTCAGTAGCTCTTAGAAGTAAGAGTGATATCAAAAAATTTTATATATTAATTTATGGTGGGATATTCTGCGCTCTATTCTCAGCTATTTTAATGATAATTAATAACCAAGATTTTTATATTCCTATAAAAAATGTTTATTTAAGTATGACCCACGGAACTCTTGTAGCGAGTGGCTTAATTTTATTTAGTATTGGATCCAAGCAACTTCTTTCAGGTGAATTAACAATGCTATCTCTGCTTGAGGTTGTTGGGGGGATTTTCTGGGCTTGGCTCCCCATTTTAGGTATTAATGAAATACCAAGCATGAATACCATTATAGGAGGTGCCATTATATGTGTAGCTATAGCTATGAACTCTTATCGATTTGATAAAAAAAGATTACAAAATCTTACTAGATAGAAAGACCCACCACGCCTAAAAACGTTAGTATTATTCCGACGCCTTGGATCTTTGATATTAATTCTTTTAAAATAAATTTAGCTAAAATCACGGTAACCAATCCAAAGGCGGATGAAATAACTACAGCAATGCTCACTTTGTCAAATGTATAGGCATAGACTATAAAAAAATTACCAGAAGACTCTAAAATTCCTTGGAAAAACAAGATAGGAATTGATTTTTTTGTAAGTGTAATTTTTGATCGAAGAAAAAAAATAAGTGTAGCAATACTAATTAAGCTAAAAAACCTTATATAAAAAACTCCTTCTAAAGGATCTATTGTGTTCGAAACCTCTTGAGAAAAAACCAAACCTAAGGCCAACATTACACTGGACATAAATGCCACTAAGATGGATTCTTTAATCTGTTTTTTAGTTAATCCTAAGTGTTCTTGATGGCTTTCAGCACTAAAAGAAACCAAAATTGCGCCTGAAATAATTATAAGAGTAGCTATCCATTGCAGCATAGTGGGCTCACTGCCAAGTGCATATCTTATAAGAAATACAAAAAATGGATTAATTGCAACAATAGGTGCCACTACTGACACCGGACCCATTTGTAAACCTCGATATAAACATAAAAGCCCAAACATAATCAGTACACCTGCAAGGAAGCTATTACTTAGACCAATAAGATTTGGGTAAAATCCATCTCCAAAAATTGCAAAAATCGTATAATAAAAAGCTACTCCGATGATAAGCATCCAGAGTAATGAATTACGATGACCGATTTCTTGAGATGAAAATCGAGCTAAAAAATCACCAATGCCAAAACTTAACGCAGAAAGTACTCCAAAAATTACTGCCATTAATTTTATGTCTTATACGTGAAAACTTTCCCCACAACCACATTCACTAGTTTGGTTGGGATTATTGAAAACAAATCTCTCACCAAATTCTTCTTTAATAAAGTCCATTTCAGTGCCTATGACAAACATAATGGCGTTGTTCTCAATATAGAGTGGAAACTTATAATTACTGACTAGTTCACAACCTTTAATATTTTCGTCATTTGCATATTCCATCGTGTAACTCAGTCCCGCACAGCCCTTGGTATTAAGGCCAATTTTCAAACCTTTAGCATTTGGATTATTGCTAAGCAGTTGATCAACTTGATTTTCAGCAGAACTTGATAATTTAAACAAAGGAGCGGTCATTAATATCCCAGAGCCAGTCTAGCATCGTCGCTCATCATATCTTTATTCCATGGCGGATCAAACGTAAGTTTAACTTTAACCTGCCCGGTATTTTCGAGAGATGTAATATTTTTAGCAATATCAAGCGGGAAAGAGTCAGCAACAGGGCAATTAACAGTGGTAAGGGTCATAGTGATATTTACATTATTGCCATCATCGATTTTAATATCGTAAATCAATCCAAGATCATAGACATTGATACCTAGTTCTGGATCTTTGATTGTTGTGAGTTTTTTAATAATTTCATCAGTGGTTATTTTAATTGATGAGTGATAAGAAAACTCACCAATGATGATCTCACCCTTGCTGTTTGTTTTGGGCATAAAATCCGATAATTTTTTGTCATCCATTATTGAAGGAGTTTGATTGTTTTTGATAAAGCGTCAACTAATATATCAATATCATTTAAATCATTATAGATACCAAAAGAAACTCGACAAGAACCGGGGATTTCTAATTTTTTCATAAATGGCTGACAGCAGTGATGACCACCTCTGATCATAATTCCATACTGATCTAAAAAAGTTGAGATATCATTGTAATTCTTATCTTTAACATTAAAGCTAACTATAGAACTGGCATTGATTTCTTGGTGATAACCATAGAATTCTACTTCATCCATAGATTTAAAATGATCAATTAAGGTTAATCGAAGTTTTTTTTCTTCCTCGAAGTAATCTGAGAAATTCATACGGTTTAAATATTCAATGGCCGCACTCATTCCTGCTACTGCTTCTATTGGAGGCGTGCCTGCTTCAAATTTATTTGGGAGCATGGCATATGAAAAACTATCAAGAGATACGTTATTGATCATTCCTCCTCCTAAAGAAGGTGGTTCAAGAGACTCTAGTAATTTTTCTTTTCCAAACATAATGCCAATGCCTGAAGGTCCGTAGAGTTTGTGAGAAGAGAAAGAATAAAAATCACAACCCAAGTCTTGAACATCAATGTTAATATGAGCAATTGATTGGCACCCATCAACAGCAATTAAGATATCACTTGCTATATTTTCTTTAATTTTTTTAATATCTATGATTTGACCTGTTACATTTGACATATGTGTCAAAGCTAAAAATTTAGTGGACTGATCACAAGCCTGTATAATTTCTTGTTCACTAATATTTCCATTTTTATCTACACCAATAACTTCAATTACAAAGTTAAAATTTTTAGCAATTTGAAGCCATGGTAGATAATTTGAGTGATGTTCGAGTTCAGTTATAACAATTTTATCACCTTCATTTAGGAGTTGAGGCAAACATTGTGAAATTTTGTTTATGGAGTCAGTTGCACCCGAGGTAAATATCACCTCATTTATTGAATTTGCATTTATAAAAGATCGAACGTTTTCTCTAGCTCTTTCAAACATGTCTGTTGCTTTAATGCTAAGTGTGTTCATTCCCCTATGCACGTTTTCATATGAATTTTTATAAAATTCTGAAATTGAATTTATAACCGCTTCAGGTTTTTGAGTACTTGCAGCCGAATCCAAATAAGTAATTGGATATTCGCGAATTTTATTTTTTAATATTGGAAAATCAGATTTAAATCTCATAATCTCGCGTCAAGTAGATTATAAGAGTACTCTTTGATTTGAGGATTTTCAATAACATCAAGAGTTTCAACTAAAAAAGCTTTTTGCAAAATTTTAACAGCTTGCTCTTCATTAATTCCTCTGGATTGAAAGTAATAAACTTGGTCTTGATTTAATTTTGAAACAGTTGAGCCGTGGCTGCATTTAACATCGTCCGCATAAATCTCTAATTCTGGCTTGTTATTAGCTTTTGATTCATTATCAAGTATTAAAGACCTGCTCATTTGATATCCATCAGTTTTCTGAGCTATAGAGTCTACATAAATTTTTCCTTGAAAATTCGTAACAGCACCGTTTTTGACAATTGATTTGAATACCTCCCTACTTTGAGAGGATGGTTTCATATGTTGGATAAATGAATAGTTATCGTTTACGCCATGATTATGGAAATTCAAACCATATATATCTAAAGAACAATTTTCTTCTAATGAGGCAAAAAACTCATTCCTGGTATGAACATTATTTGACTGAAAAGATAAAAATTTAACATTTGATTTATTTTGTTGATTAATTTCAAAATATAAAAATGATTTAGAATTTGAAATATTGAAATGAATTATATTCAGTTTGGCATTTTCCGATAAATTCAAAAAAATAGATCTTGGGCAATCATCTGAAAAATTACTATTATTAATGATAAGTGTTTTGGGTAACTCTGTAGCTTTGAAAAGCTGGATATTTTCTTTAAATATTGAAAGATCCAAATAAATGACTTCATCTTCATGTAAATCTAAATCGATTTTTATTGAGGGTCTTTCTGAAATAGAATTCACCCTAAAATAACTATCTGTATTATTGTAATTCCACTTGTTTAAGTCACCCAAAAGATCAGTATTCGTTCCATCAGATAGTTTTAAGTTTTTAAATGAATTAAACGATGAGAAATCGGGTTTAAAACCTTTTAAACTTAAATTAGTTGTAATACTCTTATGTAATTGAGCATATTTATAATTTTCAATTTTAAAATTTTCAAAAGGATTATTTAACAAAGCCTTCTGAGCATAATTAGACATATTTCTAGATGGCATCGTATGTAACTTTACGGCAGTACTCATTAGGCTGTTTTTGAAATATCCTCATACCCTTTTTCTTCTAACTCTAAAGCTAAAGAAAAGTCACCTGACTTAACTATTTTTCCATTCGCTATAATATGAACAAAGTCAGGTTTAATATAGTTTAAAAGTCTTTGATAGTGAGTAATCACTAAAAATGAGTTTTGTTCACTTCTTAATTTGTTAACACCCTCAGATACAATTCGAAGAGCATCAATATCTAAACCTGAGTCTGTTTCATCTAAAATAGCCATATCGGGTTTTAAAATAGACATCTGTAAAATTTCTTGTTTTTTCTTTTCGCCTCCAGAATAATTAACGTTCAGATCGCGTTTTAACATTTCAGAACCAATACCTAAGTCTTCGGCATGGGATTTTATTAATTTAGCAAATTCAAGTGCATCAATTTCAGGCATGCCAAGAAATTTTCTTTTGGAGTTAATGGCAGTTTTTAAAAAGAATGATGTTTGCACACCGGGTATCTCCATCGGATATTGAAAAGCTAAAAATAAACCCGCATTAGCTCTTTGATCAACTTCCAAGTCTAATAAATTTTTTCCATTATATTCAATTGTACCTTCGTCAATTTCATATCCCTCTTTACCTGAGAGGACATAAGACAAAGTGCTCTTTCCTGAACCATTTGGTCCCATTAAGGCATGGACCTCGCCCTTATTAATTGAAAGGCTTAAGCCTTTGATGATTTGTTTCCCCTCAATGGAAACATGAAGATTCTTAATTGTTAACATTATCCGACACTTCCTTCTAAACTTATGGCTACTAATTTTTGCGCCTCAACTGCAAACTCCATTGGCAGATGTTGTAAAACTTCTTTACAAAATCCATTCACAATCAGTCCGACTGCATCTTCGCTATTCAGACCTCTTTGCATACAATAAAAAAGCTGATCTTCATTGATTTTTGAAGTTGTAGCTTCATGCTCAATCGTAGAGTCAGCATTACTTGACTCTATGTATGGAACTGTATGGGCTCCACATTCATTTCCAATAAGTAGCGAGTCACATTGAGTAAAGTTTCTTGAATTTGATGCGCGTGAATTTATGCTAACTAAACCTCTATAAGTATTTTGAGCCTTTCCCGCTGAAATACCTTTTGAAATAATTTTAGAAGAAGTATTTTTACCAATATGTATCATTTTAGTTCCTGTATCTGCTTGTTGCATATTATTAGTAATAGCAACAGAGTAAAACTCACCTTTAGAGTTATCACCTTGTAAAATACAACTTGGGTACTTCCATGTAATAGCTGAGCCTGTCTCTACTTGAGTCCAAGATATTTTTGAGCTGTGCCCCCTGCAGGCCCCACGCTTGGTAACAAAATTATAAATACCACCTTTTCCTTCACTATTACCTGGATACCAATTTTGAACAGTTGAATATTTTATTTCGGCATTATCAAGTGCTACTAGCTCAACATTGGCAGCATGAAGTTGGTTTTCGTCTCTCATAGGAGCTGTACAACCTTCAAGGTAACTTACATAGCTATTTTTATCAGCAATGATTAGAGTTCTCTCAAATTGACCAGTATTAATAGCATTTATTCTAAAATAAGTAGAAAGTTCAACTGGACATCGAACTCCTTCAGGAATGTACACAAAAGAGCCGTCTGTAAATACAGCAGAATTAAGAGCCGCAAATGAATGGTCAGAAACTGGTATAACACTACCAATATATTTCTTAACAAGTTCAGGATGTTCTTGAATAGCTTCTGATATGGAGCAAAAAATAATACCAAGGTCATTAAGTTGCTTCTTATATGTAGTTGCAACTGATACTGAGTCAAAAACAGCATCGACCGCAACACCGGAGAGTATTTCTTGTTCTTTGAGCGGAATGCCTAACTTTTCGTATGTTTTGAGAATTTCAGGATCTATTTCATCGAGTGATTTAGGTTTGTCTTTAAGGCTTTTAGGGGAGG
>Ga0222718_10003217_pt1 | contig 14111 bp, 10 predicted proteins | sample C33_27DmetaG_FD_165045 | JGI IMG/M metagenome (GOLD analysis project Ga0222718, IMG submission 165045) | Estuarine water microbial communities from San Francisco Bay, California, United States - C33_27D | ecosystem: Environmental > Aquatic > Marine > Unclassified | place: USA: California... | reverse complement strand
AATTCAAACCCTAAAACATCCTTAAAACTTCCTTGTTCAAGAGGAACTGTTTCATCTAAGAAATTCTTAGCAAAATCTATTACTTTATCTCCTCTTACAGGATTGTAACCCCCAACTTTTTCAGCTCCATCATCCTCGCTAATAACATCAGTTCCATACAGCGCATCATACAAACTTCCCCATCTAGCATTTGCAGCATTAAGCGCAAATCTTGCATTCATAACAGGAACTACAAGCTGAGGACCAGCAATAGTTTTTATTTCGGGATCAACGTTATCAGTCGATATTGAAAAATCTGGGCTTCTAGGAGCTATATAACCAATATCTTTTAAAAATGTTTTATATTTTTCGTGGTCAAAAGCTTGATCTTTACATTCAATATGCCATGCATCAATCTGAGACTGAAGATCTTCTCTTTTTTGTAATAAAGCTTTATTTCTTGGAGAAAATTCATTTATGATTTTTTCAAAAGAAGACCAAAAGTGCTCTTTTGAAATGTCTAACCCCCTTAAAACTTCCTTCTCTAGAAAATCTTTTAAATCATTTGAAATTGTTAAAGATAGGGATTCAGTTGTTTTTTCATTTATATCTTGTTTTTGTTTCTTAAGTAAAGAGGTTATTTTTGTTAAAAAATTCATCAAAGAATTATAGCAAGATGGATAAAATAACCAATAGCAAAAAACTAAAAGGCTTTATATAAAATTTTCTAAATCTTTTTTTGGATCATAACCCCAAACTTTTAATTGAATAGATCTTATTGCAAGTGATGGAAAATATTTCATAACACAATTTCTTAAAAAGATAATTAAAGGGTCTTTAATATGATTTAAATATCCTTGTTGTATGGATAGATTGGTAATTTTTTTTATTCTATTCATTCTCATCGACTGATATGCATCTTGTGTCATTTTAATATTTGAATTGAACTTAATTAATAAGTTTCCAAATATGTAGGCATCTTCAAGTGCAAGGCATCCACCTTGGCCAATAAATGGCACTATTGGATGAGCAGCATCACCCAATAAAGTTAAATTTTTATATGTAATATTTTTTATAATCGGTCTTATATAAACACCCCATTTATAAAGAGAAGTTTCATCATGAATAAAAGAATATGCATCATAGTTAGCATGCATTAAATCTTTTTTAAGGTCGGTATATGTTCCAGACAATCTCCATGATTCCTGATAATTTTTAGTTGTTTTTACAGCCGCAACAAAACTTATTTTTGAATTAGAAACTGGATAGGTAACGATATGATAGTTTGGTCCCAAGTAAGTTTTTATATTTTTTTGTTCTTTTTCAACTACTGCACGCCAAACAGAATAACCACTATAAATTGGATCAGTGCCATGATCTATTGTTTTTCTAGATAAAGACTTAATTCCATCACATGCTGCAATGTGGCGAACTTTGTATGATTTTTTTCCATTAAAGCTTAACTTTATTTTTTCAGTATCAATATCAGTTAGTTCATGATCAAATAAAACATCTCCATCCATGTCTTTATATTTTTTATATAAAAATTTATATAGAGTTTTTCTTGATGTAGTAATTGCATCTATATCAAAAGAATTTATTTTTTTACTGCCAGATGAAAAGATTGCTTTCTTTGGGTTTGCTGATTCTAAGAGTAAATCATCATATATATTTAGATACTTCAAAACTCTAATACCGTTTGGCGATATTGAAACGCCAGCACCATAATCACTAACTTCTTTAGATTTTTCAAAAACAATAACTGGAATTTTTGATTCCTTTAATATGCATGCAAGAGATAAGCCAGCGATTCCAGCACCAACAATACCGATACAATCTTGAAATTTATTCATTTCACAATTATGCATTAAATAAAAAAAATGGGGACATAAGCCCCCATATCAGATCAATATAAAATTTACTCTGGTGCTCTCATAGCTGATCTAAAATATGATCTAGCATCACTACATGAAATGAGGTAGATAAAAATAATAAGATATAGTTTTTGTTTAAATAGAAACATTTATAAATTGGTGCGGTACGCCGGTCTCGAACCGGCGGCCTTCTGCTTGGCAAGCAGACGCTCTACCAACTGAGCTAGTACCGCTATTTTTTCAGTAATATAACCTTTAAAATTAAAGCTTTCAAGCTAAATACTGTGAATACAAAATAAAGATTAGATATTATTATCTACTTGAGTTTTATTCTTTTAACTTCTTTAAAACCGAATTGATTTTGAGAGTGTAGTGATATATATTTTGCATCGATTTCTATGGGAATTGGTATATTAAACTCTCTTTTAACATATCCTCCAAAAACATGAGAGTCTTCATATCCCTGATGTTGAAGGTGGAGATAAAAAGGATTTTTTAGACCTATTACAGAAAGCTCTCTATAATCTTCATCTAGAATTTTTATAATGAACTTATCCCTTTTTGTTGGAGTTCTATATAACTTTATGTTATTTTTTTTTGGTTTATCTATTCTTACGTCTCTTAGAGACAGGTCGTCTGAAGACGCAATAACTTTGTATATCTTGGCTTTTTTGTTTAAAGATAAATTCTCTTTTATATGAAAGGCATTTTGCTTATATTTTTCAATATTTGGAGTCTCATCTGCATTTACAAAAACTGTAAAAATAAAAATTATTGATAATATGTATTTTTTTACCATTGTGCCCAATTTATCCCCCATGTAAATCCTAATGGACCATCCATATATCCATATGGATAATTTGAGTATGATGATGGCTCAGGATCATAGGCCCAAGTTGATCCATCACGCCATACGAAATATGATTGGAATAGCCCTTCATAAAAATCTGTATTATCTAAAACATCATCAGTTGCAATAATTGCGCCAGTTAAGTCTATTGCTTTCATAGTATAGATTACGACTGCATCATTAGAGGGTCTTAGAAAGGTGACTACTTTTTGGTTTTGTTTCGATGTATCTTCAACACCATCAACATACCACTTTAGAGTAATTTTGTTTGTATCATACTCAGCATCTGATGCATTAATGGTTACAGAAACATTAAATGTATCTGATGAATCTCTATTGAAGCTTATTTTAGCTTCACCATTAGGATCAAATGCATCATAAAAACCTTGATTGTGAATTGAACCAATTGCAAAACCTTCAACATTTACCTTTCCATAATTTCCTTCATCGCAAGAGTCCATGATTGAACAAAAAGTTGGTCTATAGTTACCAAAATCACCATAATAATTGCCTTCATATAGGCCTACTTTTGCACATTCTGGGTTTTTTCTAACGAATGAATAAAACGGATCTCCATTATCATCAATCTCAGCAGGACCCCATTCGTTAAGTAAACAGTCACACTCAGCATCCTCAACATATTCACCCGCATCTCTATCGTAGATTCTTCCGTCACCAGTGTTATAGCACACCTCAACATCTACACCTAAAACATTATTTTGGTCTTCAATATGATGACTCCATTTAAGTGATGATACATCTGATTGAGTAGTAGTATTCACATTAAATTCTGCAAATTCACTTACATCTCTATCATCGTCGGTTCTATACTCATCGCCCATTTCTCCATGAGCATGGCCTAACTCATGCATTAATGTATTGCTAGTATCCTCAGGATCATTTTGAGTTATTCTTTGAATATTTCTATTGCCTAAATTAACCCCTCGACCTTGAACTCTAGTAAGTGTTGACACAAGAACGTTACCGGGCAATAAATCATCAAAAATATCTATATCCATGTCCTCAATACAATATACATCTAGATCAAAATCGTAACATCCAGTCCTTATTCCTACTGGAGAAAGCCCATCAGGACTTACCGGCTCAGCTGAAGCAATAGTGAAATAATCCTTTGAAAAAAAAGATTTAGCATCAGACTGATTCAATTTATTTACAGATGCTACTAAGGCTCTTCTATATAGTTGAAGTTCACTCTCTGAACCAATAGAATCAGCAACAAATAGATATTTAGTTTTTCCCTTAGATGATGGGCCACCTGATAAATAATAGACTTGGTAATCGGTTGGAGATTTTTCTGTTCCATCAAAACCATCCTCAGGATCAATATCTCTTTGAATGGTTATAACTTCTTTATTAGAAGCAAACCAAGTTTCAACAAATAAACTACTTGTATCACTCCCATCTGAAATTTGTAATTCTGCATTATATAAACCAGCATTTTGTAAGTTTGATAAATCAAGAACCATAGAACCAAAATTCCCTGGATTTGGAGCCTCATCAGGTGTAAATGTTGCTGTAACATCCTCAGATCCGATTGATGCTCTAAATGTTAACTCTGAAATCTCATTATCTTCATCAGAAACACTGATTCTAAATGAAGGACTCTCTTCAATAATAAGACTATCAATTGTGTAACCTGAATCTGTTTGAAATGAAACAACAGGCAGGTCATTAACTGAGTTAACTGTTATAGATACTGTAGCTTCTTTTGTAATATTTTGTGGTGCAGCAGTAACAGTGTATTTAAAACTGTCAGCTCCATAGTAGTTATTTGATGGTGTGTAAGACACAGAGCCAGATGCAGATACGTTTAAGGTACCATTTGTAACATTTTCAGATACGGTGTAAGACAATGATGTGTCTTGGTTAGCAGTGGCATTCAATGATGCAGTATAAGTTGCATCTTCATTGACTGAAAATGAGGTCAAACCAATCTCTAAGTTAAATGGTTGAGATGTCCCACCATTTCCAGAGCTACCACCTGAGCTCCCTCCACTACCAGAACCTGATCCACCAGTATTTCCACCACTGGTATCACCTCCACCGCCACCTCCGCCACCACACGAAGCAAGCAGGATACTTAAAAATATTATCGAAAATTTTTTCATTAAATTATTATAAAATACTATTTCAAAAAAAAATACGATTGAAAAATACGATTGAAAAATACGATTAAAAAAAATCAATAAAACACAACATTTATTTGTTACAAAAAAAAAGAGGGCTAAGCCCTCTTTTTTAAATTATAAAGTTCTTTATTAAAACTTATATCTAAATCCAGCCTTGTAAACAGGGCCATGATCTTGAGATAAGAATAACATTTCACTATGTCTTGCAAATAAACGTGTTGGTTCATCTGTAATGTTCATAGCATCGAAGAAGAAACCTAAGTTATCGTCAACTCTGTATGAAATTGCAACATCAACATGAGTTCTTGCTTCAACATATAGTGGCTGATAATAATCACCTTCACCAACATATGTCTCACCTCTGTGATTAAATGCAAGTCTTCCTGTAAAGGATTCATTTTCAAAGAAAACTGAGAAGTTTCCAGAATCACCTAATCCAGGTAGTGCATCTTGTTGATAAAGATTATTTAGATCAGGCTCTACGTCACCACCAACAACTTTAGTAGCGTTAAACTGAACACCAAAACCGTTATCAAATAAATGCTGTAATGCTATTTCAATACCATCAACGCCACCTTCTTTTAAGTTAACTGGTTTAGTAACTCTAAACATAGCAAATGGATCTGTCTCCTCTGAGCTTACTATTGGGAAAGCTGATCCAGCAATTACATTTGCTGCCCACCAATCAACAGTATTTGGCATTCCACCTGGATAATCTAGTCCATCGACACCTGGTGTACCGTATCCAGTGTAATCCCATGGAGCTCTATATGGACCCACATAAACACCATCATTAGCGCCTGCACCTACAAAACAACATTCACCCCATGGCATATTAATTTGACCATTACCACTTATGTTGTATAACCATGTGTACCAAGCATACATAACTTGTTGGCCTCTAAAGAATACGTCATAGTTAAGAAGTTGTTGCCAATAGACATCAGTTTGAGCAAACGGTGTGCCTGCCCCGTATTTTACACAGTTATCACCGTAATCCCAGCCGTCTTGAACACCACACTCAATATTTCTTGCAGTAACTGCTGCAAAGAATGCATCTACCTGTTCTTTAGCTTTTAATGCATTAGGTGACATGGATGGGTCTCTGATACCGTTTACATTTTCCATAACTTGAGTAGTTCCAATAAAGTCTTCAAGTTCTTTATGGAAAACGTTTACAGCAAAATAACTTCCTTCTTTGTAGTAGTTCTCATAAGCAATGTCTATATTAGTGGACTTCATTGGTTCAAGTTGAGGATTACCAACAGAAGCAATCGGTATAGTTCTTGCTTCAACTCCTAGAGAGTAGACTGAACTTAGATCTCTTAGAGCAGGTCTTGCAACTGATTGAGATAAACCAAATCTTACAACTTCGTCTTCAGACATAGCCCATGACATAGATAGAGCAGGTAATAAAAGATTTTGAGTTGTGCTATCAGAAACATCTGTTAGTAAAGAAGAACCTGCATTAGTAACTGCCATTCCATCCCATTCATTATTTTGAATTGTAACAGTTCCATTAGTACCATAACTAAACCCTGGGAAATCCCAAATAATTTGGTTTGGTAATGGTGATAAACCTACAGAACTATTTGTTGCTTCTTCATATCTTAAAGCAAATACTGTATTTAGCGGTCTATCCATAAAATCAGATTCAAAATTAAACTGTAAATAAAAAGAATCTAATACTTCAGTAACTCTTGAATTAGTATCAATATCGCCTGCATAAAGGTTTTCACCAACTATTCCAGTAAAGGCTCTGATTGCATCATTATGATTGATAGCAAAATAGTAATCTGAATCTGTTAGCTTTAAACCATTAAAACCATTCATAAAGTTTTCAAGCGTTGTAACTGAAAAAATTGAATCATCTAAATCAGCAGCGGTTGATGTCGTTGCATCATATATTTTCTCTCTTCTAATGTCAGTAAAAGACTGATCAACTCTAGAAAAGCCGAATTCTACTGAACGTAAAGAATCCATGAACATACCATTTGAATTAACCCATTCACCAAATACTCTGATTTGTTCCATATCATTTAATGAATCTCTATCTTGTATAGTTGCTGTATCAGCTGCATACATAGAGGCAGTAAATGGTGTTGAATATGAATATGTGTTAATACCACCACCGTTTAATAAATCATTAGTAATAGTTGAACCACCAGCTGTGGAGAAAGTCATTACGTTATCTAAACTTGGTCCTGTTAATTCAGCAGTTGACTGATGGACATCTAACTGAAGGTTTAAGTTATCAGTTACATCCCATGAAACATTTAAACCAAGAGAGTTATTATGATTTCTAGAATAACCCCATGTTGCTTCATGACCATAGTCAGAAGAACCAGTCGTAATGTTTGTAACAGCTCCATTGTCAGCCACTGTTACAGCAGTAGAGTTCCAACCAGCTAGCCATTGACCCCATCTTGTACCAGTAGTAGAAAACTTAACTTCTGAATAGGTGTAATCTAAAGTTGCTTCAACACTGTCACCAAATGATTTTTGTAAAGTAGCTTGGAAATTCTTTCTAGTTCTATTGTTATCTTTAATTTGATATCCGTGTCTTTCAGGTACAAATATTGCTCCGTCAGCTCTCTTTGAGCCGCCTGTAATAGCTGCATTATCAAGTCTTCTTCTTTCTCTTTGGAAGCTATTGCCCTCTGAAACAAGAGCGCCTCCAGCTGCAACTGTGTATGGAAGAGTTGTTTGCCAGTTACTCTCTTGAGTACCTTCTTCTCTATTAGCTCTTGTTTGATATGAACCAGACATTGCCCAACCCCAAGATCCGTTATTTGTTGATGTCACGAAATCAAACTCAAGAGGGCTTCCAATGCCGCTAACTCTAGTAGTGTCATTAACACCAGCTAAACTCATTGAAGTCATTTTACCTTCAATATCTAAAGGTTTGGTTGTAACCATATTAATAGTTGAACCTATACCACCAGTAGGTAAAGTTAGATTAGTTGACTTATAGATTTCAACAGCAGAAACACCGTGTGATGAAATATCTCCAAAATTAAAGGATCTACCACCATCCCATTGACCAGGAATAGTTGGCATTTGCCTTCCATTCAAAGTAACTAAATTAAATTCTGGTCCAAAACCTCTAACAGCAACTTTTTGACCTTCGACGTTACTTCTATCAATAGCAACACCTACAACCCTAGCTAATGATTCAGCAAGGTTTCCATCTGGAAACTGGCCAAAATCTTCAGCAGTAATTGCATCTACAATACCAACATTCGATCTCTTGATATCGATGGCATCTTTAAGACTTTGTTTTATACCAAGAACGACAACCTCTTCAACGTCGTCTTCGTTTTCTTCTTCTACATCTTGTGCAACAACAAATGTTATTGGTAACAACAAGAGTAATGATAATAAATATTTATTCACGGATTTCCCCTTTAAATAAGCGTTACAACAAAAAAGCTGCAACTATTGTTACATTTGTGACAGTATTAAACCTTTTAGTAAGAAATATGTCAAGAAAATAGTTTTATTTGTAAAAATGTAAATAATATACAAATATTGTTATAAATTATAGATTTTTTTAAATAATTAAAAAATACTTATTTATATACAGTTTTCTATTTTTCTCTTGGTCGTGATTCATTGACCACAAGCTTTCTTCCTTCAAATTCGGTTTCGTTTAGAGCGGCGATTGCAGCTTCTGCTCCGTCACTCATTTCTACAAAACCAAATCCTCTTGAGCGGTTAGTCATTCTATCAGTAATAATTTTTGCTGAGGTTACAGTTCCATGCTCTGCAAAAAGATTTTCTAAATCTTGGTCATTCATTCCCCAAGAGATGTTTCCAACGTATATATTCATATTATCCAGTTAGTTAAAAAAAAGTTTATCTTACAGAAAAAAAACTAAAATTAGTAGCAATACTTTAAATGTTTTTAGTCAAATAAAAATTTAATTGTTTTATCTCCAAATTTAGACCACCAATCTAGGCCCAAAAGATGAATTTTTTCTAAATTTTTATCTGAATCATCATCCAATAATTTATTAATCTTGCCATAATCAGAATTAATTCTTAGATAGGATTCGTTTAAAATGTCCTCAGCCAAAACATTATCAACTTCAGAATCTAACAGCATATTAATGATATCGTTCCTTAACCAGCCAACCCCTCCCCAACGAGAGGATGTCTTTCCATCAATTGCTTTTTTGTTATATCCGGTACCAATACTCAGAATTTTTATATTTGTATTTTCAATAAGATGGTGTTTATTTAAAAAAGAGTAACTTAATAGAGAAGGATTATTGGTGGATATACTTCCATCAATAAACCATGCGCCATCTTTCATCTGATGCGAGGGAAAATACATAGGAGCAGCACTACTTGCTGTTAAAACATCTGTTAGCAATAAATCTGGATTAAAAATAGAACTGTGCATTATATGATTTCTTTTCTGTAAATCATAGCTTAGGGTCAAAAGAGGTTTTGGCAAAGATCCAATAGTCTCCATGCCAAATATCTCTTGTAGAACTTCTAATTTAGCTTTACTGTCGTACCTTGGTCTTGCTTGAATTAAAGAAGCTGGATCCCAAAAACTAGATGATTTCATAATTCTAGCCGTATATTCTTTTGACCAATATTTCTTTACAGCACTTGCCGAAATACCTTTAGCGAAACACGCTGCATTAAATGCTCCTGCACTAGTACCAGAATAAAAATCAAAAATATCAAAAATTTTTTTACCAGTTTCGATTTCTAGCTTTTTTAAAAAAACCAAACCAGCAATAGCTCTAACACCTCCGCCGTCAAAACAAATTAACTTTTTTTGAGAAACGTTTTGTTTTTTAAATAAGTTGGAAAAGATACTCAAAATATTATTTAACTTTAAGGTTCAAAATTTTGCTTGCATTACTTATTGAACCAGCATTGATAACGTTTGTATATCCATTCTCTTCTAATATTTTAAGCGCTTTACCAGATCGATTGCCTGACCTGCAATAAAGTACAATTTTATCTTTTTTTGTTTTGACTAAATTAGAAACATCTAAAATATTTTTCCACTCAATATTTATTGAGCCTTCTATATTTGATACTTGGTATTCTTGAGGAGTTCTTACATCAACTATCAATGCATTTAAATTTTCGTTACCTTCAATTGAAAGCACTGAAACCGCAAGCAGTGAAATTAAAAATTTATACATTCCAATCAGATAAAATCATATCAGCTGCTTTTTCACCTATCATTATAGTGGGTGCATTAGTATTACCACCCACCAAAGTTGGCATAATCGATGCATCTACAACTCTCAATCCTTCTACCTTATGAACCTTTAGACGATTATTAACGACGGCCATATCATCATTACCCATCTTACATGTTCCAACAGGATGATAGACAGTGTCAGCTGATTCTCTAATAGCTTTTTCTATATCCTCATCATCATCCAAATCAATTGGCCTTAAAACATGCTTACTTGTGTAATTTGAGATTGGTTCTTTATTCATAATTTTCATCATCTTTTTATAACCAGCAATCATATCTCTTATATCATCTGGATGTGATAGAAACTTTGGATCTATTTTTGGGTCTTCTGCAGGGTCAGCAGAGTTTAATGTAACCTCACCTCTTGATTTGGGACGTAGTAAACAAGAGTGACAGCTTATACCAGTACCCCACATCTGCTCTCTTCCATGATCAACAATCATACCAGGCGCAAAATGTAATTGAATATCAGGTATTTCAATATCATTCCTTGATCTTATAAAACCTCCTGCTTCAGCAACAGTTGAGGTAAACATGCCTGTTTTTGCAAGGACGTACTTAATAAGTTCATAAGGATATTTAAATAGCAGAGTGCCTAATGAGAAACCTAAGAGATTTATTGATTTGTGTTTATGGACAGTTATGAAATCAATATGGTCTTGGAGGTTTTTACCTACTCCAGGCAAATTTATTTTATGGTCGATGCCATGTTTGGTTATTTCTTCTTCAGGGCCTATTCCAGATCTAAGTAAGATTTGTGGTGAACCAAAGGCACCTGAAGATAATAAAACCTCTTTAGAGGCATTTACAATAAACTCATTATCCTCATTGTCTCTACATAGAACACCTGTAGCTTTTCCATTAGAAATATTTATCTTGTTGACACAGGTATCTGTCAAAATAGTTAAGTTATCTCTTTCTAATGCTGGAACTATATATGCCTTTGCAGCACTGCATCTTTTTCCATTTTTTTGAGTTGTTTGGTAATAACCAATGCCCTCTTGGTTCTCTCCGTTAAAATCTTCGTTATAACCAAAAACAGAAGCTCCTGTTTTAACAAAATCATCTACTGATTTATTCTTATGCCTAATCTTTGAAACATTTAAAGGACCATTTTGTCCGTGATATTCATTATCAAAAACTTCATTATGTTCACATTTTTTAAAATAAGGTAATACCTCTTTATATGACCAACCCGCATTACCTAGTTCTGCCCAATGATCGAAATCCCATGCATGTCCCCTTACATATAACATCGCATTTATTGAACTAGAACCTCCCAAGGTTTTACCTCTTGGTTGAAACCCTCTTCTATGTTCCATAATCTCAGCTTCAACCTCATGAACTCCTCCAGTCGAATCTACAACTGATGATGCAGGCTCTGTTACAGAAACTTTTTCAAATTCTTCTTGTGGCACAGTGTCATAGTTCCAACTATATTTACTTTTATCACCAAGAAAAGCAAAACCAAGTGGAACATGAAGTCTGACATCGTTATCTTTTGAGCCTGCCTCGATAAGACAAACATTAAAGTCTGGATTTGAACTCAACCTATTTGCCAAAACACATCCAGCAGAACCAGCACCTAGTATAATAAAATCGTAACTTTTAGTTTCCATAATTAAACTCTCCTTCTAAAGTTTATGTTTTCATGTAGAAACTGTAAACTTTTATATGTTGAAAAATTTACATATCATGTTCACATAAATTGTTATGAATTATTTTAGTTGTTTTATCATTTTTTGGATTCTAGTTGCGTTTGTAACTTTTATATACCTCTTTTACGTTGACGCTCCTTATGGCCGTCACATAAGAAAAGGATGGGGTATTAATATTTCAGCGCGAACTGGTTGGGTTATTATGGAATCACCATGTGTAATTTTGATGATGATTTATGCCTGGCTTGTAAGAGATCAATTACAACTTGTACATCTAACATTTTTAATATTTTGGTTAGTTCATTATGTACATAGATCCTTTATTTATCCATTTATTATTGATATGACTAATCCCAAAATGCCAATAAGCATAGCTGCTTCTGCATTTTTCTTTAATATTATTAATGTTAATGTCCAAGCTATTGGGATTTTCTACTTTGCCGAATATGCTCATAATTGGATTATTAGTCCTATATTTTATTTTGGAGCACTCATATTTTTTACTGGAATGTTTATTAATATCAGATCTGATTATTTAATAGTTTCTTTAAGAAAAAGGAAAGGGCCTGGCTATCACATACCAAATACATTTATGCATAAATATATTTCTGCGCCAAACTATTTTGGTGAAATTATTGAATGGATTGGATGGGCTGTTTTAACTTGGAGTATTTCAGGATTAGTTTTTGCAATATGGACTATTGCAAACTTATTTCCACGCGCTTTAGCTCATCATAAATGGTATCACGAAAAATTTAGTGATTATCCTAAAAATAGAAAAGCGATAATCCCAGGAATTATTTAAGCATCCCCAAATCTTTCATTTGATTTGCAATATCTAAAATAGACTCCTCAGCCGGTCTTGGATTCCAGCCCAATATTTCTTTAGCTTTAGTATTCTTGATACTTCTTTTTCTGCCAAGGTAAGGAAGCGTAAGTTTTAATTCTTTATTAAAGTTAGCAAGAATCTTAGCAAGCCAAACTGGAACACCAAATGTTGGAGCTTTATTAAATCCATTTTCTCTGAGTATTTTAGCGACGTCTCTATACCATAAATCTTTTTCAACCAAAGCAAACCTCTGTCCGTTAGAAGCTGGAGTTTGCATTGCGAGAATGTGTGCGGCAGCAACATCCCTTACATCAACATAACCAAACATTAAAGGTACAGCTACAGGCATTTTGCCACCTGCAACCATTGCAACAGCTTTATTTGATTCGCCGATATCCCCAGATATTGAAGCGCCAACAACCAAAGCTGGATTTATAACAGCTAGTTCAAAAGGATGATTCTCCTTCTTAAGGAAATCCCAAGCTGCTCTTTCTGCTAAAGTTTTACTTTTTGAATAAGCACTTATGTGAGGATTATCTGGATCTGACCAGTCTGATTCATCATAAATGTCTTTTTTCTCCATAGTATCGAAAATTGCAGCAACTGAGGAAGTCAGTACAACTTTTTTCACGCCGTGTTTTTTTGCAAAAGATAGGGCTCTATTTACACCATCAATGGCTGGTTTTACAAAATAATCCTCATCTGTTCGTTCCAAAGATATAGGAGATGCGACATGAAGTAGATAATCGCAGCCTGCCATTGCTTCATTCCAACCAGCATCCTCTGTTAAATTCATTGTGAAAATATTAAGGTGTTCTGTAGAAGTATTATGACCTTTCAATGCATTGACTATTTCATCTTTTCTATTGGGAGATCTTACCGAACCGTTTACTGCGTAACCTTGATTAAGTAGTTGATGTATACAATGTAAGCCTATATATCCAGTGGCACCAGTGACGAAAACTTTTTCCATAATTTACTCCAAATAATTATAAATATAATATTACCTTTTCTCTAAAGCTGCTGCATAAGAAATAATTTTTCCATCAGACCATGGTTTGCCTATTATTGATAAGCCTACAGGAAATCCATCTATTTCAAAATATGGAATTGTTATGTGAGGCAATCCACCAAAAGCTGCATATCCACCGTTTCCAAAAGAAAGAACTTCTTGAACAGCTGCCCCATCACCTCCTTCATAGTCAATTTTCCATGCAGGCCCTCTTGTAAGCCCAATAAAAGCATCAATATCATATTTATTTATTAAGTCTAAAGTTTGTTTTGTTACGACTTTAAGAATTTCTTTTGCTTTTATATATTCTGAATGTTTTTCAGAAGCTTCTAGTGATTCATAAAAAATTTCTTGTCCAAAGTAAGGCATGGTTTTTGATGAATTTTCAACATTATAATCGATCAATTGTTTTAAAGTTTTTTTTGACTCTACTGAACCTTCAAGATATTTTTCTAGACCATGTTTAAACTCATATAACAAAACTAAATATTCTTCCTCAGAAGGATATTTTCTCTCATCATTAATA
>Ga0222718_10003216_pt1 | contig 14115 bp, 17 predicted proteins | sample C33_27DmetaG_FD_165045 | JGI IMG/M metagenome (GOLD analysis project Ga0222718, IMG submission 165045) | Estuarine water microbial communities from San Francisco Bay, California, United States - C33_27D | ecosystem: Environmental > Aquatic > Marine > Unclassified | place: USA: California... | reverse complement strand
TTAGTTTGTATTCACTCATTTCTTAAATCCTCTTACGGTTCTTATGCCAAAGCTGGCGGCAATCGACGCATACATGCCCCACTGAACCCAGAGGGGGGTAGTCTCAAGGTTTGCAAATCCTCGCGCCATGGTGTCTTGAAGAGCGGGAACAAAATTAGCAGCAAGAATAAGCACGAAAACAATTGTCCATAGTTCATCTTTCCAACTGTCCTTACTGGCCTCGATGGCCGCTTGCTCCCAGTCGATTTCTCCTGTCGCTTGCTTCAGCTTGATTTCCGCGTTCGCTTTTTGAATGGCTGTCTTTCCGTCGATGTACGACGTGGCCAGACCGCCAATGGCCGATACGATTTGACCGATCATGAGCTGCTACTCCCGCTGCTTGTGACCTTGCTTAGCGCGAAATAAGCGCCCACCAGGCCGCTCAACGCGATGTATTGGGTCATCAGTACACTCTCGGCGCCAGCCATCCTCTGTGGGTCAATAATCGTCGCTATGGTGGTGATAATCATCATGCCCAGCGCGGACCACGCCATGCGCCGCTTGTTGACCTGGTAGGCCATCTTGTCAGGTATTAACTCGTTCATGCAGAACCTCCGCTATTCTCTTGCTGGTCGTGATGATCACCACGCGCCCAGCCTTGTCGTATACGGCCCAGCGGCCGGGTTTAATTTCCAGCAACCTCAAGGCATGCGACCGCCTGGCTGTTGTGAATGATTAAGTTTTCTTTGGCTTTGCGCCGTTCCTGCTCGCACTCTTCCAGCGTCGTGTATGACGGCCCGATCTGGTAGTATTTCAGCATCGCCGTGGGCATGTATTGGATGAAGACTAAAACGTATATCATTACCATTGCCCCCGGGCAGAGCCGATCAAAAAGATAACGCCGCCCAATATGCCGGATCCGACAACTGCTATAATGCTGCCGATGATCCAGCTCATAATGGCGTCAATAGCTTCTTGTTTGCGGTATAGTTGTTCCTTGCGCTCTTTGCGTATCTGGCCCTCCAGCCTGACAAGCTCCTCCCAGTGGGATGGCCCCCAATGGGCGGAAATCCACGATTTTAGCTCAGATCGCAAAAAATCCGCCTGCTTCTTCGCGGCAAACGCCTCCAGCGCCTCGCTCTCTACAGACCCTCGCATGGTCTGCCACAGCGATGGCTTTTCTTTTGCTTTGCTTTCTAAGTAAGTGATGTCGGACATAGCTGATGCCCACTTGGAGAGCTGCCCCGCGCAGTCTTGAATTTCACGCCCCGTGGAAATCATTGATTTCAGCCCGTTAAATGCCATATTTGCGGCAGATAAAGCAGCACCTATGGTAATCGGGTCAGGCATGGCATCACCCCATTTTCATCAGCACCGCCACGAGCATTGCGATAATGGTGCCAGCCGCGGCGACCAGGATGCTCTCGATGCGTTTCACTCTGGTGAACACCTCTTTGAACTGGATCCGCACCTCAGTTTTCACTGCGACCAGCTCTTTCTCCATGTTGTCGATCCGAGTGTGAGCGGATGCCACGGTGCGCTTATCCATCAGTAGGTGCCCTCCCAGTCTCGTAGCTTTGCGAATTCGCCGGACATCAGCTTTTTCTTAATGACATCCTTGACGGCTTCGGTGTCGCTCCAGCTCACGCCAGCCTCCTTGAGCCAGTTTGTGAGCATTGCCGGGTGTATGTCGCCGACGTGCTTCCAGTCCGACGCAAACGCGTTCATGGACCGCTCACGGGCGTACTGCGCATCCTTCAGCGTCTCATCCATGCTGAACGTGCGTTTCACGATCATCTGGTCGTCGTCAAACGTGACCTTTTCGTCGATCTGATTATTTTGCCCGGCCATTCGCTTTCGCCTTTTTCTTTGCTGGTGCCTTGCCTCCGGTCCACGCCTCGTTGACGTCCGGGGTGGAGGGGTCGTCAGCCTGGAGCTGACCGTTTGCCTTGCGTGCGCGCTTCGGAGCTGCCTTGGTTTGCACCTTCGACAAAGCGTCCTCACGGATGGCGTTAATTTCGTTAATTTCTGTCTCCGGCAGATCCGCCGTGTCGCCTCTGAATAGTTTGCCCTTCGAGGTGTAGACGTTCCCGACATTTACAATGATTTTTACCATGTCTCACCTGGTGTCTAGTAGTTGTAAATGAAGGGGCCGAGTGGCCCCCTCAAAAGCATCATTTATGATGTTGTACAGTCTGCGATCAGGCCGTTTGCAGCCTCATTTTTACAAACCAATGTCAGTTCAGTTGTGATCTGACGGGTTGTGTTATCGCCAGTTTTCGCAAGAGCGACGTTTTTGGTTGGACGCAACACTGCGACTTCCCACATGTCATCTTGCATAATCCACACATCGCGGCCTCGGCACTGCCTGGACGGCTGGAAGGCCACCTGGCCCCACGGCGTCAGATAAATTGACAGTGAGTTAACGACACGCTCGTCACCAGCAACCACGTTCGCACGTTGGTTATTGTTTCCAGTAAACGACAATGCGGCATTCATTTGGAACGAGCTGAGGTAGCAAGTGTCGGGCACCCCACCAGAGGTCCAGATTTCTTGCATGACAGTGTCAAAGTCAGCTTGAGTGAATGCTGTTTGTGTGCCGTCTGTACGCGCGTCTGTGCCGTCGCCTGTTGGCTCCGCACCGCCTGTACCGACGTTCGCTGTGTTGGAGTTCACCCAAGCACCAGTGCCCGCAAGCTCTCGCGCTGTGGTTGAGTTCCCGGCCGCTCTCGCGTTGTTCAAAAATAGAGCGCGTTCGATGTCTAATTTTTGTTCTTTGGCGGTCTTAAGCATCTGATATGCAAGCTCTTTTTGCCTTCCGGCGCGGTCCAGCCCCTCATCAGTATCCGCTACGATAGTGGCGTTTTTGAAGATCTGGCTGTAATTTCCTAGCCGTGTAGTGGCTGAACGAGCTTCCGCTGTGGTTGTATCGCCCTCAATATGCTTATTGTCCGCGCTGGCGCGTAACGCATCAGTTTGCCATTCATGCAAAGTGTTTGACGCAGTTGTCTTGCGGCACTTTGTATAAAAGGGCGTTTCCTCCGGCGAAATGTTATAGATAACGTCTTTCAAGTCTTCCTTGATGCCGACGCTATCGTAGCTGTCAAATGTGTTACTTGGCTGTGCCATAGTAGGCTCCTTTCAAAGGGTTAGCTGTCTAAGATCAGGCTCAATGCGTCATTGATCGAGCCACTTTTCTGCAAGCGCGTTTGCGCTGTTTTGCGAGCTGCTGCTTTTCCAGGGTTTCGACGTTTTTTCGCTCCAGCTTTCACTGGTGTAAGGCTCTCATTTGATTGTGAGGTCGCCTTGCCGCGCTTGTTGACGAGCTGCCGATAACGCATCGCGTCGTACATCGCTAAGATGTACCGATGGTCACGGACGCCTGCCAGTTCCTCATTGGTGAAACCGTAGTAATCACCAACCTCCATCAGTCCCGCCTTGATCACTTCGCCCTTCTGGGGATCCGCGATTTCCGGCAGTCTTTCGGTGAGGAGTTGAGCTTGTTGCTGCGTAAAGGCTTGAACTTGCTGCTCACGCTGAGCGGCTTGCTGTTGCCTCATTTGCTGCACTTGCTGCACCTGGGTGTCGAATTGCGCCTTGGCCTCGTCGTATTGCAGCTTGGCCTCCATGTATCCAATTGGATCCGTGTCGAATAGCTCTTTTGACGGTGGGGTAGGCGCCTGCACCCCGGATTGTTGCGCTTGTTGGAAAAACGCCAGCACCTGTTCTTGCTGCTGGGCTAATGCTTGAGCCTGCGCCTTGTATTGCTTTTCAGCTTGCGCAACCTCTTGCATTCTTTTGTTGATGTACCCTTGGCCTGCCGCAGATTGTTTAAGCTGATCCAGTGTCCACATCTCTTCTTTGCCGTTAACTTTAACGGGGATGAGATTGTCCGTTTCAGCAACTTCCTCTACCAGGTCGCTGTCATCATCTTCGCCATCAAATTCAATGTTGTCTGATGGGCTGTCGTCTACCTCGTTTTCGTCTTCTTCAAATTCTTGGCTCTCAGCTTCCTGAGTTGGCTCAAGCACTTGGTCCAACAAATCTACCGGGTCGGAACCCGTAGCACCATCAGAGGCAGTGTCTGGTGATTGTATGAGCTGCTCGACGGCAGCGTCTAATTGGTCAGTCGTTTGCACGGTACTAACTTCCTTGTTTACGATCTAGCAGTGTCTCTGCCGCAATTGCAGCGTCAAGGTTCACCTCGATCAGGTTTAACGCACGGATGATACTGTGCGCCTCTTCACGCCGCTCGATTTCCTCGGCAGCGCTTGTCACGAACACCTCTTTTTGGCGCTCGCGAACATTGTTGACGAACCGCTGAAACGCGGTGTCGTTCTTTAACCGTTTGGCCTCGTCGGCCGTTATTCTGATGTCTGTACTCACTCGAATACCCAAATCACTTGTTGGGTATAATATTACCACAAGGGTACGCGATTACGCCAAAATCGGTGAAATCACGCGCCCTGTTGAGCGATCCCGGCAACGGTGCGCAGCTTGTCTTGCTCCGCCTTAACCCGAGCGATGTCGACTTGCGTGCCGTACTGGCCAGCGATCTTGGCTGCGTCCACCAATAAATCCTGGGCCATCTTGTCACGCTCACGGTCATCCTCGGCCATCGCCTTTTGAGCGTCGAGCTGTAGTTTCGCCATGTCGGTGCTGACCTTCGCCTGCGCTTTCATTTGCTCAGCTTGTAGGTACGCCGCATTCGGATCCTGTTGTTGCTGCGCGAGTTGCTGTTGCTGCATTTGCTGCATCTGTAGCATCTGCGCCTCGATCTCCTGGTTGATCGGTGCAAAGTATCTGTCTGAGTTGCGCACGCCAGCCGCGGCCATCATATCCGTCAGAGTGTTTCTGATGTTGGTCAGAGACACCAAACCGTTCATCGGGCCGTATTGCTGGTAAACTTGCGTTTGCAACTGTAGCGCCTGTTGTAGGGCCGCCACGCGCTCATCCTCGCGCCCGGTTCCCAGACCCACGTTGATGGTGATGTCCATGCCCACGTCCCAGACCCGCGGGTCCACCGGGACAAACTGGCCGCTCATGCGCATCATGCGCTCCTCGTCCATGTTCTTGTGGGATAGCTTCAGCATCAACCGGAAGAGGTCACGCACGCCGTCCGCCAGGTTACGCACCATGACCTCAACTTGACCCGCGGCCGCTTCGACTGACGCCGTGACTGCCGCCTTGGTGGTTGATTGCAGCGCGTCCGGGTTCAGCGCGATATTCTGCGTGACGCCCGTTTTCTGCTCAACCATCTTGTCCATATATGTCAGCGCGCCGAGTGTCTGCCCGGCAGTGAACGGCACCGCCAGATCCTGGATTGCTCCCGGTTGACGCATGCGGACCAAGCCGCCGATCTCGGCGTTCATTAGGTCATCCACGTTTACGGAACCCTCCAGGAAGCCCAGGCGAGGGGAGTTGGTTAACGCTACGTTATCCAGGATCCCACGCAGGATTGCCGTGCTGGCGTCCTGGTCCTCGATGATCAGCTCAGCCAAGCTGGATCCGTAGAAACTGTGAGGCTCCGGGTCGATCTCCAGCTTAACCAGGGGAATTTCGTCGACTGGCTCAAAATCCAGCAATTCGTACTTGGTGCCGCCGCACAGGAACTTGTGCAAAACCGGGACGCCAGACCCGTCAACGTCCATGCGCATGTACGCCTCGGTGACGGTGATGTTTTTCATTGCGGGATCCTGCTCGCTCTCGTCAGCGAAATCCTCGTCGTATCCCTGGCGCGCAAACACCTCAACCTCAGTGATCTCCGAGCCGCTTTCCAGCCCATCAAGGTTAAGCACGATTTCAGGGTCGAACCCCATCTGGATCAGATCCCCGGCACGCATGTCGGTGCGGTGCGCGATTATGTAGGCGTCCTCCATGGTGCGCGCGTCACGGTTGACGAACAGCTCCTCTGGCGGGACGCTCTCCAGGCAAAGCTCGCCTTTCATCTGTGTGCGCGAAATCTTAACGCTGAACACCGGGGCTTCGACGTCCACGCCCATCGCGTCCATTTCCATGCGCATTTCCATTTCCTGCTCCAGGATTTGCACGTCGGGGTCGCTCGTTAGCAGTGTCAGCTCGTCCTCTGACAGGTCCGTGAACGTGTAAATCTTGGCGGTGGGGTAGCGCTTGTAATAACTCTTGATGATACCCTGCTTTTTGACCAGGGCGTCGTGTATGGCGTCGCTGAGTACGCGGTAACCGTTTAGACGTTGGAATTCATGGTGGATGAAATCGGTGGCCTGCTCGGCCATTGCGACGTCCTCCGGACCCTTCGGTACGAATTCAACTGGCTTGGTGGTGCTGAGAAACACCCGCATGATGCTAGGCTTAACGGCCCGCACGACGTCACGCACCTTGGTGGCGACTACCTTGCTACGGCCGTCCTCGTATCCGATGTCAACCTCGCCATCCATGTAGCGCTGCGCCTTGATCCTGTCGTCGCTGATCTCGCTTTCCACGAAATCCACGGCGTTCTGGATGGCGTCCTGGACGATGCTTTCAATTTCTTCTCTGCTCTTTGGTTCTAATTCCATCGTCGCTTATCCTTATTGTGGGAACGCCATGTCTATGATGCCGCGTACATTTGTGCCGCTTTCATCTCCAGCAACCCCTGCGGATGTCCGCGTGGTGCCTCGTGGGGTTGTCTCTGTCACGGCGTCAATAATCTTGCCAACGGTCGTGCCGAGCTTGCGCAGGGCGCTATCGTCTTGCAATGCCTGCCTGACTAGGTCAGCGTTTTCGCTTACGAGTATTGTCGCCACGCGCTCATTCTCTGCGTCGGTCAACTCACGCCCAAACATACCCACCATAGATCGAGCGATTGACCCGATTGCACGGGGGTCGCCGCGTGTGACCGCGTCCATGATGGTTTGCGGGGTGACACCCATGTTAACTAGGCGATCCTCGATCAGAGTTTCCGCGGTGTTTGTGCGGTCAATGACTGCGGATTTCGCTGCGTTGCTTTCCTCCGCGATGTCGAGCTTAATCAACACGTCGTCTATTTTATCCTCCGGCACGGCCATGCGGAATAGCGTGTTGTAGGCGTCCTCTGGGTTTGACATGCGCTTAACAAACCCGGCACGCTGGTTGCTTATCAGGCGACCCTGGATTGTTGACAGCATGCCGGAACGGAACGCGTCCAGGGTTTGCTGGTCGCCGCTTTCCATGGCCGCTTCCATGAGCTTTTGCAGTTCAAAGATTTTCTCGTCAGCTTTCCCGCTGAACGCCTCGCGGCCCATCTTAAATGCGTCGCGCTTATCTCTCGCCAGCTTCGCCATGTTGCGAGCGTCAGCCAGCTCTGGGATGTCGTCGTCAATTGCCTGGCGCACTTGCTTAGCGATGACGTCATAGTCGACACCGACAAAGCCGCCAGTGCCACCCGGCGCCTGGAATTCCGCGGATGTGACGGCGTCCATACCCTTACGGATTTGCTCCGCCTCTTCGGCTGTCGGGCGCCGCAAGAATTTCAGCTCGTCACCGTCCATCTCAAATAATGGCTGGTAGTTTGGATCGTTTACCCGTGCTTGAAATTTTTTCATCAGGGCAGGGCGCAACGCCGGGACCGCACGGATGGCCTGGATGATTTCGCCAAACACACGGTCACTGACCTCTGATTTTGGACCTTCCTTAAACGGAGCATACGCGGTGTTTTCCGCGGCCCGCTCAGCTTCCGTAGTCGCCTGACGCTTTGCGTATTCCAACTGACCGTCGCCACCCAGGCTCTCAGACATCGCATCCCCGGCGCGCTTGCGCGTCTCGCCTGGTCGACGCGTCAGCGCCTCATTGATGATGTCTCCAGCCTTGCCGCCCTTCGCACGCAGTGCCTTGACTGCGGCCAACAGGGTTTTGTTCTCGGCCATGATACGGCCTTCCATGATACCTTCAACGATCTCTTCTGGTGTCATTTGCAGCTTATTTGCCAGGCGCTGAATTTCGTTGTTGACGGTGCTTGAACCTCTGCGACCCACCAAGAAACGAGCCTCACGGCCCAACGCCTTTAAAAGCTCAGCGCCTTTACCTAGACCCTTAGAGACGGCCGGGTTCATTACCGCACCAGTCACGGCGCCACCTGGGACGCGTGAAACCCTATTTTTGAAACCGCCCTCACCAGTGTTGAACGCGTATGCGCCGCCCTCAATTGCGCCCATCGTAGCTAAGCGACCCACGGTTGGGGCCATGGACGTACCACCAGTAAACGGTGCCGCAACTAAACCCGGTATCAGCGCACCGCCGATTTCACGGCCATACGCGCCGACTGGATCCGCCTGGCGGTACAGTTCAAGGTTGTTGCGTATGCTATCCAGAACCTCTTGCTGGTCGGCACCGCCCAACGACCTGACAAACGCCTCGATCTCGTCCGCGCTGCCAAAACTCAGACCCTGCAAGACTGCCCGCAGCTTCGTGCCGACGTCTGCCTCGTAATCGGCTGGAACCTCCTGCGTCGTCGTTGACCCGCCGGAGCCGCCTTGGGTAAGTGTGCGAAAGCGTGCGCCCGTTTCTTGCGTGGTGTTTTCGTTGCTCATAGCTCGGCCCTTCTGTTCGCTTCGTCAATGATGTACTGGCGCTTTTTAGCTGACAGGTTAGAGTTTCCGCTCATGACCTCCAGATATAGCTGCTCCAGCTCGTCATCTGATTTTCCGCTGTACGGGTTGGTGACCTCTTTTTCTTTGATGCTGTCGAGGTAGTCATTGAAATCTTTGTTTGGATCCGCGTAAACGCGAGCCGCTTCCATCAAGGACTGCCTGTAGCGTTTCATCGCTAGTTCACGACGCTCGATGTATTCAAGCAATTGCGGCTCGTTTAAGCCTAACGGTAAGCCCTGGGTCAAAGCCAAATCCAACTCGCCTTTTGACAGCGCGCCAAACGTGACCGAACCCACGACATCCAAACCCAAAGCGTTCCTGGCGTTCGTAAGCTCCGCAGCCTCGACAGAAATATCTGGGAAATATTGCGTGAGCAGACCCGTGATGTTCTGCCCGTTCTCAATTGCTTCGCGCAGCGCCCGCTTAGCTTTCGCGTAATTTCGTAGTGAACTGTCGACGTTAATAATACTTTTAACCGTACTCTCAACCATGCCAGCTTTCGCGGCCGCACCTTTGGTTTCAAATTCTGTAAGACGCGCTTGCTCAATTTCATCAGCCTGGGCTAACTTAATTGCTTCTGACGCGGCTTCTCCTTCAAGTAAGTTACCTTGGTTGTCGCGCACTTGCTTTGTGCCGTCTTGGAAGACGCTTATCGTCGTTCCGTTTAGATACTGCTTTGTGCTTGCCGCAGTTTTATTTGCTGCGTTTGTTCTGCTCATCGTTGAGTTGATGTACGCCTTGATCGCTGCCGCCGGACCCTCGCTGTCGACGAGCTGCAACGCCGCCGCTGCCGCGTTGTCACCAGCCGCAGCCTGGCGCTGCAAATATTCCAGCGTGCCGTTGCGGCCCTGTCTCAACGTCTTGCGCTCCTGGATGTCGTTTGCCGCCATAGTCATCAACGGCTTGAACATGTCAGGGTTGCCCGACAAAGACATAAGCGCGATTGCCAGCTTGTCTGATTTGTCTGGGTCGTCGCCTGAGAGCGCGTCTTTCAACCCACCAAACGTGTTGCCCACGGCGTTGCCTAAGAAATCAAACAAACCGCGTCTCGGCGGTTTTGCCCGGGCGTTTGGCCTGGAGGCGTTCGTTTGGTTATTAAGGTTTGGCTGCATTGACCCGCTCTTGGTGACTGGACCCATGCTAGGTATTGCGTTCAGTGGTGCGTTGTTTGCGTTCATTGTGCTTATCCTCGTAGGGTCTTTCTTGCCGGGCACGCCGAATAGGTGGGCGCCAATTTGCTGCCAGTCGCCGCCGGACCGTTGCCCCCAGTTTGGGTTGGAGATCCGCGGGTTGTAGTAGTGCGTCGCGCCGCCAGTGGGGTCGTTGTAGTTGCCGTCCAGAATTTGATCCGCAACCATGTAGGCTTGTTCGCTTGGCTGGATCTTACTCATGTTCTGGCCCTGCTCCCCGCCAGCGTAGCCCGTCACGGAATTCCAGGCAGAGAATTGACCCGGCTGTAGGATGACGCTTGTGAAATCGTTGCCGTAGCTCGGATTTTGCAGGCGGTTCATAATGACAGAGCCGACGCCCATCATGCCGACTGGGCCTTGGTTTCCGGCCTCCGCCATGATGGTTCTTGCAAGTAATTCTCTGTCGGTCAGGTTCATTTTATTACCTTAAAACGGCATTGGCATTCCCAGGTATTTCAGCGCGCCGAGCGTGCCGAGGATGCCTGGGTTGTTTTGTTTTGTAGTTGTGTTTGCAGAGTTTTGATTTGCGACACCCAGCGCCGCCAACGGTGCGTTGAGGCTGTCCTGCGGGCTGCTTGCGTAGCGTGCGAAATCTCCGCGTGCGGCGTCGATGAGCTGTTGCTGCAAGCCTTGCTGCATCAGACCCTGCGCCATCATATCCTGGTTGATCGCTCTGCCAGTGTTGAACGCCTGACCCGCCATGGAGCCGAGCTGCGACGCCGCGCCCAATCGAGCCGACCTGTCGTTCATCGCTTGCGTCATCGCGGTGTTGTAGCCTTGCATGCGCATCGGTGCGATCGCGTTCGCCGCCATGCGTCCGTACTCGGCGTTGGTCACGCCCTCCGCGACGCCCTGACGGGATCCGCCAAACGCATTCGCTCGCTCAGCCTGTGCGCCCATTGTGTTCATCGCCATTTGACGCTGACGCTCGATGTCAGCCTGCGTGCGGTCGATGACCTCTTGCTGGTAGGGGTTCATGTACGCCCCGACGTTCAGTGGCGCAGCGACCGCCGCCTGGGTGGCGCCCATTGCGTTCTGCAAACCCATCGACGCCGCCGTGTTGACGTTGAACGGTTGATACGCGTTTTGCTGATTTTGTACTGGGACGACAGCTCCGCCGCCTTTGGATCCTTGGCCTGCCATGTTATGCGTCCTTCCTAATTAACCCGACCGCAAAGAATTGCGCCGTGCGTAGTGTGAATGTCAGCGCCCCGCGCAGCGTGCGTCGCTTGCCGGATGCGAAATCTATGTACCGACGGAACTCGGCGTAATGCTCGCGCGCCTTGCCTTGCTCAATCTTTTTGCGGCCCAGGTAACGATACCCGCGGCGCACGGCCTCACCCCACCAGCGATCATGCAGCTTGTGCATGCACCACACGACGGCCTCGCGCTTCATGTTGGGTGTAAAGCCACCGGAGGCCACGGCGTGCGTAGCAATCACGCAATCGTCATCGGAGCCGCTGTCGCTTGACCCGCCGCCGTCATCAGATCCGCCGCTGTCGTTATCGTAGGTCAACACTCCGTCGACGTATGACGTGCCGTCGTTGGGCGTTGTTAGGTTTGCCATTGTTTGCGCAAAACTGTTCGACCCGCTGTCGTTGTTGCCGACTACGCCTGGGGGCGGGGTGTCTGTGTCGTAACCCGCCGCTGCCGCCAACCCCGGATCAACCTGGCCAACGTCATAGCCAACGGAAACAGTTGAGCCGTATTGATTTGTAGCTGTTGGTGTATTGTCATCGTCGCTGGTGTCATAAACGGTGTAATCCGTGCCCTGCGTTGATGAACCCAGTTCAAAGTCTGACGATGAGTAGATAGGATTATCGGGGTCCGTGTAGAAGCCCGGGTCAATACCGTACTCGTCTTCCATGATCTGTAGGTTTGTATCACTAGGATCTAGCGTCCCGACAATCTGATTATTACTCGCCACATATGCGTCGGTGTAATCAATGTCTGGATTGTAAAGCTGATTGTCCTGGTAGAAGTTGCCCGTGCTTTGGTCATCAGGAACGGTCGATATTACGTTTGCACCGCCACCGCCATCATTACCACCACCACCACCGCCGTCAGATCCGCCGCCAGTATTCGTATTAGTCGACGTATTTGTGTAGGTTGTGTAATCAACCGGGTTGCCCACGTTATACCCGGCAGCGCCAGTGAACGGGTCAATGAAAAAGCTGTCGATGTAATCTTTTTGACCTGGGCGCGCCGCCGCAAACTCATCCATGATGTTGTTATACAGTGGCATGGCGCTGTACGCCGATACGCCGTTTGCGTAGGTCGTTGGGGCGTCCATGCCGCCATATATCGCTGCATCCCCGGTGGGTGCGTTCAAACCAAACGACATCGCCTGGTCCGCGGTATTTGTGAATGCCGACGTCTGCATTGGCGTGAATGCCGCGGCGGTAGGGCCGAACGACAGCGGGACGGATCCCAGCGCGCTGATCTTGTCGGCCCGCGTCAGGTTCTTCTTTGCCGCGTCCTCGATGTACGCCGGGATCTCTACTGTGGTTGATGATCCGCCTTTACCCATTTTATATCTCCTTCACGTAGGATGAATGCAGAGGCTCCCATCCGTGCGCGGCTAGTGGTTTTTTCCATCCGAAACGGCCAGTCATGTTGAGCGCTTCGCAGCCTTGCTCTTTCGCCCAATTTATCACGTCGTCGTGCATGCTTAAAATTTCGGTGAGATCGCCCCCGCCAAGAAAGATGTTCAGCACCTTCTTTTTCGGGTAAGCGATGATTTCAGTGACGAGGCAACTTTTCTCTGCGGGCCACAATTGCATGGTCCCTTTGTACAGCCCCTCGTAAATGTCGATGATGTCGTGCGTGCCCCCGGTGTACTTCAGGGCGGCTTCTATGTGCGGACGGCAGCGCTCGAATTCTGGATGCATCACCACGCACCCCCAGTGAGCGCCACGCGCTTCCATATGTTAGCCGTCCCGTCATACGCCGCGGTGCAGACGTAGATGTAGTTGGCGTCCCAGCTCACCATCCCGGCAATGTCGCCGGACGCGCCCACGCTCGATGCCGGGGCGGATTGCTTGACGACGACCTCATTGAACGCCCCAGACTGCGAAATCACTGGCCGGGCTGTTGCCCTGTCAAACATGATAACACCGTCCTCAGAGGCACTCTCATCGCCTGTCTGTTGCACCAGGGTCGCCTGGGTCGTGTTCAAAAATACATTCAGCCTGCGCGCCCAGGTTCTCCAGTCGTTTCCGTATGGCTCGGGCGCTGTGTACTGAGCTGTCATCGGCGACCCCCGGGTATTGCGTCAACGCGGTTGATGCCCACGCGCCAGTCGGCCAGGGTTTGACCCTCCACGCGCATCCGAACCTGACGCCCGGTGAACCTGACGCTGGTGGGATTGCTGAGAGAGTAGGGGCCGTATGACCGCTCCGTGCCGTTGGGGTAAAACCTGGTTTTGAACGTGGCGTTCACGTCGCCTTGGTTTTTCTCGTCCGGGATCAGCTCAACGACGCTAACGACGCTGTCGCCGCTGCCGATGCGGAACGGCCCAGTCTCGGCGAACGGCGTCAAGGATCCGTAATCGAAACCGACCTCGTGTTCGTAAATGTGGTTGTCGTCGGCGCTCGCAAACATTGGCTGGCGGAACGCGCCACGGTCAGCCCCCGCGGTGCGGGACAGTTCGCCGATCATCCACGTCCCTTCAGAGTAGTTATAGACGACGTAGCGATCATTTTCGAGCGAGCTGGATGACGGGTAAAACCACCAGATTTCGTTGTAGAGGCTGTTGGACACGCCGAACACTTTTGAGATTTGCGCCCGGTTGATGTCATTGAAAACGTAATCCGAAACCTCGCTGTTCAACTCAGTCACCGAGCTGCCGTTGTAAATGAAAAACGAATTCACGCCCATCCACACGGCGCCCTCATCGACGACAACGCAGGACAGCGCCGAGGCGACCCCGCAGGACGTGCCAATTCTTGATATGCCATAGACGTAGGGTGGCCCCTGATAGACCGCCGAATGGGCGTCTCTGGTCGTTAGGATCAACGTCTGGCCGCGCACGTTCACGCCCTGCATGATTTTTCCGGAGGTGTTCAGCTCCAGGTCGCCAGCCTCGTTTGTCGCGGCCGCAGTCCAGGTCGTGTTGTCTTCACGGTCGCACCACTGAACCTTGCGTGGGTTGCCGCCAGCGCCAAGCGCAAACACAAAGCGTTCCTCGGTGACGACGATTGCCTGGTTGTCGACCGGGGCGTTTGAGAGTTGAGCCGCGGGCGTCCCGGTGTTGAGCTGCCATTCGTAGATTTTGCCGTCGTCTGAGTTGCAGGCCAGCAAGTATTCGCCCCAGGTTTGCAAGTGCCAAACGGTGGCGGGCTGGATGTTTGTTGTGTCTG
>Ga0222718_10003215_pt1 | contig 14115 bp, 13 predicted proteins | sample C33_27DmetaG_FD_165045 | JGI IMG/M metagenome (GOLD analysis project Ga0222718, IMG submission 165045) | Estuarine water microbial communities from San Francisco Bay, California, United States - C33_27D | ecosystem: Environmental > Aquatic > Marine > Unclassified | place: USA: California... | reverse complement strand
GAGTATCGAAAGAGACGAGCGCAAGGGCGAGGGGCCCAGCGATCACGTGCCGGTTATAGCTTCGATTTCTGACTGAGCCAGTGATCGCGCTCTTCCCGGCTCATCTTCTCAATCGCATACCTCAGCGTTGTTCTGGGCATTGTTGCGGCGTGAGCATCCAGAAAGCGCCTAAGCGCAGCTAGGTCCTTCTTGCCAGCCTCTCTTAGCATCCAGCCGGAGGCCTTGTGAATCAGGTCATGCTCATGGTCAATGAGGTATTCGACGATCTGAAAGGTTGGCTCAAGCTCAAGCTCTCGGATCAGACCGTAGGTGAAGATGATGGAAACACGCTGCTTCCAAAGATCCCCGCTGTTAGCGAATGTCTTGAGGTATTCAAAAACATCCTCTCTGCCAAGCAGCTGCGCACCCAAGTGTGTCGCCGAGCAGTCCACCAAATCCCAGTGATTTACCTTCCGTAAATCAAGAAGCTCCAGGTAGAGGTTGAATAGTTCCTCTCGCTTCTCCATATCCCTGGATGACTTGTAGCGGTTGACCAGTATCACCAACGCACAAAATCGTTCCTCGTGGAACTCGCTCATTGCAAGCTCCCTGATCTCAGCTAGAGGAAGATCCTTGAATCCCTTTGCGACCGAGCGCGAGACTGGCACCCGAATGCCTAGAAACTTGTCGCCCTCACCGTATTCGCCCGGACCGGTCTTGTAGAACCACTCCTGGGTTTTTGCGAGCGCAGGGTTTCCAAGCTTTCTCAGCTCGCTGGCAACGTTAGACGCTTGCATCTTCTCTCACGCTTTCGACCAGCAATGCCTGGCGGTCCGCAGAGACATCAACCCGTACAAAGCTCCCATCCTCAACTTCGCCAGCCAGCAGAAGATTCGCAAGTTTGTCGTCGATCTCTCTTTGCATCAGCGCCTCCTCCATAAAACTACTGAGCCCGACTTCTCGGGCCTTTGTCCCGGGTTCAGGCGAATAACACCCTGATCTCCGGCTGCGAATACCCGATTACCGGGTTGGCTCATGAGTTGGTCTGCGAGCTCTCGCTCGAGATCACGAACGCGAGACTTGAGGCTCACGTTCTCGTTTACTAGTTCGAGAACCCTGCGAATGCCCTCGAGGGAAACTCCCTCAGCACTTAGCTTGGCGACCTCTCTCAGCTTCGCCACATCCTGCATGGTGTAGCGGCGGGAGCGTCCCTGGGTTCTCGTTGGAGAGACCAGGCCCATGCGGTCATACTGCCTGAGGGTCTGCGGGTGCATGCCGGAAAGCTCGGCCGCTACCGAGATCACAAACAGCGGTGTGTTCTCATCTAGCTCCATGGCTCCTCCTAAAGTGTTCCCGCCCTAGAAATCAAATCCTGACGAGGATTCTCGTCCGGTAGCTCCGCATCAAACTGCTCAAGAAGCTTCTTGGCCTTTGCTGGAAGATGTCCTGGGACCATTACCTCCACCGTTGCCAGCAGGTCACCCTGCCGGGAGCCAAACTGCACACCCTTGCCTTTGACTCTTAGGGTCCTGCCATTTGGAGTCCCTGCGGCTACCTTGAGCTTCACAGGATCTCCACCCAGCACGGGCACCTCGATGGTTGCCCCGAGAGTTGCTTCGGCGTAGGTGACCGGAACCGAGACCCTAATGTTGTCGCCATCTCTGGTGAAGACCGCGTGCGGCTTCACCTTGATACTCACCACTAGATCACCGGCTGGGCCGCCATTGGGCGAAGGCTGGCCCTTGCCCTTGACCTTGAGCTTCTGGCCGTCCTGAATTCCTGCCGGCACCTTCACACTCACCGACTCATTTCTGAGGTTGAGCTTGACTGTGGTGCCGTTGACGGAGTCGATGAAATTTATCGAAGCCGTGGTGCTGAGGTCCTGACCCCGCTGGGGGCCAAAGCCTCCGAATCCACCAAAGCCTGGGAATCCTCCGCCCTGAAAACCGCCACCCCCAAAGAGGTTGCTGAAGACATCTTCAAAGCCGGCTCCCTGGCCTCCGGCCTGGAAGCGAGCGCCGCCGCCCATGGCCCTAATTGCGTCATACTCCCTGCGCTGCTCGGCATCGGAGAGCACGTCATAGGCCTCGGAGATGTCCTTGAACCTGGCCTCCGCTGCCGCATCGCCTGGATGCAGATCGGGGTGGTTGTCCTTCGCGAGCTTGCGGTAGGCCTTCTTTAGATCTGCATCAGAGACGTCCTTGGAGACTCCAAGGATTTTGTAGAAGTCCTTTTCAATCCAGTCTTGTGACGCCATCTAACACACCTCCTAATTACTTATCCGCAGGAACCGAGACCGCAACCTTCGCAGGTCTAAGCAGCCTGTCCCCAACCATGTAGCCAAGCTCGATGACATCTGCAATCACCGGCTTAGTTACTTCCTCACTCGGATTCTGAACCAGAGCCTCGTGCTTCTCTGGGTCAAAGGCTTCGCCCTTCTCACCAAATGCACTCAGCCCAAACTTCTCACCCGCGGCCCTGAGCTTCTGCGCGATGGCGGCCATTGGCGTGCCATCCTGCAGATCGCCGTGAGCCTCGGCCCTGGTCAGATCGTCCATGGCTGGGAGGAAGGCCCTGATTGCCTCAGCAACCGCGAGCTGCCTCTCAACGCCTCGATCTCTTTCAACCCTGGCCCTGTAGTTGACGAAGTCAGCCTGAAGTCGCTGCAGGTCCTGAAAGATCTCCAGCTCGCGATCGATGGCATCCTTATCGCTCTCTTCGCCGGCTTCCTCCAACACCTCTTCGGCCTCTTCGAGAGCCTCTTCAGTCTCAGCGCTCTCCTGAGGGTCCTTGGCAGGCTCCTCTGGAAGGTTCTCTTCTGGCATTACTTCTTGTCCTCAGACTCTGAGTCATCCTTTGACTCTTCCTCGTCGACAACCTCGGCATCGACAACGTCCTCATCAGAAGCCTCTGCCTGCTCCCCTTCGGCTGGCTGAGCGGCATAGATTGCCTCTCCCAGCTTCTGGGAGCTGGTGGTCAGCTTCTCCTGAGCGCTCTTCACTGCCTCAATGTCGTCGCCAGCCAAAGCCGTCTTTAGTGCATCGACGTCTGCCTGAACCTCAGTCTTGATCTCCTCGGAGAGCTTGTCGTCGTTGTCCTTGATGAGCTTCTCGGTTGAATAGGCCATCTGCTCGGCCTGGTTGCGAGTCTCTGCCTCTTCGCGACGGGTCTTGTCCTCCGCGGCGTGCTCCTCGGCGTCCTTGACCATGCGCTCGATGTCCTCTTCGCTCAGCGAAGAACCACCGGTGATAGTCATCGACTGCTCCTTGCCAGTGCCCTTGTCCTTTGCGGAAACGTGAACGATTCCATTGGCGTCGATGTCAAAGGTGACCTCAACCTGTGGGATGCCACGTGGTGCTGGGGCAATGCCGGTTAGCTCGAAGTTTCCAAGGCTCTTGTTGTCGCGAGTGAACTCACGCTCACCCTGGAAGACCTGAATCGAAACAGATGGCTGGTTGTCATCTGCCGTTGTGAAGGTCTCGCTTCGCTTAGTTGGAATAGCGGTGTTGCGCTCGATGAGCTTGGTCATGATGCCACCCTTGGTCTCAATACCCAGAGAAAGTGGTGTGACGTCAATAAGCAGCACGTCCTTACGCTCACCCTTGATGACACCTGCCTGCAAAGCTGCACCAACAGAGACAACCTCGTCAGGGTTCACACCCTTGTTTGGCTCCTTGCCCCCAAGCAGCTTGGTAACTAGCTCGTTTACAGCTGGCATGCGGGTCGAACCACCCACCATGACAACGTGAGCGATATCGCCGACCTTTACACCGGCTTCCTTGATTACGTCCTCGAATGGCTTGCGGGTGCGCTCGAGTAGGTCTGATGTCAGCGACTCAAACTGGGCACGAGTAATGGTCTCATCCAGGTTTGCAGGCCCCGACTCAGTCAAGGACAGGTATGGAAGCTGAATCTGGGTCGAGGTCGACTGGCTCAGCTCCTTCTTTGCCTGCTCGGCAGCCTCCTTGAGGCGCTGCAGTGCGATCTTGTCCGAAGACACGTCGACACCCGAGGTCTCCTTGAACTGCTTCACCAGGTGGTCAACGACCCGCTGGTCCCAGTCATCGCCACCGAGACGGTTGTCACCGGAGGTTGAACGAACCTGAATGGTCGAGAACTCGTCGTCCTTGCCAACCTCCAATAGCGAAACGTCAAACGTTCCACCACCTAGGTCAAACACCAGAATGAGCTCGTCTTCCTTGCCCTTGTCTAGGCCATAGGCCAGAGCTGCAGCGGTTGGCTCGTTGATGATACGCAGCACGTTTAGGCCCGCAATCTCACCGGCCTCCTTGGTTGCCTGACGCTCGGCGTCGTTGAAGTAGGCGGGGACGGTAATGACTGCGTCGGTGACGGACTCACCTAGGTAGGTCTCAGCGTCGCGCTTGAGCTTCATAAGGATTCGAGCGGAGATCTCCTGTGGGGTGTACTCCTTCTCGTCGACCTTGAACTTCCAGTCGGTTCCCATGTGGCGCTTCACCGAGCTAACGGTGCGGTCAACGTTGGTAACCGCCTGACGCTTGGCGGTCTCGCCAACCAGGATGTTGCCATCCTTTGTGAATGCGACCACCGAAGGGGTGGTCCTGAATCCCTCTGCGTTTGCAATGACCTTCGGCTCGCCAGCCTCCAGCACGGTTACCGCGCTGTTGGTGGTTCCTAGGTCGATACCTACTGCTCTACCCATTGTGGTTTCTCCTCTTTGTTCAAACCTTTTGACTCAACTTGAGCCAACTGCACTCAAGTTTCAGTTATGTCAACACGATTGTCAAGTATTTATTCCAAAACTTGAGCGAAGTCCACTCAAGTTTTAGATATTCACCGACTCGTCACCAATTCATTGGCCACCATGCGCTCTAAAAGGACTACTCTCAACCTCATGAGCAATGACGCTGTTGAAACTAATCGGCCCAAGGGAACACTTTCCTGGGCAATGTGGGACTGGGCATCGCAGTCCTTCCCAACCGTTGTAACCTCCTTCATCTTCGGTCGATACATAACCGACATTTCTTTTGCCCCCGCAGGTCTATCCGAGGCCGACGCAGCTCAATACACCGGCTACTGGCTGGGTATCTCCGGTGTGATTGCCGGAGTGCTAATCGCTCTAATTGCCCCAATTGTTGGACGAAAGGCAGACACCTCAGGTCGCAAGAAGTTCTGGTTGATGATCAACACCTGGCTATTTGCAGGGACCATCGGTCTGATGTTCTTCGTGCAGCCCTCAAACGACTTCTTCTTCTTTGGCCTCACGCTTTTAGCGGTTGGTGGCATCTTCTTTGAGTTTGCAACGGTCAACTACAACTCCATGCTCAATGAGGTTGCTAGACCTTCAGAACGAGGCAAGGTCAGCCAGTTTGGCTGGGGACTTGGCTACATGGGCGGCATCGTGCTCTTAGTCATGGCGCTCTGGATTATCCAATTTGGTGGCGCAGAGTTGCTCGGCATCCCTGACACAGCAGCCCTCTCGGTGCGGGTGGTGATGATCATCAGCATGTTCTGGGTCCTGATTTTCTCCATTCCACTGATGCTGAACGTTCCAGAGTCCAAGCCGGTCGAAGGAGCCGAGAAAGAGTCCGTCTTTGCAGCCTACGGAAACCTCATAAGGTCACTTGTCAGGATGGGCAAAGAGAACCCAAACCTACTGAAGTTTTTGATTGCATCGGCTGTCTACCGCGATGGCCTCAACGGAGTGTTTGCATACGGTGCGGTTCTTGGTGGCCTTGCTTTTGGTTTGGACCTCACCGAGATCATCATCTTCGGCATCGCAGCCAACGTAGTAGCCGGATTTGGAGCATTCGTAGGAGCTTTCTTTGAGGACCGAATTGGTTCTAGGAAAGTCGTGTTTATCTCGCTCGCGGGAGTCATTCTTGGTGGCCTGGGCGTCTTTGTCTTCGCAGGTGCCGGAGTTATTGCCTTCTTTGGCTTTGGCTTGTTCCTATGCACCTTTGTAGGGCCAGCCCAGGCGGCCTCAAGAACCATGATGTCGAGGCTCTCCGCTGATGACAAGCAGGGTGAGGCCTTTGGCCTCTACGCCACAACTGGAAGAGCCGTCAGCTTCCTGGCCCCGGCAGCCTGGACAATCTTTGTTGGTCTCTTCAGCCCGCTCTGGGGCATCATCGGGCTCATGGTGATTTTGCTAATTGGCTTTATCTTGTTGATGAGCGTAAAGCCAGTATTTGCGCCAAAGGACTGATTTCTTCTACAACCTGTAGAATTACTGCATGGCAATAAAGCGCAAGCAGGGTGAACTCGAGTCAGAGGTGCTTGGCTGTCTCTGGGACAGGCCAGCGGGGCTAACGAGCCAGCAAATACTTGCGCTATTGGGTGATGACAGCATCAAGATCACCACGGTATTAACTGTGCTGTCACGGCTTGAGGACAAGAACCTCGTCTCCAAGGCCGCAGGCCCTGGCAGGGGCTTTATCTTCCAGGCCGCAACCACCCGCGAGCAGCACACCGCCAAGGCGCTTGTGGAGCTGGTGGGTCAAACGGGAAATCCTGCGGCAGTATTTAGCCATTTCGCCAGCGGGCTCTCGGCCAAACAGCTCAAAGAACTCAAGGAAGCACTCGACAAGTAGTCTCTTTAGGTGGAGAACAACCTCTATCTCTTGATACTCCTGTTGGAGTGGGTGCTGCTGGTAACAATCGCAGCCCCGATGTTCTTCGCGGGCAGATTTCGCGGTGCTCCAACCCTAGGCATCTACCTTTGGCTGGCCTCGCTGTTTAGCAGCATCTTGGCAACCGTTGGCGCCTTTGGCCTTGCCAGCTACTCCGTCTTCACCACCTACCAAAACCTTCAGGCTGAAGATGATCTCGGCTTTGTACTCATTGCAAGCTTTGCGCCATGGGTGCTTTTAGGCCTAGCGGGAATATTGATAGCGGTCGGTAACCAGAGGCTGGCACCGCTGTTTGAGGTATCCCCGGAGCTTGGGGACATGGAGAGCCTCGGTGGCCGCTACATCATGAACTATCGCAGAGCCAGAATCGTTGAGCTTGAGATCCCCGGCTACTTCGCGCTCACCAGAGAGAAGACCATCTACCTCTCGAAAGCGGTCTTTGAGCTCCCGAGCAAGCAGCTCGATGCCGTTCTTAGACACGAATACGGCCACATCAAACTCAGGCACGGCCTAATCAAGAAACTTGCCTATCTCATCTATCAACTAATGCCCTGGGTGGTGGCATCAAGGGCACTCAAGCGTGAGGTGGATGTTCTTTGCGAGCTGGCTGCAGATAAATACGCGCTCAAGAAGGTCTACTCGAAAGACCTCAGCGAGGCCAGGAGACTATTTATCTAGCGGCTCGTTGCCCACGTCAGTGATGTGAAATCTGAGGTGGCTGCGCGATGCAGTTGGACCGCGCTGACCCTGATACCTCGAACCATACTTCTCGCTTCCGTATGGGTTCTCGCTTGCAGAGGAGAGCTGGAAGAAACAGAGCTGACCTATCTTCATGCCCGGCCAGAGCTTGATGGGCAGAGTTGCCACGTTAGAAAGCTCTAGTGTCACGTGACCCTGGAAACCTGGGTCAACAAAGCCTGCGGTTGAGTGGGTCAGAAGGCCCAGTCTTCCAAGCGAGCTCTTGCCCTCTAGCCTTGCGGCTATATCGTCCGGAAGAGATACGTATTCAAAGGTTGAGCCGAGCACAAACTCTCCCGGGTGCAGGATGAAGGCCTCGTCTGAGTCGACCTCAACGAACCTCGTTAGGTCATCCTGCTGCTCACGCGGATCAATGAACGGATACTTGTGATTGTCAAAAAGCCTGAAGAACCTGTCCAGCCTCACATCGATGCTGCTGGGCTGCAAGAGCTCCATGTTCAGTGGCTCTAGGCCAATGCGACCAGCCTCTATTTGCCTTTTAATATCACCATCTGAGAGCAGCATGGGTAGAGGTTATCAGTGAGAAAGCCCGGCCTTCTCATAGAGCCGCTTGAGCCACTTTGGTGCCCACCAGTTCGCGCCACCTAGAAGCCTCATGATTGCCGGGACCAAAAAGCCTCTGATTAGGGTCGCATCCAGCAAGATAGCAACCGCAATACCCAGACCCAGCATCTTCATTATCGAAACACCGCTCGAGGCAAATGCTCCGAATGTCACGGCCAAAATAAGCGCGGCGGCCGTGATGATTCTGCCCGACCGCTGCAGCCCGAGAGCAACCGAGTTCACGGTGTTGAAGCCGGCATCGTGCTGCTCCTTGATGCGGCTTAGTAAAAACAGCTCGTAGTCCATTGATAAACCAAATGCCACCAGCGCAATCATCACCACTGACGATGTGTCGATGGTGCCGGTGACTGAGTATTCACCTATCAACCACTGCAGCTCACCGTTTTGGAAGATCCAGCCGATAATCCCAAACACAGCACCCAGCGAGAGTACGTTCAACAAAATCGCCTTCAGCGGCAAAACCAGGCTGCCGGTGAAGAGGAAGAGCAGTATGAAAGTCGAGATAAAGACCCAGAGCGCCGCAATTGGCAAGGCCTGTTCAATACCCTGCTGGCTGTCGGTGTAGTAGGCGCCACCACCACCTATGAGGTACTCATCAACCTCAACATCCAAAGACCTCAGCGCCACAACCTGCTCCAGTCCCTCCGGACTTCTTGGCTCAAGATCGGTGATGGCATTGATTCTCACCCAGTCCGACTCCTCCTGAGTTGGCACAATCGCAACCCGAACGATGTCTTCCTGGTCCGCGACAACGTCGATGAATTCATTGACCTGTGCGTCAGTGCCCTTCACCAATATCTCAATTGGGGAAGTCTCTCTACCCTCAAAGCGCTCTCTCAACATATCGCTCGCAACCCTTGCGGGTGAGTCAGCAGGCAGCACCCGGTCATCGGACTGGCCAAACACCACCGAGCTGGAGAGTGAAAACAGAGATGCCAGGAACAAAAGGCCAACGAACAAAACCGGCAGCGGCCGGCGCATCGTAAATCGCGCGATCTTTTCCCAAGCGCCGGTGTCTTTCGGAGCCAAGTCCCGCTTTATCAGCCTGATGCTGTTGACCCTGTCACCCAGAAGGTTCAGCATTGCCGGGACCGCAACCGCAGCACCCAAAATTGCGAAAATAACCACCGCAACTCCAGCGAGCGCAAAAGACTGCAGGAAATACTGCGGGAAAAACACCATTGAAACCAAGACCAGAGCCACTGTTAGGCCCGAGAACAACACCGTCTTACCGGCTGAAGCGACCGTGTTTGAGACCGAAGTTGCAATATCGTTGCCTGCAGCCCGCTCCTCCCGGAAGCGGTTCACGACCAAGAGGCTGTAGTCAATACCTAGGCCAAGGCCAAGGCCGGTTACGAGGTTTAGGGCAAAGATGCTGACGTCGGTGAACTGGCTGCCAATCCAGATGATCAAAAAAGACCCGACAATTGCAAGCCCGCCAACAAAAAGCGGTAGGCCTGCAGCAACCAGAGAGCCAAAAACAAAGATGAGCAGTAGCACCACGATTGGAACAGCCACTATTTCGGCCCTAATGATGTCCTCATAGATGGTTTCGTTGATGGCCTTGGTCACGGCCCCAAAACCTGAGACGTGAACCTGAGCACCCTGGTAGTCGCCGGTGTAATCATCAACGATCTCGGCAACTACTGGTGTCTGATCGACGTTGTTGTCCAAATCAACTAGGAGGTAGATGAGCTTGCCGTCTTCGCTCTTGAGGTTTGGCGGGGAACCAAGGGTGTAGTAGTTGAGAACCGAATCAACACCCTCGATGTCCAATAGGTCTGCGCTTAGCCCCTGCACGAGTTCAAAGTGAACTGGGAAACCATTTGCATCTGTTTCATCGGCATCAGATGGCAGGTCGACAAGAACGAGCACCTCCGCCGGATCAACACCGAACTCACTCTGAAGCAGCTCGGTTACCAGAGTCGAATCGGAGTTTGGGTTGTCGTAGCCACCGCCTTTGAGAGCCCCAAAAGCCTGAAAACCCCAGAAAGAGGAGAGGACGACAAGGCTCACAAAACCAAACAAAATCAGCTTTGAGCGCCTCACCACAAGATTGCCGATGCGGCGCATGATGTTCCTTAGTGAGTCTGAAGTAAATACATTCGCAGAATCCGTGAAAAGATTCCTAAATGTTCAGAAAACACTCAGTGAAAGCCGCCCTCTACCTCGCAACCTCAGCCATCGGACTGATCACCGCCTGGACGCTGAATGCGCTCGCGGTTTTCGAGGAGGCTGACTACCTGGCTGCCTGGTTCGGCTCGGTCGTTGACTGGGTGCTCTCCATTGACCTCTTGGTCGTCGGGGCAGCGGTCGCAATTTTCATGATCAGCGAAGCCAGAAGGCTTGGTATGAAGCGGGTTTGGATCTACTTCCTGCTCTCAGGTATCACGGCAATTGCCTTCACCTTCCCGCTCTTTATGTTCTTTCGCGAGCGCAAGCTCCTGAGCATCCGGCTCGGCGGGGGCAAGCTACAGAGATTTGAGTTCGATAACCACCGAGTCGATGTCTGGGTTCCCCCCACCATCAACCCAAAGACCCCGATTCTCTTCATGCACGACGGACGCAACCTGTTTGACGAGCTAGATAGCTTCACCGGGAAGACTTGGGAAGTGATCCCGGCAATCCGCGACGAGGTCAGAGGACAAAAGCCACTGGTGGTTGGGGTCTGGGGCCTAAGTGATGAAACGAGAATCCGGGAGCTCTCACCGCAAGAGATCATGGAGCGCCATCCGGAATTCTGGGATGCGCTGCCAGATGAATACAAAACCACCGGAACTGACAGCTTTGGTGATGCCTATGTCTCATTGATTGCGGATGCAATTCTCCCGTTTGTGGTGGACCGTTTTGAGCTGGAGCACGACCTCCAAAGAACCGCGGTCATGGGTTCCTCCATGGGCGGACTGATCTCGCTCTATGCCATGAGCAAACGCCCCGAGCTCTTTGGAACCGCCATTTGCTTCTCCACCCACTGGCTCTTGGGGCAATCCACCATGGTCAACCAGCTCACCAGCATGCTGCCCACAGATGGTATTCATCGCATCTGGACCGACAGCGGGACCAAAGAACTCGATGAGCACTATCCACCGCTGCACCTAATGGCGGCTGAGGTGATGCGGTCCAAGGGATACAGCGAGCCAGAGCTGCTTGTAGCAAATATCTACCCCTACACCGGCCACCACGAGAGCTACTGGTCTAGAAGGGTGGCAGATGCTCTGAACTGGTGGCTAAAGGCTCCTGGTCGAGATCAGGTGCTGGGATAGCCCCAGACATAAAGCGAATCACGTCCTTGTCCACCATCACATCTCGCATGGTGATTGGGCGATTTAGATACATACCCTCGAGGGATCTAACCCTGGATAGGGCGACGTAGGTCTGGCCGGGAGAGAACGCTCCTCTGCCCATGTCGATCTGGACCTCGTCATAGGTCTGACCCTGCGACTTGTGGATGGTCACCGCCCAGGCAAGACGAAGCGGAACCTGCTTGAACTCAGCAAGTGTTATCGGCACCAGAGTCTCCTTGATTCGTCCCGATGCCTCGTCAAACTCTTCCTCGACCTCGTAGCGGACCTTCTCCCAGGTGGAGGGGCCAACCTCAATCTCTTCGCCGTCAACCTCAACCACAACAAGGCCGGAAACGGGTAGGTCAATGACGTGCCCGATGGTGCCGTTCACCCACCTTCTAACCCGAGCCCCATCGGCGCCCTTAGCCATCGAGGTGTCGTCGTTCTTGATAAACATCACCTGTGCGCCGACCTTGAGCTCTAGCTGGGTCTCGGCGGGCAGTGCTCGACCAAAAATCTTCTCCGCCCCCTCTGAATAGCTTGCTAGAAAGGTCTTTGGCTTGGTGCTTATTAGGTTCATCCGCTGGCGATTCACCGCATTCACAGTCTCGTTGATTGTCGCCAGCCTGATGACATCAGCATGCGCCGGCTGACGATTACCGGCCTGGTTGAGCTCCTCAAGCATTTCGCCCGTTACTGACCCGTCCCTAATCGAGTTGAGGATCTCTTTGAATCTCTCGTCGGACTGCCTAAAGATCTCGCTGAGCTCAAAGCGCTCGAGCTCTGCCTCGCGCCAAACATGGGCATCGAAGAACCACATCGAGCGATAGTTTTCGGCCATGTAGGAGCGCTCCACCGGATCAGACGGAGTCACGGGAGCTAGTTGGTATGGGTCTCCGAACATCACCACCTGCACCCCACCAAAAGGCAGCTTGCGCTTAGAGCGTGCTATCCGGAGGGCTCTATCGATTGCATCCATAAGATCTGCCGAGACCATCGACACCTCGTCAATTACGAGCATGTCAATTGCCCTCAGCACCTCTCTAGTTCTGCGAGAGAGGTGCCGACCAATATCGACCTCGCCAAGGATGCCAAAGGGAAACGTGAACAGTGAGTGGATGGTCACGCCCGCCACATTCAAGGCCGCAACACCCGTGGGGGCGCAAACCGCAAAGCTCTTCTCGCTATTTGCGGTTAGGTAACTCAGGAGGGTTGATTTTCCCGTCCCAGCCCGACCGGTAACAAAGACGTGAGACTCTGACTGCTCGATGTATTCAAAAAGCGCGCGCTGCTCATCGCTCAGCTCAATGATCACCTGGAGTCCCTTGTTTTGCTCAGGTTCTCGAGCATGGCGTTGTAGTCCTCGAGATCCTTGTTGCCACTTCGGTCAGAGGCGCGATCGAGGCGCCTGCGCTCTCTGTCGTCGGAGCGTGACCACTGCCAAACCACAATGGTTGTGATCACAATTGTTGGTAGCTCTCCAACACCCCAGGCAAAAGCTCCACCAACCGCCTGATCGGTAAGGGGGTCGTCGCCCCAGGTGCGGCCCATAGAGCCAAACCAGTCGGCCAACAGCAAGCTCTTCTCGTTCATTAGGCTCAGCCCGAAGAAGGCGTGGAAGGCCATGGTCCCAATCAGCAGTATCAGTTTCAGCGGATAGCCGGGGCGATGGGGTTGGGGATCGACACCAATCAATGCCTGCACGAAGAGATAGCCGGTAATCAAGAAGTGAACCAGCATCCACTGGTGCCCCAGGTGCTCCTCCGTAGACCACCTAAACAGCGGCGTGTAGTAGAACATCACCAGCGATAGTGCAAAGTTAAGACCTGCAAAAAGCGGATGCGAGATAAACCAGGCATAAGGGGTGTGAACTGCCCACAGCACCCACTCCCTGAGTCCCCAAGAGCCGTCCTTGCGAGCTGTCTGCACCCGAGAGAGCAAAGTCACCGGAGCTCCAGGAACTAACAGCACCGGCACCATCATCGAGAGGATCATGTGGCCAACCATGTGGGTGGAGAACATGAACTCCTGGTAGGCATTTGGTGCGCCATTGGTCACATAAATCAGCACCAACATGCCCGACACCCATGAGAGGGTCCTGGCTATAGGCCAGCCGTCTCCTCTGGCTCTAAGCCGCATCACCCCATACAAATAAAGCGCAATCGCGCCAAGAGCGATTGACAGCCAAAGAATGTCTACGTCCCAGACCGTAACCCAGGCGCTGGGAGTCAACTCGGGAGGCAGCGGGTCGCCCGTTAGGAGCTCCGCGGGCGTAGGCGGAACAAACTCATTTGGATTCTGCGGAAGCGCCGTTGTAGCAAGCGCAGTACCAAGACCGACTGCAGAGCCCATGATGAAAAGCTCCACTGCAACAAGCCGCCAAAATCCTGCTGGCGAGGCCGAGATCTTAGAGAGAGCCCCAAGGCGATAGCGAGCGCCGAGGCTGCCAAGCAGCACCAACAAAACGACCTTGCCAATCAAAAGCTGACCGTAGGGGCTAAAGATATCCTCTGTGCTATAGAGCCTTATAAACCCGGAGGTCAGGCCAGATGCGCCAACGGCGATGAACGCAACCAGAGCGAGCGTCGAATACCTGCTAACTAGAACTTCAGTTCTCTCACTGCCGGCCCTAAAGACTGCGTAGAGGGCAATTAGACCCCCAACCCAGACGCTGATACCAATCAGGTGCATAAGCAGCGAGTTGACGGCAAGAGCGTGGCCAGCATCAGAAGAGGCGTGACCCGACTCGGCAAGTGGATACAGCCCGGCAATTGCGATGGCTGCGTTGACCGCAGTCATCCTTCTACCCCCAAAGGCAATGGTGCTAAGGCTTAGAAGGAATGCAAAGCCGAGATTGAAACCAAGCAGTGTGCCCAGCTCGATCTGGGTGGCAAAGAGCCAAAGACCCTCACTGAATT
>Ga0222718_10003213_pt1 | contig 14116 bp, 6 predicted proteins | sample C33_27DmetaG_FD_165045 | JGI IMG/M metagenome (GOLD analysis project Ga0222718, IMG submission 165045) | Estuarine water microbial communities from San Francisco Bay, California, United States - C33_27D | ecosystem: Environmental > Aquatic > Marine > Unclassified | place: USA: California... | reverse complement strand
AATTCCAACTTTAATTGTTTGTGGCTTTTTTTTGGTGTTTGGTATTATTGGTGCCGCTTCAATATATGCTTCTCGTTGATTTAATAAAAAAGTGTTTGGGATGGAAGGGAGATGTGGTTTTTTGTTTCTTTTTTGTTTCTTTTTTGTTTCTTTTTTGTTTCTTTTTTGTTTCTTTTTTGTTTCTTTTTTGTTTCTTTTTTGTTTCTTTTTTTGTTTCTTTTTATATAATATTGTTTTTATTATGCATGTAATTTATTTATAAATTACATACTCAAGACACAGTAAACTGGATATTTACTAGGAAATCCATATACTCTGTTTCCAACGCGATGGTCTTTCCCAATGGATAATTCTGTAACGCCTTCTTCGAGTAATAAATACACGGTGCGTTCATGTTCGATGTTACCGGATTCATCGCATAATGTAATGCTTTTTGGAATAATGGTTTCCAATAATCGTATGTTTACCAAATTAACAACGGACAACTTAAACGTGCTTACACTATCTAATGGCGCACTCGCCTCAACACGCGCGCCATCGATTTGTGATATATTTTCACCAGCCGTTTCTGTGATTGGCAGTTCATTATATTGCTCTTCATTTAATTCACTTCCTCCATACTGGGATAGTTCATCGACTATTTCTTCTTCGTCGTCCGTTAATTCAAGTTGATGTTCTTGCGGTTCTTCGTCTCCATCGCGGTCTTCATTTTGTTGAGATGATTCGTTGTCATCTATTTCCAACTCATCTAAATCATCCACTAAATCGTCCACTAAATCATCAAGATCGATTTCTTCCTCGCCGATTTCTTCTTCATGCTGAGTTTCAGCGTTTTCTTGTGAAACGCTATCTGTTTGTGTATCAATATCGGCAATATCATCGTTGCTGGATTGACTGTCTGATTCTACTTGAGTTTCAGTAGCGGATGCCTGCGTTGCTTGTTTCGGCTGTTTTTTCTTGCGCTTTGACTCACTTAGTCCATTAGGAAACAATTCCTGAAACTTTGCATTTCCTTCTTCCGTCCAATTCTTTTCGTTTTTCTTATACACCTGGCGAGTTTCTTTGTGTATAGCAACGCGCAACTCAGCGCCACTTGTACCTTTTATTTCAATACCACGCTGCGTGTATGTCTTTGTATCACTAAGACGCAGTTTCTCTTTTTTCTCTTTTTTCTCTTTTTTCTCTTTTTTCTCTTTTTTCTCTTTTTTCTCTTTTTTTTCCGCTTTACCTGAAAATTCACCAACTGTATATTCGTCGCTTTCTTCCATCACTACAAAATAAGCATCGCCATTATTTAATTTGATACTTACGCTGCGCCCTTCTGCTTTACCATTATGCAACCATTTAAATGAAACTTCGCAATTATCCGGCCCGTTGTAAATCGAAAAGCACGCCGGATTTACTTGATAATTCAAATGCTCTGTTTGAATAGACCAAGATTCAATACAGAAGTCGTTGTCTAAACAAGCATCGAATTGTCCGCTGATGTGCGATACAATATCAGAAACATCGCCTTCCAAATCATGCACCGGAAGTTGTTTACCACTTTCCATTGTAGAAATAGTGTCTGCAATAATGTCGATAACGTCTTTTCCGTATTTTTTCAAAACCACCACGCTGGCTTGTTTTTTTTCTTTGTTTTCTTTCATTTCAACTGTATTAATTTCATACATATAATGCTCGTTAAAAGTAGTAGTTAACTGTTTTAATTGAGCGTATGATATCGAGTTTGGGGAATAAAGATTGACTTGTTGTTTCGATTGCATCGTTAGTTTTAATTAGTTGTCTTGTAAATGGTTGATACGATTGTAGGATATTTGATGGTAGCGAATAGATGGTTGAACTAATTTAACAGTACCATTTTGTTGTCAATTTAATCAATTGTTAAAATAACTCACACATATTATTTTATTGTGTATAATAATGCTATTTACACCTTTGAATATTTAAGTTCGCACAAACAATGCGAAAAAAAAGAGGTTCAAAGTTAGGTCTTTTCATACCTGCGTAAAGTTTGATTATAGGCACTCGTTGAAGTGCTTTGATTACTTTTTTCTCTACATAAATAACTTGGTCTGTCTATGTTATTTATTGCGTTCTTTGCTATTTTGTAGATATTAGACGAACCATTGTGGTCCCTAGTAAAAACAATAGAACAAGCCATAAAATATGAAAAATTGGGGGCCGATCATATTTCTGCATCTACCCTATTTTTTAATTCAATACTTTCTTTTATTTTCCTTAAAGAATATTTATCGTAAAATACATAAAATGGCCGAAAAAAAGGCACCAAAAAAGGTTCCAAAAAAGGTTCCAAAAAAGGTTCCAAAAAAGGCTCCCATCGAACGATTTTTTTACTAAAAGTTTTTCAAAAATCGAAAATGGACAATTTCAAAATGTCCAAATCGCAAAATCGAAAAAACTTTTCAACAAAAAACTGTTCGATGGGAGCCTTTTTTGGAACCTTTTTTTTTATGGTCTCATTTGAAAAGTGACAAAAAATGATTTTTAAACGAGTTGTGGTTTGTAGGTAAAAAAACGGCCATTTTCGGGAAAAAAAGGCACTATTGGGGGAAAACGGTCAAAATGAAAAAAAGGCTCCCATCGAACGATTTTTTTCGAAAATTTTGCCTATTTTTGACAAAAAATTTCGAAATTTTTAAAAAGTGGGGAAAAACGTAGAAAAAAGTGTTAAAAAGTGTTAAAAAAGTGTTAAAGATTTTATTACACTTTTAAAATGAAACTACATCATAAAATCATAAAAATGTGGAAAATATGAAAGCATAAGAATTTTTTGCAAAGCGTAGAAAAAACGTAGAAAAAAGTGTTAAAAAAGTGTTAAATTTTGCAAATTTTGGCAAAAAAATCGGTGAATTTTGAAAAAAAGGCACCCATCGAACATAAGCATTTTTTCGATGGGTGCCTTTTTTGGAACCTTTTTTGGAACCTTTTTTTCAGAATTTACCCCCTTCTAGAAAATAGTGCCTTTTTTTCGATAAAATAATACTTATTTCGGCCTATTTATTTTAAATATTTGAATAGATATTAAAATAAATAATTTAGTATATATAATTGTAGAAAAATGGAGAAAAAAGTGTTAAAAAGTGTTAAAAATAAAAATAAGTTTTACTGCTCGCTATGTGACTATACTGCATCACAAAAGTCACATTATGAAAAACATATCGGCACTAAAAAGCATATAAGAATTGTTGAGATAAATGGAGAAAAAAGTGTTAAAAAAGTGTTAAAAAGTGTTACAACATTATATGCGTGTGAAATATGTAATAAACAATACAAAGACAGAAGCGGACTTCGTTATCATAAAAAGAAAGTATGTATTGGGCCGTCGATTGATAAATCAAACGCAGTAAACCACACCGACTTAAAAATAAATGATCTGTCGAATAAAGTGTCTAAGCTAGCAAATTCCATCAGCGAAGTTGTAGACAGTGGTATATTAGGACCGAAACAGGTAATAACAAACAACAATATTTCGATCAACTTTTTCTTAGATAAATATTGTAATAACGCACAAAGTCTTCAAGATTTTGTAGAAAATATATCATTTAAATTAAACGATATATTAAACGAAAATGAAATGATTGATAACTTTATATCTAAAAAAGTACTGAAAGATTTACAAGATATACCTATTACAGAACGACCGATACACTGCACCGATCAAAAACGGCGAAATTTTATGGTTAAAGATAAAAATGAAGGATGGGTAAAAGATAGTGTAGATACAAATGGCTCATTAAGTATGCAAGTAAATAACTTACATAACAAAGCATACATTAATTTTTATAGCGAATATGATAAAGAAAACCCTCTGCCACACAACACAGATGACGAAACGTTTAAATGCGAAATAGCATCTAAATTATTAAATTATGATAAAAAAGAAATCGTTAATAATATAGCGAAAACAGTTGACATTAAAAGTATATTAGAAATGCCAAATACAATAGAAGATGGTGATATAACTAACAACAATGATGTATAAAATAAAAAGTTAATATTTTTATTTACACATTTGAATATTATTGTGATACATAATTTAAATACGACCATATAAGTCCAATCTAGTTTCCGGTTCAATATTGCAATTGTCAGCCATATTTGAGTCACCCCATCCAATTACTTCTTCACTCGTGTAGTTGGACTTCAAATCATTTTTTATTATATTAGTACCCATCGTTCGCAATCGATCCATTTCTAATTTAATAAATGGCGTGATTGAATCGTGCCACTTTATTAGACCGGCTGAATTAACGATATATCTTATATTTGCCTTTTCTTTAGCTTGTTTATTTACCTTTTTAATAGAATCGCGCCATTTTTTGCGTGCCATCGAAATTTCATGTTTCATCCGCTTATCATGTTTTGTTTTCCATTTATTTATATCCTTTGTATATGTTTCCATTTCATCCAATATATTATTTCTATCTACAAGTTCAACTTCTATGATTTTTAACTCTCTGGCTGAGAATTTTAAATCATGTTTTACGCGCTCAACTGACTCCGTAAGAGAAGCAAGTTCTTGTTTTTTCTCAGCATTAACACGATCATAATATCTTAAACTGCCTCGTAATATCTGTAATCGCTCAAAAGATACACCGTTCAATCTGGATAGTGTATCTCTCAATTTACTATCTCGCGAAAATATATCACGACGACACATTGGACATGTGTTTTTTCCTTTAACATCTACCCATTTATAATAACATGAAGTGCACATATGATGATCGCACTTAGACATACAACATGAGTTTTTAACTGATGTAGGATTATAGCATATCGGACATTCGCTAATTGCTTGACTAACAATATATTCCATCTTATCTGACATTTCCTTTAACTTCGCAGTGTTTATATCGTTTAGTTCAGCGTTGCTATTTTGCAACGCTAATACAGAATTGATATCATTAAGTTGAGTGGTTAATTTAGCAGTATCATTTTCAACGTTACTCATATTTCTTGAATTTGTGAGTTTGTAATTATATAAAGGTATGTGTTTGTTATATTGTGTCGTATTGTGCGGTGTTAATGTTGAATATATATTTTTAACATAAAAAATATATATTTATTTACTTCAATTTAAGTTTCAACTTTTCAGGTGTCAGTTGTCGGTTTTAATATACTATATTTGTTTTGTTTATACATACATACCAAATGGAGGTGCACTCATACTATCATTTTTCTTTATTAAATGATTTACATTTGGTACAGTAACAGTATGAGGGAATTCAACCTTGAATGACTTCTCATTATCAAACAATTGTGTATCTTCATCCATAAGTCTATATAGATTTAACTTGGTATATATTATTTCCAATGCTCTCTTTAAATTTCTAACACCCTTTTCACCTTCTGTATAATTAGATATAATATGTGTCAAAGTTTCTTCTGGAAATATGATGTCTTCCTTTTTAAAATTCACATTTTTAATAATAGATGGTATTAAGTAGTTGTTGGCAATTGTAATCTTTTCTTTATTATTGTATCCTTTCGTTCGAATTTTATACATTCTATCCAACAAGATTTTATTTACCTTTGATTCGTCATTATAACTAAATATAAACAATACCTTGCTTAAATCAAAGTCGATGCTGGAAAAGTATTTATCATGGAACTGTGAGTTTTGTGTTAAATCCGTTAAGTGTGTTAATATACCTGCGATTTCTTCACCTTTAGGCGTATTACTGATTTTATCCAACTCATCAAAGTATATAACAGGATTCATACATTTACTGTTCAACAATATGTCTACAATTTTACCCCAAGAACTACCTTCATATGTATATGAATGTCCTTCTAGAAAACTACTGTCTGTTGCGCCACCCAACGCCAGAAAAGCAAATGGACGGTCCAATATTTTACTAATACCTTCTTTTACCAGCGTGGTTTTACCCGTTCCCATAGGACCTTGAATAGCAATCGCATTACCAACACTATCCGGATTTGAAATCCATTGGCCGACAATCTGCATTATCTGCATTTTGGCATCGTCCAATCCATACACTGCTCCATCAAGTGACTCTTTAGCTTCCAACATAAACTTTTTACATTTTTCAGGTCCATCGTCCATCTTAATAGGCAAGCTTCTGTTAATATTAAATGGTATCTTCATAAATGTATCAACCCATTGTTTAATTTTATAGTATTCACCACTTCCAGGATCCATGTAGTTTAAACTATTAATCTTTTTAATAGCCGATGATTTATATTCTACTGGAATATCTGATTCTATTAACTGTAAACGATATGGCGTTTCAACCTTATCATATTCGCTCAAATCTTTCATTTTCTTTAAAACCAATTTTTGTTGTTCCGGTTTTAATCCACTGAAATATTTATAATCGTTGACAGGAGTGCTTGTTTTTAAAAGTGTTTTAAACCTTGACAAATTTTTACTTTTCATTTTTTTATCTTCTCTTTTTTTATCCTTTTCATTTTTCTTTTCCAAAGCCTTCATCATATTTTCTATCTTTTTATCAAACGCCTTCTTGCCTTTTTTCTTCGTCTTTGACAATTTCTTCATTTCCTCTATCAACTCTTCGTATTCGTGGGTTTCCTTATTAACAGATTTCATTCTTGTAGATGGAACTTCTAATACATCGTCATAATCCTTGTTATTTAGACGTATATCATATGTAACTTCCATTTTCTTTGAAGAATGGTTTTTATAACGATTAACTTTTGTAACCTTGCCTTTATAAAATCCGTCCCAGTCTTTCATTTTAACCATCACAGTTTCGTCCTTTTTAAACTTTGTATCATTTTTTGATTTGTTTTTAGAATTTTTCTTTTCTTTGCTGTTACCAGCTTTGTCACTATCATCGTCATCTTCTTCACTGTCATCGCTGGTAATATATTCCTCAATATCGTCATATTCATCTCCATATTCATCACCATTTTTCATAAAATCACCAAATGACATCGATGACCCCATCATTTGCCCAAACCCATCTTCTTCACCGCCATCTCCATTACCAGTGGTAAATATAATGTTAAATTTCATATTCCCATCTTTTAACATATCCAATTCATCGTCGTCCAATTCATCGTCCTCGTTTTCTGGAAAATATTCACTATCACTATCGTCTTCATCGGTTGACGACGCTGTCTCCCATTCTGAACCACTCTCTTCATCTTCATCGTCATCTTCATCTTCTTCATCCCATTCGGTTTCACTTTCTTCTTCCGTTTCTTCTTCACTATCGGATTTGTTTTTTTTCTTTGCGACTGCCTTTCTTTTTGCAGTTGGTTTTTTCTTATTTAAACACGACTTAATTCCCCTTTTTGACTTTGATTTTACCTTAGACAATACTTTGTTTTCGTATTTACCTTTTTTCAACTTTTCAAACGAACGACGCAATTTAGATGATTTTCTATCCTCACGATCTGAATCATATCCCAATCCTGGCAACTTGTCTTTTTTTGATATCTTTTTTGATTTCGATTTTTTATGTGCTTCCTTAATCTTTTTTTCCTTTTCTTGCCTTTTAAATTGCGTTATTTTTTCCAATTGTTTTAACCTTTCCTTTTTGGTTTTTAAAGGAAATAAGTCAAGTATCATATCATTAATTTCCTTTGGAGATAAATCCATATGTTCGCGAGTCATATCTTCAATATGACTGTAATCACTTTCGGATTCACTGTCTGAAACACCATTTTGCTTTTTTGACAACATTTTCTTTGATTTATCGGAATCTTTTGGCATAATAATAATATTTGAATAATAAGTTTTATGTTATTTTAAAACAAAATGATTAATTGACATCAATTTTATGACTAATTATTAATAATGCTGTGTGTATGTTGGTATTGATAAAGATATATTTAATGAATGTTATTAAATAAAATTAAATTGATATAAATATATCTATAATCTCTTATAAATATAAAGATGAGTTATTCAGGAAAAAGTAGTGAGTTGCATCCGTCTAAAATTATCGGGATACAGTTCAGTGTATTAAGTCCTCAAGAAATAAGAAAAGGTTCTGTAGCAGAGATTACAAGTCGTGATACATATGCAAACAACAAGCCTTGTATCGGTGGTTTATTTGATCCGCGAATGGGTGTGTTAGACCCTGGACTATTATGTCCAACCGATGGATTAAATTACATGCAGACTCCCGGTTATTTTGGTCATATTGAATTGGCTCGTCCTGTATTCTATATACAATATCTTGAAATGGTAAAAAAAATATTGCGCTGTGTATGTTTTAAATGTAGTAAATTACAAATAAATAAGGAAAAACACAAACACATTTTAAAAATGAGTACCAAAGACCGATGGGACTATGTATTTTCAATTGCAAGTAAGGTCACGCGATGTGGTGAAGATATACATGGAGGTTGTGGTGCCTTACAACCACGAAAAATATATAAACAAGATTTAGCAACTATCTATGCTGAATGGCCTACGGTGGAAGGAGTTACGGATGAAAACGGTCAAGATTTAAAAGAAAAACCTACTGTTCGTATAACTCCGGAAATGGTGATTAAAATGTTTAGACGATTTACGGATGAAGACATCCATTTTATGGGATTTAGTCCTGTATGGTCTAGACCAGAATGGTTTGTGTGTCAAGTGTTGGCGGTGCCTCCTCCAGCGGTGCGACCTTCTGTAAAACACGACGCACAACAAAGAAGTGAAGATGATATATCACACATCATCGTTCTTATAATTAAAATCAACAATACCTTAAAGGATAAACTAAAATCCAACGCACCGGCAAAGCAATTGGAAAATTGGACCACCGTATTACAATATTATGTTGCAACTATGGTAGACAACAGAATACCAGGTGCAGCACCGGTTGCACAGCGTTCTGGGCGGGCATTAAAGTCGATTAAAGAACGTCTTATTGGAAAACAAGGTCGTGTAAGAGGTAATTTAATGGGAAAGCGGGTTGATTATAGCGCCCGTTCGGTTATTGGACCGGATCCTCAGTTAAGTATCCGAGAATTAGGCGTTCCTATTAAAATTGCGAAAAACATTACATTTCCAGCAAAGGTAAATAAGCGCAATATTAACTTCCTTACAAAGATGATGTTGAATGGACCCGATAAGTATCCAGGAGCAAATATATTACAGCGTGAGAATGGCGAAAGTATCTCGTTGCGATATGTTGATCGTAATTCTGTGAAGCTAGAATACGGTGATGTAGTCCATAGACATATGTTAAATGGTGATCCTGTGTTATTTAATAGACAGCCGACACTACACAGAATGTCTATGATGTGTCATATTGCTAAAATAATGAAAGAAGGTAATACATTTAGAATGAATGTAGCAGACACTAAGCCGTATAACGCCGACTTTGATGGTGATGAAATGAATTTGCATATGCCACAAGATGAACAAAGTCAAGCGGAGTTGCTTCATTTGGCGGCTATTCCTCACCAAATCATTAGTCCAGCAAACAACGCATCTATTATTGGAATATTTCAGGATTCTTTATTGGGTTGTTATCGTTTTACACGACAAGATATCCAGTTTTCATCGCGTGAAGCAATGAACTTAATGATGTCTAATAATAAGCCTAATATTGAGTTGTTTAGAGATCCTAATAAAAAAACAACTAATTTTGAGTTGCTCTCTGACATTATGCCTCCGATGTCTGTTAAATTTCCCAATTCACAATTTGATTCAGATGAAGATAGAAGAACCACAAACAATATAGTGGAAATTGTGAACGGGAAATATTTGCGAGGACAATTGGATAAGGGTGCTTTGGGCGGTGGTTCAAAAGGGTTGATTCAAAGTATATTTAATGACTTTTCACATATTAGCTCTTCTGATTTCATAGATCGCATTCAATTTCTTGTAAATGACTATATGAAAACCAGTTCTTACAGTGTAGGTGTAAGTGATTTAATCGCTGATGGCGAGACAAATAAAAAAATCACAACCGTGATGTCTTCTAAGAAAAAAGAAGTTTATAATTTGATTGACCAACTACGATTATCTGTATTTGAAAACAACACCGGTAAATCAAATTCCATCGAGTTTGAAACAAAGGTTAATTCAATATTAAATAACGCACAAGAAGAAGCCGGTAAGATTGGTCGAAAAAGTTTATCAAAAGACAATAGGTTCCTTATTATGGTAAATGCAGGTAGTAAAGGTTCCAATATCAATATTTTGCAGATGGTCTCTTGTTTGGGTCAGCAAAATGTGGATGGTAAGCGTATTCCATATGGATATGAAGATAGGACTTTGCCGCATTTCAAGAAATATGATGACTCGCCGGAAGCCAGAGGATTTGTGGAAAGTTCATTTATACAGGGGCTTACACCGGAAGAGTTGTATTTTCATGCTATGGGCGGACGCGTCGGCTTAATTGATACAGCCGTTAAAACATCGCAAACTGGATACATTCAGCGACGATTGATTAAAGGATTGGAAGATTTAAAATTAACATACGATATGACGATCCGAAATAATAAAAATAAGATTATACAATTTTCATATGGCGATGATAATATTTCACCGATGAATGTTGAAAATCAATCGTTGCCATTGGCCAAGATGACGCTGGAAGATATTTACATGCATTATCAAATTCCTAAAAATATCAAAGATGACGATATATTATCGGTGTTTACCAAATCAGCGATTAACAAAATGAAGAAAGAAAAGGTGAAGTTAAGTAATAAAACAAAGGAAATGATTGATACGATGGTAGATGTTAGAGATGATTTGATTAAACATGTATTTAATTATGAAGGAAATGCAACGGTCCATATTCCAGTACATTTTACCAGATTGTTAAATAATGTGATCGAGCAATTGTCATTAAAAAATAATATGGTAGACATTACGCCAATGGAAACATATACTATAATCGATGAAGCATATAAAAAGTTGGAACATAATGAATTAACAAAGCCATCTCAGTTGTTTAAAATTGCTTGGTATTACAATTTGTCTCCAAAGAAATTATTAATCATGCACCGTTTCACTAGAAAGGCGTTAGATATTTATATTGAATTATTGATTTACAACTATAAAAAAGCCATCGCCCATCCAGGAGAAATGTGTGGCATGATAGCAGCACAGAGTATAGGTGAACCAACTACACAGATGACGCTGAATACTTTCCACTTTGCAGGGGTAGCCAGTAAGTCAAATGTCACTCGTGGTTTGCCTAGAATCGAAGAAATATTGTCGTTGTCTGAAAATCCCAAAAACCCTTCTGTTACTATTATGTTAAAAGATCAAGACAAAGAAAACATTGAAAAAGCACAAGAGTTGAAATACAAAATGGAATATACTAATTTGCGTGATATAGTTGACACAGTTATGATATGTTTTGATCCTAAAAAGGATGACACGTTAATTGATAGTGATAAAGAGGTTGTTAACCGATTCTTAGCATACGAATCAATGATGTGTCAATTAGGAGCAGAAGAAGGCGATATTAGCACGAGTAGTGAATTTTCAAAATGGATTATTCGATTTGAAATGTCAAGAGAGCAAATGTTGGATAAAAACATTACTATGGATGATGTTGATTTTGCCATTAAAAATGCAATGAAAGATGAAATACAATGTATATACAACGATTTCAATGATGAAAACTTGATATTTAGAATTCGCATAACATCAAACACTCAATACAAACACAGTAATTTAGATCAAACGGATGAAATATTTAAGTTGAAAAACGTGCAAAATCAATTATTGGATAATATTATTTTGAGAGGTGTTAAAAACATCCCAAAAATCATATTGAGAAAAGTGGTTAACTACATGACAAAGGAAAGTGGAAACTATGTTCCAAAAGATATTTGGGTATTGGATACAGTTGGCACTAACTTAATTGATATATTGGCACAAGATGAAATTGATGTCAATAATACTACAAGTAATGATATTCAAGAAGTGTATAAAACGCTCGGAATTGAAGCAGCTAGACAATCTATTTACAATGAATTGCTGGAGGCGATTGATGGCACATATATAAACTACCATCATACGTCTATGTTAGCGGATAGAATGACTTGTTCTAAAAAGTTGATAAGTATATTTAGACATGGCATTAATAATGATGATATTGGTCCAATCGCAAAAGCATCGTTTGAAGAAACCCCCGAAATGTTCTTAAAGGCGGCTAGACATGCTGAATTAGATTTAATGACAGGAGTATCATCTAATATAATGTGTGGTCAATTTGGATATTTTGGAACAGGTAGTTTTCAAGTATTATTAAATACACAGAAATTGAGCGCTATTCAATCGTCGGTTGAATATAAAAAGAAGTCATCGGTGGAAGATATATTGGATGAAGATGAAAGCGGTGAATGTAGTGTTAATAACATATCAATCGCCAATACAACTGTAAACTTAAATGAAAGTAATACAGGACAATTAGATGATGATTATGATTTAGACATATAAATAAAATAAGGTATAAAGTAGTTAAATAAGGCTACACCGCAAATTAAACAAATAACAGTAAAATAAAATAAAAAAATATAATAACATAATAACAATTATATTTTTTATTTAGTTAGCGTTTTCATTATATATACAATATTTTTATATTACCATTATGTATTAAAGAAAATGGCAAATAGTATAATTTATTATTTAAAAAGGGTCTATAATAAAGAAGGCAAAGAACCTCATATATCTTGTTTTTTAAATTTCTTGAAAAGTGATTTAATGTTTTTTTACACTTATGCTACATTATGTGGTAATCCAATTGAAGGAGAAGAAGAATTATTAAGAAAATACATGAAAGCAAAACAAACCAAGGATGCCCTACGTAGATTTATATATTTATGCAAAATAAAAAAAGCAAAGAAAAGTGTCGAATATGATTTGTATTTTAATTCGCTAGATATGATTAAACCACATCAAAAAATGGAATTGTTTTCAAACAACACCATATATTATTTTAGATTAAGCGACATCATAAATATGTGGGTGAGTTGTTTACTTAAATGTGATAACATGTTTTGTTGTCCAATTAAAATGAAAAACCCATATACAAATATTGAATTTACGGATTTGAATTTGCACAATATATATCAAAGTATTTTGTGTAGCCATTACCAAATACCTAAATGGATTACGTTTTTTTTCGAAGCAGATTTTAATATAAATACGTTTTCGTTTAATAATTACACCTTATTAAAAGAGGTTGCAATTGATGACTTTATGAAAAATGGCTCGACCTTTGAAAAATTTGAAAATATCATTAATATGACACATGAATATAGAGAATATATAGATTACATTACAATTGATACACCCGCTACATTTGTAGAAAAACGACGGATTGTTAGAAAGTTGTCTCCTTTTTTAAAAAATTATTTATATGGAGAATATAGTTGCCATCCTGTAAAGAAAAAACGGTGTAAAAATCTGGCGAAACGAGGATTGAAAAAATATTTTGATGAAAATGATGATATACAAACTTATAGACATCGCCCATTTCCTATTAGATTGTTAAATAGTAGTTTAGGCGAACAACCCGATTATAGAATTAGTCGACGAACGTCGGTGTTAAATGGTATTACATCTAGAATTAATTTAAATTTGCGGCAACCTCCACCGCCGCCAATTACATTACCTTCCATCGCTGAAACCAATATAGTATCATTAAATCCAAACGAACAAATAGAACATTCTACCCAACACAATACCAATACAGTAGCACAACCTCCGCCAATTATAAGGACTACAAGAGATGACCGTGCCATTGTTGGAAATCATCGTAACGGGAGTTTATTTAATTTAAATCTAAATAGGCTACACACTGTAGACCCTTTCTCTCCCAGTTTCACTTTAGATAGAACTCCCCGCCGTGCAAATCGAACTAATAGTAATACGACAAACTCATTTAACATGCGAATGTTTAATCGATAAATAAAATATCATATATATGTTATCTTATTTATTGCCTTATTTATTGCCTTATTTATTGCCTTATTTATTGCCTTATTTATTGCCTTATCTATTGCCTTATTTATTGCCTTATTTATTTTTTAATTTTAATTTTAATTTTAGGATTTTTCTTACCTTTGTCTTTTTTATCTTCTTTAAATTTCTCAAATTCATTTTCAAATGATTCATATACAGTATAATCGTTGA
>Ga0222718_10003212_pt1 | contig 14119 bp, 9 predicted proteins | sample C33_27DmetaG_FD_165045 | JGI IMG/M metagenome (GOLD analysis project Ga0222718, IMG submission 165045) | Estuarine water microbial communities from San Francisco Bay, California, United States - C33_27D | ecosystem: Environmental > Aquatic > Marine > Unclassified | place: USA: California... | reverse complement strand
CATAAAAATAAGTGACCAAGAAATTGATAGAACATATAGTGACTATTACTATATCTGGAAAGAATTAACTATGAACGATGAAAAAAAAGAATTATTAAATGAAATGGTGGGAAATGTAGCTTCAATGTATGATCCAGCTAATGGTCAAGGTAATAATAGTACTTATCCAAGCATAACTAGCGGTGATTCTAATTCTGCGGTCTCTTCTAGATGGAGTAATATGAATACTGCCAATATTATTAAATTTTCTCAAAAAACAAGCGCAACTTACCCTTCAATTAAAACAAGAACAATAAGAGTTCCATTAAATTTTTGGTTTTGTAATGACGTTGGCTTGGCACTTCCATTAATCGCTCTTCAATATAGTAAAGTAAGTTTCGAAATAGAGATGAAAGCTTTTAGAGATTTATATACTATATTGGATGTGGAATCTCTTAATACTAATAGCATATCAAAACGAATAAAACCTACTGATACATCTAAATATAATATGAATAATTTTTCATCTAATTATAATTTTAATATATCACCAAAATTAGAAGGCGAATATATATTCTTGGATGATGAAGAACGTAGAAGATTTGCAGTTAATGATCATGACTACTTAATTAAACAAACACGAATTACGGAACCTACAGGTGTTATCATAAGTTCGACAAAAGAAGAAACTGAAGTAAAATTAAGTGCCGCATTTAATCCTGTGTCTCATCTAGCATGGGTAATAAAACGAGATGATATGCCAAAGGTAAATGAATGGAATAATTATACTAATTGGATATATCCTAATGTGCCTCCTGATTCTCACACACACACAAATCAGCAAAAAAAATATAATTTTGATGGATCATCTAATTTATTTTATAATGAAACGGAATCAAGTCATTTAGATTTATATGCTCCAAGTTCATTTAAGAAGCATATTTTAACTAATGTAAGATTAGAATTTGATGGAACTAATAGAGTAAATAAAACGGCCGATTATTTTAAAAATCAGCAAATATATCAACATTTTGATAATAAACCAGATGATGGTATATATGTATATTCATTTAGTTTAAAACCAAATGAATATCAACCATCAGGAAGCTGTAATTTTTCTAGTATAAATAACACAAAACTTTATTTATCACAAGATATAATAGAAGGATTTACATTTTATTCGCATAAGGCATATGTTTACATAATAAGCTATAATATACTTACAATAACAAATGGTATAGGAAATATGAAATTTAGTAATTAGTTTAATTTATATTTAAAATGTATTTCTTTCATTATATCTATATTAATGATCACAAATGCTGATATAGTTTGCGGATTATCATGGGGGTGATGAGGCTAAAGGAAAAGTAGTATCATCGTTAGTTTCTAATAAAAATTATGATTGGATTTGTATATGGTCTGGAGGATCTAATGCCGGTCATACAATTTATCATAATGGAAAAAAATATGTAACACATATTGTTCCAGCTGGTATTTTTCATAATGTAAAATGTTATATAGGACCAGAATGTTATGTAAATATCGACGATTTAATAGAAGAATTAGAATATTTAAATAATGCTGGATTTAACACGGATTTGGTTAAAATATCTGGTACTGTTCACTTAGTTACAGATCAACATAAGCAAGAAGATGTAGCAAAATACTCTATTACACAAGGTTCAACCTCAAAAGGTATAGCTCCATGTGCTAGAGACAAATATGGTCGGACCGGATCCCAACTAGTAACCAATTTTTTGCTAATGAAATTGCTTAATAAATATCCAAATATATTGATGTCTAACGATGATCTTTATGGAAATATTTTATGTGAAGGAGCTCAGGGGTTCTGGTTAGATATAAATCATGGGAACTATCCATATGTTACTTCAAGTCTTACATTACCGTATTCCGCGTGTTCACTTGGATTTCCACCACAAAAAATCCGAAAAATTTTTGGATGTTGTAAATTATATGATACCAGAGTAGGTGTAGATCCAAGTTTTCCCGAACCTTCAGATAACGATATATCTAAGATAAGTGAAATAGGAGACGAAGTTGGTTCAACTACAGGCAGATTAAGACGTATTAATTGGTTAGATTTAAATAAATTAATAATTGCTATAAATGTTTCTGGAACAACTAATTTAATTATATCTAAAATTGATGTAATCAAGAATTTAGGGATATTCAAATATTATTTCAAAAATACTTTAGATAGCTTTGGTAATTGTACAGATATGGTAAACAATTTAAAAAATATACTTCATGAAAATTGTCCATTACTATTAGACATAAAATTATCTGAATATAAATTTAATATTTAGGTTATCATTATATTTATTTAATAATTATAATGGTTAAAAAGTTTTCCTTTTCAAGAAAAACAAAAAAAACAAAAAAAACAAAAAAAAGGAAGAGTCTAAGAAAAAATAGACGAATTTCCAAGCTTAAATTTAGACTATATGGATCAAAAAAATTTATCAAATACGTATGATCTTGTTATCTTATTATCTTTATTTGTCCAGTAATATAATTAAAAAGTGTATTTTTAAGCATTCCTGTAGGTGCCGATGAATTTTTATTTATTAATCTTAGAGCAAAAAGAATCTGATTTGTTTGAATTTTATTTAATTTTCTAATAATTTTATGTAGCTTTACAATTTGATCAATATTATTTAATTCATACATTATGGAAATAAGATCTAGTAATTTTTTTTTAGATAATGTTTTCGGATTACTTTTTTTTGGTCTACTTTGAACTGTGTTTTTAAAGTATTTAGGAATTGTGTTAGAAGTATTAATATCATTTTTTGGAGTACGCTTTTTTGTAGGTGTTTTTCTTTTTGATAAAGTACTTGTGTTTTTTTGTTTAATAGGAAATACTATTTTATTTGACTGAGAATTATTCTGGATTGATTGTTGAGGCACTGGCTGAGGCACTGGCTGAGGCACTGGCTGAGGCACTGGCTGAGGCACTAGCTGAGGCACTGGCTGAGGCACTGGCTGAGGCACTTGTTTAGCTTGTGGCTGTTGAGGCAAGGTGTCAAGATAATCAAATCTCCTTGTTTTTTTCTTTTTATTAATAATGTCTTTTACTCTATCCGAGGAAGATAATATTTCCTTATAAAGCTGTTTTTTTGACATTTTTTTCTTATTAGACGTACTTTTAGATTTGCTAAAGTCAATATCGATAACTTTTATATTATCCATTATATAGTGATTATAAAAATAAAAAAAAATTTTAACTAGCTTTGTATATAAAGCTTTTTTTCTGTATTTCTTATATGAATGATATGAAAAAGTGTAATAAGTGTGGTAAATTCTTTTCCGCAGATGAAATTGATAACCATAATTTAGTTTGTTCCTATGCTTTTAGTAATGAGGATTACATGAATTTAATACCATGTGAATTTTGTGATGAACTTATAAGTATAGAGGATTATGAATCGCACGTATCAAGATGTAGTAGAAGAAATTTTCCTTTAAGTTTTAATCAAGATACACATGAAGTAGATGATGTTACTAGACAAATTCAAAATGATCCAATAGCAAGAGCATTATTTAGAATGTTTATAGGTGATAATATTACAAATACAACAAATCCCTCACAAGATGACTCTAGTTCTTTGTTATCTCAACAGCAAAATCAGACTCAGAATCAGAATATATCGGAAAATAATACTACAAGTTCTATTGAAAATGGAACTCCATCTGTAAGTCAACCCAATTTAAGTACAATTTATGATAGTAATATTGATTCATCACAAAATGATGTTGAAATAGTATATGATAGAAATATATCAGAATCTGATATAGATCAAGACAATTCTCAAAATGATAATATCGAAGAAGATCAAATTTCAGTCGATAATTTAGAAAATCAAAATGAAATACCAAATCAAGCAGATAATCAGCCAAATATTTCACATGATCAACAAAATAGTTTAGGTTCAAGACAGTTTTTTGTTAATATCAATCCAAATAATCAATCTAATATTGTAGAAGGTGAAAATATTATTAATATTCTTGATAGTTTAATTAATAATTTAAATAATATCAATTTACAAAATATTCCACAAAATATAGGCAATATTCAAATTAATACAGATTTAGATTCATTTAATTCATCATTTGACTTTGAAAATTATGAAGAACTTTCTAATTTACAAGATGTAGAAGTAGGTGTTTCAGATATCGATAAAATATCGGAAATGTCATTTGAAAAAGTTGAATGTCCGATTTGTTGTAATGAATGTTTATTGTCAAGAAAAACTAAATGTGGTCACTTATTCTGTGATGGATGTTTAACCGAATGGTTAAAAACTAGCAAAAAATGTCCTAGTTGTATGGTTGAATTAGAGTAATTATTTATAAAAAAATATTTTATTATAATATAATAATGACCGCAACAAATCCTGCTTCTAATGGTTCAAATCAGAATGTTTATATGGCGCCGTTAAATGATTACGAAGCATTATTTAAAATAGATTTAAATTTTGATATGAATGTATCTGATATGGATGATACAGTTTTATCTGACTATATAACTAGAGTTATTCAAGGACATCCATATTATGTAAGTTTGGATAATGTAGTTGATATCCTTGTTGACGAAAATTCAAATAAAGTAACACTCATTGTTTCAAACCGAGAAGTTGGTGATCATATAGTTGGTGTTTCAAATAATAATACAGATGAAATAAATAATATGTATAATAACATTGCTCCTCTTGGAGCTACTCAAAAAAGATTATCATTGATTAATGCGAATTATAAGGATAAAAAATATATTATGGAAACAACCAATGAAAATGGTGAACCAGTAATGTATGAATACGATTTTAAAGGATTCAAACATGCGAAAAGTCTTTATAAAGATGAAAGTATAAAATTTGGCGAAGATCGTGTTAGACACTTTTTAAAAAATACAAATGGTAATCCATATTTTTATGATGAATATATGAATTCTACTATTGTCTATACACCAGAAGAACAAGTTCAATTCTTACAAAAACGGGTTAATTCTTTAGAAGGTAAGCTTTATGGTGAGGATGTTGATCCAAATAATGTAAGTGGTGTTAAGGATATGTTACAAAAATTACCAGTAAGTAATGATAATAATACATCTACTCATGCTTCTTTAACAACCGCATCAACACTTCTTCATCCTAATGTTACAACTGGTGCTACTATAACTACAACAACTTCAATTCCTACACCATCAGTTTTAGGAGTAAGTAACAATATGTTAAATGATACAAATCGTAGTTTTCAGGCAAATTTAAATATGAATCCTAATGCTACTATCCCGCATACATTTAGATCATTAAATGATAATATTATTAATAATGTTAATTTACAGACTAATGAAAATATTGTTGGTGCTAGTACTCAAGGAGTAAACTTCGGAAATGATACCATTGTTACACAGGCTGCTACTAATCCTTCTGCCGCCACTAGAGCCGCAACCAGAGCTGCCAATAATGTAGTTGCCACTAGAGCCGCAACCAGAGCTGCCAATAATGTAGTTGCTACTAGAGCCGCAACCAGAGCCGCCAATAATGTAGTTGCTACTAGAGCCGCAACCAGAGCCGCAAATAATGTAGCTGCTACTAGAGCCGCCACCAGAGCCGCCGATAATTTAGAACAAACTGTAAAAGTAGATCCAAATAATATGGACAATAATCGTTTTAAAAATGTTACTATGCAGATAACTAACAAAATTAATAGTAATAATTTAGCCAATGCTAATTCAAATTCTGTTAGTGAAGAAGACTTAGATACGGAATTAAAGAATATTATATCTGATATCAAAGAAATAGAGAATGATACAGATTCCAAAAATTACAGAATCACAGTTGGAATTATTCTTGCTATTCTTATACTCATACTTATCGGTGTAATAATATACTTTGTTGTATCAAATAAAGAAACTAATCAATTAGTAAATACAGTAACAAATAACATTTCTAATAAAATAAATGGAAATAATAAAAAGGTAAATAATAGACAAAATCTTAATAAAGGAAATAATCTTAAAAGAAACGGCAATCAGTAATTATTTAACTTATTTTTTTTAAAATAATATATTTTATATTTATAATGATACTACCATTATTAGTCTTTATCGTGGTAATAATTATAATTGCTATTTCCTTAAAAACGGAGCATTTTCAAAGTAGTACTTCCTCATCAAGTTCTATGACACAAGCTGCTACTCCAGCTGTAACTAGACCGGTAACAGCATCAAACGTTACATTTTTAATTAATGCTGATATCACATCACCATTAATGTCTACAACACAACTAGCCAATTTTATAGATTTTTTGAAAACGCAAGTTGTAAATAGTTTTAGTATACCTGATTATCAATTTACTATTAGTCATTCTCGTGTTGAAGCTGAAGATGAAGATGAAGATCAATCAAGTAATCAAAACACACCAACACAAACTTCCAATAATCCGACTAATCCGACTGATACATCACAATCCGTTTTAGTAACACCACCAAGATTTAATACTTCTATAGAAATAAGATTTACAAATCGTTTGGATGTGAATGTTGTTTCAGAAGGAATAGACAATATGAAACTGAATCTATTTGGTGGTGTAAATTCTTTTTTTTATAATATACAACAAAATACTAGTGGATTTTCTACTGGAGCCATACAAATATCTCTAGTTGATACTGGTGAAACCGAATTGATTAATCAAGGAACCTATGTTTCTGGATCAAATGTCGTAGATTCGGACGAATCTGATAATACAACTCCATCTACAACACAGCCAGTACATAGACTAAATAAAAAAACAATTTTATCTAAAAGTTCATGTGTGAACACTGAAGATAAATGTAATGTAGGTTATAAACCTTTCAGTTATTTAGAATTTAATCACAATAAAAAGACCGATAAACCATATACAAATCGTGAAAAAACAACTCTAAAAACTAGATTTAAAGAACGTTGCGATAATGAAGAAGACGCCGAAGAAGTTTTTTGCTGTGATGCTAATGATACTAAATTAGATAATGTATACAGTTACATTCCATCTGAACTAAGATCTAAATTTAAAAATGTAGTTATCGACAAGTGTAATAATAAAATTAATAGTGTTAAGGTATGTGATGGAACAAATTGTAATGGTGAAGATGATAATCCAAGACAGGCAACTGCTTATGAACTATGTAAATTACAAAATGTAAACGATACAGATATCAATGAGCAAGGTATTGTAAATATGAGCAAACTTATGCCAGATTGCTATGAAGGAAAATGCGAAGATGTTGGCAAACTGTTAGAATTAGATCCTGAAGATCAAAATGTACGTATTACAGATCATTACTATTTGATTGATGCGATTAAAAATAATAATGTTGAATATTTGAAGAGTTATTATCATGACAAAAAAAATAATGTAAATGATAAATTAGAATATGGTTATCCAGGAAATACTGTATTACACCAAGCAATTTTTGATCATATGGATGATGTAGTTCAATATTTATTAACACTAAAAGTTGATTTATCTAAAGTTAATAAAGATGGTAATAGCTCGTTTCATATAGCATGTTTGAAAGGTAATTATGATGCGGTTCATCAATTATTAAAGTTAGGAGCATCAATTAATTGTACAAATAATCATTCAGATACACCACTTCATTGTGCGATGAGGTCGGGATCCTATAATACTGCTCTTATACTACTTAATAATGGTGCGAATATGGTTTTAAGTAGTAAGAATAAATATGGTGAAATACCTTTACATACGGCGGTTGTTAGCAAAAAGAAAAATCAAAAAATTGTGGAATTATTAGTTGAGTATGGTTCTCCCGTTCATAGTAAAAATAATTATGGAAAAACTATTCTTGGATCTTTATTAAATGAAGAGAAGACAATTGTTAGAGAAACAATGCGGACATTTTTACAACGGATGTATTATACTAAATATGACGAAGAGAAATATGATGAAATGCTCCAAAAACATCCTGAAATTAGACCATTTGAAATAGACACCGATATTCCAGAAAAATTACAAAAAGATTATAAAAATTATGATTCTAGAATTAATTATAAAGAATTAATCAAATACGATGATGAATTTGTTAATGATAGAGATTTATATTTAGAAAAAGACACTCGCGCATTAAAAGCCAATATTGATAATAAATATTTTGATGATGATAAAGTTGCCCAAAATAATGATTTGGAAGAAACATTTGTCGGTAATAATTCTAATAATGATTTAGTTGATTTACCCAAAAATAATAATAATCGAACTAATATGGAAAAGAAAATGAATAATTCAATACTAAAGAATGCTGATAAATTTGTTATGGTATCTACTTTCACTGCTCTGATTATGTTAATTATAGTCATTTTCTTTATTTACTTAAAGAAATGAGTAGTTATTATTATTTATTTATTTAAAGTTAATTTTATTTATAAATAAAGAAAATTGATTTCTTTTTCTTCCACATTAAACTAATTAAAGTATGTCTCAAAAACTTAATTTCGACAAAGATACGTGGGATGTTATTCGGTTATATTTTGAAGACAAAAATGTATTAGTTAAGCACCATATTGAGTCATTTGATGATTTTATGGATAAAAAGATCAGTGAAATTATAAAACAATTTAATCCATTATCTATATATAATAATTATAATGTAGAAAGAAATGTTTATGAAAATGAAATAAGAATTGAATTTGGAGATGTGTATTTTACAAATCCGATGATTCACGAAAATGACGGTTCAACTAAGCTTATGACACCATATTTAGCTCGTATGAGAAATATGTCATATTCATCTCCTATTGCTATAGATTTTACTGCTACAATAATCAAAGAACCACAGGGCGAAGCAAAGGAGATTAGTTCTAAGAAGATATCTAAAGTTAATATTGGTAAAATTCCAATTATGGTAAAATCAAAATATTGTGTTCTTTCCCAGAAAAAAAACATCAAAAATGATGAATGTTTGTATGATTACGGAGGTTATTTCATCATTAATGGAAATGAAAAAGTATGTGTTTCGCAAGAGAAAATAGCAGAAAATAAGGTTTATGTGTTTAAGACAAATAAATCCCCTTCTCCAAAATATAGTCATATTGCGGAAGTTAAATCAGTAAGCCCAAATGGATTTAATACTCCTAAGAATCTTAGTGTAAGACTAACAAATCGTGATAGTTGTTTTGGGAAAACTATTAAGGTTAATATACCGCATTGTAAGGCAGATATTCCACTTTGTGTTCTATTTAGAGCCTTTGGAATTGAAAAGGATAAAGAAATCGTTAAGAATATCATTTATAATATTAATTCGGATCACGAATTTCTTAATTGGCTTAAACCTAGTTTGGAAGAAGGTGCTATTGTATCGTCACAAAATGAAGCAATCGAATATATTCTTAAATATTCGGTGATTTTAGGTCAACCAAAAGATATTCGTATAGATCGTGAACGTAAAGTTGTGTTATTTCGTGAAATGATTGAGCGCGATGTATTGTCTCATGTTGGCAAAGACTTATCTAAAAAGGCAATTTATCTTGGTTATATGGTATCAAAATTATACAGTTGCTATTCTGGAAGAATTCAGTATGATGACCGAGATAGCTATTCTAACAAGAGGGTCGAAACTACTGGTAATCTTATGGCAATACTTTTTAGACAGTATTTTACTAAACTTGTAAAAGACATGCGTAACAGCATTATGAAGGAACTCAATAGCAATCCTTGGCAAGATGATGGTAATCTTAATATAGATGTCGTAATTAATAATAATAATTTGTATAAGATTCTTAAATCTACAACTATAGAAAGTGGATTGAAATATGGTTTGGCTACAGGTAATTGGGGGATTAAAAGTGTCAATACTAAAGTTGGTATTGCTCAAGTACTAAACCGACTAACTTACACAAGTACTCTTTCGCATCTTAGAAGAGTTAATACTCCTACCGAAAAAACTGGTAAATTGGTTGCTCCAAGAAAGCTTCACAATACTCAGTGGGGAATAATTTGTCCGACTGAAACCCCAGAAGGTGGTTCTGTAGGTTTGGTTAAGAATATGGCAGTAATGACTCATATTACTACTGAGAGTCCACCAGATATTATCTGGAAATTGCTTGAAGAATCCGAGTATACAGAAAGTGTCGACATTTCTAAATTAGATGAATTATATGGAAAATCTAAAATATTCGTCAATGGTGTATTTAATTACACCTGTTCAAATGTATCTCTATTATATAAATACATGGTTCATTTGAAACGTATGGGTGTGATTAATGTTTTCACATCCATTTCATTTAATCCTGATCTTAATGAAATTAATGTTTACACTGATTCTGGACGTTGTTGTAGACCTCTATATATAGTGGATAATGGTTTAATCAGAATAAATAAAACTCATATTCAACAAATACAATCACGAAAATATGATTGGCCTAATTTGCTTATTGGAAGTCTGCCAGGAATAACCATCGATATGTCTCACGACAATGAGTCTGACCATAGTCATAAATTATCAGAAGGTGTAATTGAATATATCGATACTGAGGAAAGTGAGCATAAATTGATAGCAATGACTTCTGCCGATCTAAAGAAAAAAGATACAAAATTCTCTCATTGCGAAATTCATCCATGTCTAATTTTAGGTGTTCTCGGTTCGATGATTCCTTTTTCAAATCATAATCAGTCGCCTAGAAATACGTATCAATCAGCTATGGGTAAGCAAGCTATGGGAATCTATATGACCAATTATAGAAAACGTATGGATACCATGGCTCATATTCTCAATTATCCTAATAAACCTCTGGTAAATACTCGTATTGGTAGATTGTTACCTTCGGATAATGTTCCTAATGGTTTGAATGTAGTAGTAGCAATTTGTACCTATACGGGTTATAATCAGGAAGATTCTGTGCTACTAAATAAATCGGCGGTAGATCGTGGTTTGTTTAATTCAACATTCTATAGAACATATAAAGATGATGAAAAGAAAATTCAATCATCTGGACAAGAAGAACGATTCATGAAACCAGATCGGAGTTTAACTAAATCAATGAAGCCTGGAGTGTATGATAAACTTCAAGAAAATGGTTTTGTTCCAAAAGATACTTATGTAGATTCAAATGACATAATTATCGGAAAGGTAATGCCAATCAAAAATAAAAATAAGCAAGAAAAGTATATTTATAGAGATATTTCGACATTTCTGAGAAGTAATGAATCTGGATTTATTGATGAAATTTATACAGAACGTAATGGAGAAGGTAATAAATTCTGTAAAGTTCGTGTTAGAACTCCCAGAGTTCCAACGATTGGAGACAAATTTTCATCAAGGCATGGACAGAAGGGAACTTGTGGATTAATTTTGGATGAACAAGATATGCCATATACTAAAGATGGTATCCGTCCAGATATTATTGTAAATCCACATGCTATTCCTAGTCGTATGACTATTGCTCAGCTAATAGAATGTATTTTAGGTAAAACCTGTTCTGTAGTCGGAGGCTTCGGTGATGGTACATCTTTTATGCACACAAATGTTGAAAATGTTATGAGACAGCTAGAACTCAATGGATTTGAAGGTAATGGAAATGAAGTTCTTTATAATGGATTTAATGGAAAACAACTTGATTGTAAGATATTTATTGGACCAACTTACTACCAAAGGCTTAAGCACATGGTTGAAGACAAGATTCACTCACGTTCTACTGGACCAATGGTGTTGCTTACACGGCAGCCAGCTGAAGGTAGAGCTCGTGATGGTGGGTTACGTTTTGGTGAGATGGAGCGTGATTGTATGATTGCTCATGGTAGTTTAAAATTTCTGAAAGAAAGAATGATCGACGTCTCAGATAATTATAGAGTATTCATTTGTAAGTGTTGTGGATTAATTTCAGCAGTAAATCCAGAAAGAAGTATCTATAGCTGTGAAAGTTGTGATAATTATGTTGACTTTGCTGAGGTTAGAATTCCATATGCCTGTAAATTGCTGATTCAAGAGTTGGAAAGTATGAGCATTGCTCCGAGATTCCAAACAAATTAAATATAAAAAATAGAAGCGAAATTATATAAATTTTATTTTTATTTATTTATTTATTTATTTTATGTTTCATTCGGCTTTGAACACTATATGAAAGTGTTCTACTAGCAATACCGATTTGTTTTCTGGTGCGTTACGAAATATTATTCTATCGGAGTTGCGCAGTTCATCTGGAGCATCAACAAGTAGGCCATCAATAATCTGGTTAATACCATCTAAAGTGAATATTTTAGATTTAATACTGCTAGGACAGTTTGGATGGATCCATAAAAGATAGTGTTTATTATCACCATAATTATATGGAAAGTTATTTTTTCTTAAAGTTATCTGATTTTCAATCCCAAAAACTTCCTTAGAATTAATAGGTAGTTCGGTGTTAAGAATACGTTCTTTTAGATCTAAATCACTATTATTAGTTGACTTTTTTGCCAGATTCGCAAGATAATGGTCGTATTTTCGTTGAACTGCTTCCTTTCTTCCGAAAAATTTTCTATTTTGTAGAAAGTTGATTTCAGCTTTTTCTTTGTTCCAATCAAAAGACATTTGGCCTGGAGTGCGAGTGTTGTTTGTTTGAAAAGTTCCTAACGAAATTACCAAAAGTTTAGTAGCTTCTACAAAACTTAGCATACTTAACAAATATATCCAAAATAATTAGAATATCAATTTTATGTATAATTTCTTTTAACTATTTAGGAATACTCATTTTCATCTGCGACTTTTTCTTTTTAGAATATTTATTTCTTTTATTTAAACTACGATTTGATCGTTTCTTTTTTTTTAAATGATTTTCGGGTGTTTCGCTATTTAATATAGCTTCAAAAGACATGTTACCCCATGGAGCACCAGATGTTTTTTTCCGCAATTTATTAGAATTTCTGTTTACATTTTTTCTGGCACTTTTAGTTTGCCTACTTATTTTTCTTTTTGTAGTCATTATACATAAATATAATATTTTAATTAATTTGAGAAAAATCAAAAATGTTTTTATTTTTTACTTTATTGAGAGTATTAAGTATTCCTTGATGGTCATAAATATCAATTACTAATTTACCACGACCATTTCCATCAGGATAATATAGTCCATAATCATCTAATATTATTTGATAATAGCGACAAATAGGCTTATTTACACTAACAAGTTGTTCAATCCTTAGTTCATATTCTTTTAAATCCAAATACTTAATAGTATGAATAATTTGATCATCTATTATGTCATCAAAATCAATAAAATATCTATATAAAATATCATAATTGTTGATAATTGAAAACATTGGATGATCTTTTGGAGATAAATTAATATATACATTTCCTGCTCGTTTTCCGATTTCTTCATTGCCTTCTCCTTTAAATGTTATTGTTTTAAATATAGAGTTAAATTCAAACTTTTGTTTTGTTTTTATCACCTTTTTCCCTTGACAATTTTCACACACCAATTTTGTATTTATATCATACCCTAAACACATACATTTCTGACATTTTTTTACTAAATCTATTTTGATCTCTTTGTTTACTCCATTGTATATATCAACAATATCTATATTAGCATTGATACAAATATCTTCAACCTTTTCTAATTTTTCGTCATTGTTGTCGTAGATATCTTGTATTGATGTTATACCTTTTAACATATTGTCTGCGAAAGAATCAAAATTAAAATTTCTTAAATTGTTAAATACTCCATAAAATTTATCAGTATTGTTAAAAAACCGCGATTTAAAAATATCAGAAAATTTTGAATACTCTTTATTCGATTGTTCAGTATATTTATAGTTATTTTTTTTCAGATACTGGTAGGCACAATTTAGCTCTTTAAATGTTTCTTCACATTGTTTTTTATCAATTTCTTTTAATTTCGCATTACGATCGGGATGATATTTCATGGCTAATTTTTTGAATTGTTTGTCTATTTCACCTTTTGAAGCATCCATATTACATTCTAATATGATAAATGGATTTCTCATATTATATTTACCTATGTTATATTATCGTAATAGATATATAAGTATTTTAATCTTGAGTAAATGTAATTCTTTAAACTGATTTAAAAAAGAAAATTGATTCTTTATATAAGTTATAATTAGGTTTATAAAT